>SXGT01545812.1_pt1 | contig 75082 bp, 64 predicted proteins | sample 3176221 | NCBI WGS metagenome assembly SXGT01 (sample SAMN11356862, study PRJNA531348) | freshwater metagenome | isolation source: freshwater sample F1-120 | place: China: Fuxian Lake, Yuxi | collected 2017-12-25
GACCAAACGGTGCTCCGTCTTGCCTTGGCGGGTCCATCCCCCTAAAGTCTTCATCTCTTCGTCGCTGAGCTGAAATTTCGCGGACTTTCGGCGCATGACTCAACATACAGTAGTACCATAACTAATGCAACTAGACACTAGTCGCAGCGAGAGCAGGGCGCGGCAGCGTTCTTTCGCTTTCGTCCGGGCCATCGGTTCGCGTCAGGTGCGTTGATGGATCCAATCAGCAGGACGTTCGTGGCGGCGCTCGACAATAACGAACACGGGGTTGAACGCTTAGTTGGACGAACTTCGAGTAAGCGACGGGCGTGAGAGAGTTGTCCGACGCATCCCGCGGCGGGTATCAACGCCGGTAGTACGGGACGTTTACCTGCACGGGGAGCCATGGCTGCGGGAGGTGCAGAACCGGCATTTGTCGAAGGCCGCCGGCGTGGGAGAGCGAGGACTCGGGGCTATCGGTGCACTCGGCGGGCATGGTGCAGGACCCGACGCGCGAAAGGACTGGACGTTTCGGCACGGACACCTCAGGACCCGGGGAATGCGTTGGCGTTGACAGCGCCGGCGGGGGAGCAGGCACTTCGGCCAGGGCCGTTTGGATTCCTAAAGTTTTCCCTGAACCAGCCGATAGATCCAGCGTGAAGGCAAATTGGAGGTCCCGACGATGGCTCTGAGAATTGACGATCAAAGTTTGGCGGCGGGGCTGGCGCAATCCCGGCAGTTGCAGCAATCGCTCGCGGTGAAGCGCTATGGGGAATTTGGCGCGTCAGTCCCTGGCGCGGCGACCGGGGACCGCGTCGACCTGTCTTCTCTGGCGGACCGGATCTCCGCCCATTTTGACATCGACGAGGCGGCGAGTGCCGCAAGAGTCGACCGGCTTTCGGCTCTGGTCAGATCGGGTGAATACAGCGTGGATTCCCTGGCGATCGCCAAGGGCCTGGTTGGGGAAACGCTGTTGGCCCAGTGAGCGCCGGCGAATGAGTGCGTTTGAAGAGATTCGCCTGAAGTTGGTGCGGGCGGCCGAGCTGGCGGTTGACCCCGGCAAGGGCGCGAAGGAATGCGGCTTCGTGCTGGAAGAGGCCGCTTTTCAGGCGGAAGCACTTAGGGCGGGGTCCTGGAATCGAGATGAACTCGGGGAAACTCTGAAACAGGAAAAGCGGACGCATGCCATCATCGAGCAGGCACTTGGCTTTTATCGCAATCGCGTGGGTCGGATTTACACGCGGGATGGGAATATGGAAATGATGCAGGCAGCGGTTTCGAGCGGCCGTCTGGCCGTGGAAGGATGACGAAATAACATGCCTGGCTTCACGGTGGCGATTCACGCGGCGGCCGAAGGGCTCCGGGTCTTTGAGCGTTCGCTCGCGACCATCCAGAACAATGTGATCAATTCGTCCACGCCGGGCTACGTGAGACAGCGGCAGGCCCTGGTCAGCGGAGCCTTCGAGCCCGAAAAGGGCCTGTATGGCGGAGTCTCGGCGGGGCCTCGTGAGACGTCTCGCGACGACTTCGCGGAGCGGGTCGTCCGGGACCGGACCTCCGCGTTCGGGTTTCACGATCAGCTAGCGGCGGGTCTCGCCCAGATCGAACCGGTCTTCGACGCTACGGGAGAGGGCGGCATCCCGGGGGCGCTCGACAAGCTGTTCCAAAGTTTCTCAGCCTTGACGGTAACTCCAAACGATCCGGTGGCCCGGAACGCCGTGATCGAAAGGGCCGACGGCGTCGCATCCGCCTTTCGCAGCACCACCTCCACCACCATCACCGCTCGGTCCGAAGCCACCAAGCAAGTGGCCACGGCGGCCAGCAACGTTAACCGCATTGCCGGACTCATAGCGGACTTCAACGCCCAATCGCTTAACAGCGGCGCGCCGGGCGCGAACCCGTCCCTTGAGGCGTCAATCTACAATGCAATTGAACAACTCTCGGAGCAACTGGACGTCCAGACCATCCGGCAGGGCGACGGGACGTTCACCGTGCTCACGGCCGGTGGGACCCCTCTCGCAATCGCGGACCAACAGACCGATCTCGTTGTCGATGCTTCGGGCGCAACGGTGCAGATTCTGGATCTCGCGGGCAACGACCTCACGAGCCAGTTGACTGGGGGCCGTCTCGGTGGCCTGCTGACCCTTACGAACACCGTGCTTCCCGGCCTGAAGTCCGACGTCGACCTGCTGGCGGAAACGCTCGCGGACCGCATCAACGGAGTCCTGGCGAACGGCGTGGACTCGAACGGACAGAGTGGAGCGCCCCTGTTTCAATACAACACGATCTCCGGCGCGGGCGCGTCTCTCGCGAGGGCGAGCATCACTGCGCCGCAAATCGCTGCCGCTGATCCGGCGTCCCCGGGCGGAAATGGAAACGCTCTGAATTTAGCAGGCTTGTCCAATTCGAATGAACTGGGCGGGCTCAGTTTCGCCGGCAGCTACGGAAGCATCGCGGCCGGCGTTGGGCGGCAGATCGCAGCGGCGAAGGAAAACCAGAACGTACAGACACAGTTGTTGACTCAGGCGAAGATTCTCCGTCAGGACAGATCGGGCGTGTCGCTTGACGAGGAAGCGTCGAAATTGCTCGAGTACCAGCGGGCTTACCAGGCCTCAGCCCGGATGATCGCGGTGCTGAACGATCTGACGCAGACGCTGATAGACACGCTAAGGTGAGGAACCGATGATTAGCCTGGACCCCTTGTCGGAACAGTTCCTGAACGGCATGGCCCGCCTGAACGTACGGCTCGACCGCGCGCAAAGACAACTTTCGTCGGGCCGGCGAATCTCCGTGGTATCGGACGAACCGGATCGGGTAGCCAGGCTTGTGGGGGCGAGAAACGATTTGGGCAGGATCGAGCAGATTCAGCGGAATCTCGGAATCGTAAAGGGCGACGTGGATACGGCCGAGGCCGCGCTTCAATCCGGCGTATCACTGCTTGAGCGGGCTCGGACTCTCGCCGTCCAGGGCGCTAACGGAACACAGACGGCGGCGACACGGCGCGCCATCGGCGCGGAAGTGGAGAATATTCTCGAAAACCTGGTTGGAATCGCGAACACCACCTTCCAGGGCCGCTACCTCTTTGGCGGCGACAGGGACACGGTGGCGCCGTACATCCTGGACCCCTCCCAAACCAACGGCGTGGGCGAATACGCGGGAACCGAAGCTACCCGGTCCATCGAACATCCCACCGGAATCCGCATCGTCATTTCCCATACGGCCAAAGAGATCTTTGAAGACCCCGCCGGCGAAAACGTTTTCGCGGCGGTGAACGAACTGCAAAGGGCGCTTGCGGCGAACGACGACGACGCAATCGAGGCTGCGATCGGTCTGGTCACAGCCGCGCACGGCCAGCTTGGCCAAGCCCTGGGAACGTTCGGGCTGCTCCAAAACCAGATCTCCGGGGCTACCGATTTCGCTGCGACACAGCGCACGCTTGACAAGATCGAACTGAGCAATCTGCAGGATGCAGACCTGGCGGCGGCGACGGTGGAGTTGAATCAGGCGCGATTCGAGCAACAATCGTCTTACGCCGCGCGGGCTCGTGCGCCAAGAACTTCACTTTTCGACTTCTTGGGGTAGGGAACGACCGGAACACACCCGGCCCGGGTTGCCCCGGACCGGGTACTCGAATTCAACTGCAAGCGCACCTGAAGTTAAGCGACGGGTTGAGCCCTTGACTGACTCATGATCGCTTCCATTTGATCCTTCAATCGGAGTTTCAACTTCTTCAGCCGCACCTCCTCCACGTGTTGCTGGTCTGAGAGGTGTGCCCTCGACATCAATTCCTCCAACTGGCGGGACAACTGCGAATGTTCGCCAGCCAATTGTCGAAACTCTTCGTTCGTCTGCATCAAATGCGCTTTGGTTTCTTCCTGCGCGATCCTATCCATACAGGCAAAGCCTCCTAGGAGTGAGGGTTGCCGCGCCGAGCCGGAAAACAAAAGAACTCGGTGGGTAATCTTCACTTCGTTCTCATAAAATGAAGTGGCCCGCATTCGGGTCTAATTGACATTACCATGAAGAAAACTTCATGACAATACCGTTTTCGGGAGGACACGAATAGTAATTCGTCCTAGTACCAACTTCTCGAAACCCGAGACGGTGGTAAAACGTTCTTGCGGAGAGGTTTGACTCCCGAACTTCCAGAAAGCAATCGCCCGGGTCCGGTAAGGCCTTCTGAATCAATCGTGTAGCCAGGCCTCGGCGGCGCGCGGCCGGGATGACGGCGAGGTTCAGGATTTCCCTTTCCCCGGGAGCAGTCTCGCGCCAGACGATAAAGCCCGCGATCCGGCCATCGAGCACGGCTACGTCGCAGGCGGAGCAGTCGTCACTCTGTGGGGTCCAGGCGGCGGCTTCGGGACAGCAGGCTTGAATTTCAGCAAGCGAGGCGGCGTCAGCACTGGTCGCGGGCCGGATCATGGCCGGGGTGTCACTTTCAGAATAAAGTGGCGCAGGTCCGTCAACATTATTTGTCGTACTCTTCAAGTATGGACCAACTGGACTCAATGTCATCGAAGAGGCCCGCAACACAATGGGATTAGAAAGACTGGTCCCAGATCCGACCGCGCTGTTGGTCATCGACGAATCCGAACGGCTCAAAATCGCCGGACTTGAGCAGTCACGCAGCATTTTTGATCGGGGCGGGATCGGAATGATTCCGATCGGCATGCCTGGCCCTGAAAAGCGCTTCGCGCGCTATCCGCGGTTCTACTTTCGCATCGGTTTCGTTCACGAGTTCCGGTCGCTGTCAGCGAGCGAGAGTCGTGAACTGCCGGATCATCATGGGACGCCACCCGGCGTTAAGCTTCCGGGCGACGCGATTGATTCAATCGCCGCCGCTTCGATCATCCGAATCACCGCGGCAGCTTCCGGCTGCTGAATCGCCTCCTGACGAAAGCCAAACGGGTTCTCGAAATCAACGCCTGCCGGCCATGACCGGCAGGGCGATGCGCTGAAACAGCGGGAAATCGACATGAACGTTCAGCGATTGCGCTTCGAAGCCGGCGAAGCGGTCCGTAACGGCGACGAGCGGCTGACGCAAACGCCCCGGATTCTCCAACCCCTTGTTGAGACCGAGGTCCTTCATCCGGTTGACACAGACCTCAACCCTCAGGAACGTGCTGAACCTGAAATCCGAAGTTTAACACTTAAACCCATTATTTTCAGCGGCTTGCAGGCTTGAAGGCCAACTTCGCCGAAGTTGGCTTTCCACAGCGTAAACCATTCACAATACGTCGGATAGTCTTTGAAATGATTGCAACTTCGGATTTCAGGCTGAACTTCTCGTACATGCGGCCCACCAGGTTCTTGCAGTAAATGCGCAGCACATGATGACCATGGTCGAGTTTGTCGAGCACGCTGTAGAGCTTTCCGCGCAGTCGTTTGGTGACGCGCACCCCGAAGATGTAGGCGACTCTATCGGCGGCCAGGCGGAAGAGTCCCATTTCGCAGGAGTGCTCAAAGACCTTGTGGATGGGGAAGTGCCGCTTGAAAATGAAGTTGCGGCAGTATTCGATCTGGTTGAGGGAATATTTGCGATTCAGGTTGACCGCTTTACGATCCTTGCCGGAGAACTTCGGTCCCAGCAGCCAACTCCAGTAGTTCAACTGTCTTTCGATGACGGCCGCACTGAGCTTGCCGGCGGTCGCCTGTAATGCCTTGGGGTCCGCAACCGACAGAAACGCGTTGTCGTCTTTGCGAAACGACACTCCCTGGCGGCGGAGTTCGATCTCGATGAAGTTGTGGCCATTCAGGTAATAGGTCGTCTGGAAGGGAAGGCAGGCGCCGACGCACATGGCCAGGGGCCCGATCACCGGATCGCGAATTTAGAAGTAGTCTCGACATTCTGCTTACTCTTCCGATTCGTAGTGGAAATGCTCCGCGAGCTTCACGCCATGATCCTTGCCCAGGCGTTCCGCGCGCTCACGCTCGAAGAGTTCCGACATCGTCAGGTAAAACCGGTCGCCTTCCTTTTCGAGTTGCGGCATGCGCAGGCCCGCGATGGCCAACTGGTCCCGAAGCTTGTTGACGGTCGACTGCATCATTGTCTTGTGCCCCTGAATCATCGCGAGCTTGCGTTCGAACTGCGCTGAAATATCGAAGAACCGGTTGATGTCGCTCGGCCCGCGCGGGAAGTAGTAACGCTCGCGGACCGTGTGCGGCTTCAGTCCGAGCGAGAAATGCTCGGGATTGAAGTGCTCGCTGCCCGCCGCCCACGCCGCTTCGGCCGCTACCCTCGCGGTTCGCGCGTGATCGGGATTCCGTTCGTAGAGCGACCAGGGATCGTAGGCGAATATCACGTCCGGCTTGAGCGTGCGAAGCGCCAGGATGATTCGTCCACGCATCTCGGTATGAGGGAACGATTCCATCTCGTCGTTCTTCAAGTTCAGGTTCAACACCTCCTTGATCCCCGCCTTGCGCGCGAGTTCGCGAAGCTCGGCCGCGTTGCGGTCGATGGTCTGGCCCGTCGTGAGGCCGAGGCCGTGATAGTCCTTTTCGTCGTTGCTGACGTTGATGATATATGCCGTGTATCCCGCTTCCATGAACTGGAGGATTGCGCCGCCCGCGAACCCGGAAAAATCGTCGGCGTGAGGCTGAATCACCGCCAGGATTTTCCCCTTCCCAGGGCCGGGCTTCGCGAGTTTCGGAGCGCCGAGGGGAGCAGCCCATGCCTTTCCGCTATCTCGCTGCTGCTTGTACCACTCGACGTAAGGCGACTGAAGACCGCTACCCGCCGTGCGGTGAAATTTTTCGACCGCGCGGTCCGCGCCCCGCAGCCGCCGGGGCCGGAAACCGGAGGCCGTGGCCAGCGCGGCTATCGCCTGCCTTTTCTTTTCGAGCGTCGCGGTAACGTCCATTGTGCTGTTCTCGTAACGCTGTCCCGCCGACCAATACCACCGGTCGGGGACTGCGAATGGCTGCAAACCGGCACGCTGAAGCTCCGGATGGAACTTGTCGTTTCCCGAGGTCCACGCGGCGTCTTCGACTGCATGGCCTACTTTTTCGTGGTCGAAATTGTCGTCGTACCGTGTCCAGGGGTCGCAGGTCATTAGCGCATCCGGCTTCAGAGTGCGGAACAGCACGCTTAGCCGCGCCCTCAACTCCGTCTCGGACGCCGCCTGCATTTCGCCATCCTTGTAATTGAGGTGGATGACCTCGCGGAAGCCGAGAATTTTTGCGGCCCTCTCCGTCTCCTGAACGGTTCGGACGCGAGTCTCTTCCGTCGAGATGCCGCGTGAATGCTTCTCGTCGTTCGTCACTCGTACCAGATACGCTTCGGTTCCCTCCCCAATCATCCGGGCGATTGTGCCGCCGGCGTAGATGGCGAAGTCGTCCCCGTGCGGAGTGATGACGATCAGGCGCCGCGCGTTCAGCAGCGCGGGAAGGGCCAATAGGAGGATGAGGCGTCTCATTTCTTCCTTCCTATGGGCACGACTTCAAGAGCTTTGTACTTATCGCCGCTGCCCGTCCCAATCGAATCCATGTGATGGAACAACTCGGCGTACTTCATGCCGTTCAATTCGCCGATTTGCCGGGACTTTTCCCGCAGTTCGTCGAGAATCTTCGGATCGCGGATCATCCCCCGGTGCGCGCGCACGGCCTCGATCTTCCGGTCGATGGTTGCGGTGACGTCCACGACCTTGTTCACCACGTGCGGCCCGCGCGCCCAAAGGTACAGCTCGTTCACATAGTGCGGCGTAAGGCCGGCGCGGAGTTGCTCGGGGTGGAAGCGGTCGATCTGCGCCATCCAGCAGGCATGCACCACGGCGCGGCCCGTCTTGATGTGGTCGGGGTTTTCTTCGTATGCCGCCCAGGGATCAAACGTCATAACGATATCGGGTTTCAAGCGCCTGATATGCAGCATGAGCCGCTCCATCAGTTCGGTTCCGGACATGGGGTCCATCTCGTCGTTCTTCACGCCGAGCGAGACGATGTCTTTGATTCCCAGGATGCGAGCCGCGTCGTGAAGCTCGCGGCCATTGCGGAGGCTGTTCTCGGGAGCGCCGGCGACGCCGTCTTTCTCGTCGTCCGTCACGCGGATGAGGTATCCCGTGTAGCCTTCATCGATGAGCTTGGCTACGGTGCCGCCGGCGAAGATGGAGAAGTCGTCGGCGTGCGCCGTGACAACGACCAGCGTGCGCGCGGAAAGGGAGGCTGCCAATGTGAGGATGATTGTGAGGGTGCGCATGTCTTGTTGCACTCAGGCGAAAGCTGTGGGGCGGTCCCCCGGGGTACGAGGCCGGCGCCCACGCCGGCCTGCTCTCGCGAGGAGCGGGTCCAGTGCGCCCGACCCGCGACTCCGGTGGAACAACCGAACCCGTAAATACTCAGGCAGTGGTCTCATAAACTCTCCGGCAGAAACGCATCGCGGATGAGACGCACGGAAGGCGGCTCCCCGAATACAACACTGATAATGTCGAAGCGCGCCTTCGACAGTTCCCGTCCGGTGCGCCGCGCATACTCGCGGGCCACGCGGACCAGGCGCGCTTGCTTCTCGCGGTCTACGGCTTGGTCCGGCGTTCCGAAGTCCCCGGTCGCGCGCGACTTCACTTCGATGAAAACGAGCGTATCCCCGTCCCATGCGATCAGATCGATCTCACCCGCTCCGGAACGTGGGCGATAGTTTCGCGCCGCAATCGTGAAGCCCTGCTTCCGCAGGTACCGGTGCGCCAGATCCTCGGCCTTTCGTCCGGAGGCCTGCTCTTCCGACCAAGCCCGCCGCCTCGCGCGATCCCGCGCCGCATCGGCGAGCCGGTACAACCAGGAAGTCATGCTCCGGGCGATGCGTCAAACCCCTGACAGGCTTCCTCCACTGTCGGGAAGATGACTAGAAATGTGTCGACATGGGTGAAGTGGAGAAGCTTCTTCACGCGCTCGGTCGGGTTTGCAATTCGCAGCGCGCCGCCCGCTTCTTTCATGGACCCGAAGCAGAAAGTGAGTATGCCGATGCCGGCGCTGTCGATGTAATCGACGCCGCTCAGGTCAAACACCAGCTTCTTCTGATTCTTCGCGATCAGGTCGGTTACCAGGGTCTCGACACGCTGGCTCTCCCGGCCCAATGCAATGCGGCCTCTGAATTCCAGAAGGGTAATATCCGGCTCAACCTGCTTTTGGTTCACGTCCAGTATCATGGCGGCTCAGGCTCCCGTTCGAAGATGCTCAGCGCTTCGACATTTCATCATACAGCCCCGGAATACTCTTGACGAGAAGTCCGCTAAGCGACCAGCCGGTAAGGTCGTCCACCTTGAGCGAGCGCGCTACATCGTCCTTGCTCTTACCCTGCTGAACCATCTCCTTTACGCGGGAGCGGACAGTCTGATAATCGGCCTTCCACTTGACCAGATCCGCTCTCTTTGAGATCGCGCCGTGGCCCGGAATGACCGTATCGAAGTCGAGCGTAAGAATGCCATCGATCGTCTTCATCCAAGCCTCGGAACTGCCGCCGTTCCCGTAGTCGATAAATGGCGTGCCGCGCACGAACAGATCGCCCGTGTGCACGGTTTTGTGCGCGGGAAAGTAGATCACGGCATCGCCGTTGGTGTGGCCCGCGCCGAAATGCCTCGCCCGGACTTCCTTGCCGCCGAAGTTAACGGCGAACTCGTCGGCGAAGGAAAGCCGCGGCTGGCCGGGTTGGGAAGTCTTCACCATGTTGGCCCGCGCGTTCTTGTGCGCCACGATCTCCGCGTCCTTCATGAGAAGCTGATTTCCGCCGGAGTGATCGCCGTGGTGATGCGTGTTCAACACGTAGCGGATCGGCTTCGATGAGAGCGATTTCACTTTTTCGAGGATCGCCGGGACGTTGCGCTCAAACTTGTCGTCCACCAGGATCACGCCATCGTCCGTGGTGTACACAGCGACATTTCCGCCGCTGCCTACAATGACGTGCAGGTCGTCGGCGACCTTCTCCACGGTGAGGTCCTGCGCCGGCGGCTGTTGCGTCATGGCAACCCACAATCCACCGATTCCAAGTAGCGCGCCGCAAAGGCGCACTGCCGTTCTTTTGTTTTTCATCCTGCTATTCCGCCCGAGTAAAAGCTTACCACTCCGCGCGCAGCCCGGCGCGGAAGGAGCGCGATCCGGAAGGATCGAGACCGGAGACCCCGGCCACCCCGGAAATCATGCCCACCTCGTGGCGCTCATCTCTCAGCGGAGCCGCAATCGTTCGCCGAAATTGAAAGTCTTGGCGATGCCGAGATTGAAAATGGTCGAACCCGGCCCGATAATCACTCCCTTCGCGGAGCTGCCGTATGAGCCTGGAAGCGGCGAACAACGATTTTAGAGACAGCGCACTCTGCGAATCGCTGATGCGCGCGGTCTCGATCAACGTCGCGCCGGCCGTAACCTTCGACCGTGGTTTCGACCTGGCCGGGTTGCTTGAAGTGAGGCGCATAGACACCGGGCTTTCTGAACTACGAACTCACTGAACCCGGCGGCCTGGATTCGAAGCGAGTACGCGCCTTCCCGCAACGGCGGATCGTGTAATTGCCGGTTTCGATCGATCGCGCCGTGAAGCGGTAATTGCCGGCCCTGTGAACGGCGGCCACGGAGGCGCCTGAGACGAACCCGCCAGCGGGGCCGGACACCGAACCGGCGATTGCGGCAAACGTGGTCTGCCCGCAAAGCGAAGCAGCCGTAAGAAGAGCGGCAAGCGAAATTCGAAGCATGATCTAATCCGGAGAAGCGTTGAGGGAATAATACGCCCACCGCGGAGAGCGATCAAGCGTGGTATTCTGCGGGCCATGAAGCTCCTGGCCGCGGTTCTCTGTTTCATCGCTCTCTCCTGCGCCAAACGCGACTTACCCGCGCTTGAAAAACAGTTTTCGGATTCCATGTCCGGCGTGACCCTGGTGGGCCGGTTTTCCGGCCACGGAAAGGAGTTGAAGGAGGACAAGTACGAGATTGAAAGCGTTTCCAAAATTCAAGGAAATTTGTGGCTTTTCAAGGTGAGGATTGTCTACGAGAACCACGACGTAACGGTGCCGCTCCCCCTGGCCGTCGAATGGGCGGGAGACACGCCGGTGATAACCCTCACGGACGTAGCGGTCCCCGGGCTCGGCACATTCACTGCCCGGGTGCTTGTTTACAGGGGCGAGTACGCTGGAACCTGGAAAGGAAAGACTGCGGGCGGCCACATGTTTGGGCGTGTGGTGAGGACGTTGAAGTAATAGAGGGCGCCGCCCCGGCCCCGGGGCCCCGGGGGGTTTGACAGCCGCCGAATTCGCGGTATATTACAATTAAATCAGGATGAACACCGAGTTCACCACATCCGCTCCGCATCTTTTCATGCCGCATCCTCACTTGAGCGATGAGGTGAACCGGAGCATCATTCAGTCCGAGATCGAAGGCGGCGTCTACGTCCGCGATCTGGCGCCAGGCGCGGAACTCGAGGTCCAGACACAGAACCGTTCGTACAGGCTTGTGAATCAGGGAGACGGAAACGTTCTGATTTCCGGCCACCCCAGGTTTTGCCCGGAGCCGGTGCTTGTGCATATCGACGGTTCCAACTGGGGCGGATCCATGCTCAAGGTATCCTTCATCGGACGCGGCATGCACCTGGAGTTCAGGCATCCCGAGTACAGCACGGTCGTCACGTCCAGAATCGTGGAAATCCGTCCCGTCAACTGATAAAAAGGCGGAGATAACTCTGACCCTGTGCAACGTCATTCCAGTTGTCACTGCTGATCGGCTGCGGCACGCTGTTTGCCCAACAGGAGCAACGTCCTTTCGAACTTCCCGGTGGAGTCGAATCAAAGCCTGGAATCGTCTGCGCCACCGGTCTTCCCGCCTGCGCCAGGATCACCTCGTGCCCTTCAGTACCTCTTCGATGAGGAGGGAGAGTCCGGCCTTGGCTTGCGGGATTCGGCGAGACGGGCATCGTACAAAACCAAAGGCGGGATACACTGGAACTTCGCGCCGATTCTTTCTTACAACGCCCGCCCATGACGCCTGCCTATGACGCTGTCCTGTTCGACTTCGACGGAGTACTTGTCGATTCCGAGCCCATCCATTTCAACGCCTGGGTGGAGACCCTCCGGCCGGTTGGCGTCTCCGTCAGTTGGGAAGGCTATAAGAGCAACTGCATCGGCATCTCGGACCGGGAACTATTGACCTACTTCGGGTCGCTAGCCTCGCCGCCGCTCGAGCCGGACACGCTCACCGAGTGCTATTCGGTGAAGAAGCGCACCTTCGGGCTGAAGATCGCGGAGATGGATCCTTTGACGCCGGAAACGGTGGCGATGATCCAGTCCCTGCGTGGGCGCAAGGTAGCGGTGGTTACCTCGAGCGGCCGGCCTGAGGTAGAGCCGGTGTTGCGGAAGGCCGGTGTCTATGAATTCATGGACGCGCTCGTATTTAGCGAGGACGTTTCGCGGCGCAAGCCCGATCCGGAGCCTTATCTGCTTGCCGCGGCTCGCTTGGGGGCGCGGAACCCGCTGGTCGTCGAGGATTCGGCTGCTGGAATCGCGAGCGGCCGCGCGGCCGGCTTCGACGTGCTCGAAGTAACTCACCCGGATGAAGTGCCAACGCGCGTTCGAGCGGCGTTAGGCCTGTCAGGTTAGGGTTGTGAGAGCGCGCGCTCGAGCAGGCCGGACACACGCAACTCCACCGCCCACCGCCGGAGGTACTCGAGATCGAGTTCTCCAGCGCGGATTCGAATGATGCCAACAATATCGTTCCACTGGCGGTCCGAAACTTCTCCCCCCTGACGGAACCATTCGAGCTTGCTGAGCAGGGTGTCTTCGGCGGACGCCACTGGAAACTCGATCTCGCCAAACTGAGACGACTTCACCATGGCGCGGCGGGCGAACTCGGCCGCGCGGAACGGGCTCCCTGCAAGCGGGAAAATGTCGAATTTATAGGCGCTCTTGAGGTGAATCAGGTTGAAGGACCGGCCAAGCCTTACGGCGGATTTCATGAGGTCTTCGTCCGCGTAAAAATCCGGCCGCAACGCGTCCGCGAACGCGTCCACCTGATTCCATTTGATGTCCGCGACCAAATCGACATCGTTCGTCATCCGCGGGATGCCGTGAATGGAACTCGCCACCGAACCGCCTATCATATAGGGAATACAGAGGGAGTCGAGCGCGTCGATCAGGCGCTTGAACCCATCCGCGAGGTTCATGCGACCGCGGTATCTTCCATCCAGCCGTAGACTTTCTGGACGGTCTCAGGGCCGAGCCGCCGCGCGGCCGCTCGCAGGAACACCTCACGATCCGAGGCGGCCGGATGCTCCTTGCGGATACCCGCTTCCGTAAGGAGACGAATCATTTCGCACATTTCGAACACGTCGGCGAACTTCTGTCCTCCGGACCGCTCTCTGTGCATCTGAAGGAAGACTTCGAGCGTCCCGGGGTCCGTGTCCGCGTAGAACCTGAAGTCCTTCATAATACTTCATAGTACAATAATGGGAACGGTAAAGACCATACTTCGCACACTTCGAGGACGTACATGAGACCCCTATTCGCCGCGGTGCTGGCTGCGTCGGCGGCGCTTAATCCGGCCGCCGCACAAGACGCGTCGATGAAACGCCCCGCTTCCGGCAAGGTCGAGATCCTTAAATCGCAGGACCTCAAACCCGGCATGAAGGGCACCGCCTGGACTGTCTTCGAAGGTACGGTCCCGGAACCCGTGCCGGTCGAAATCGTCGGGCTTTGGAAAAATGCCTGGGGACCGAAGCAGGACATCATCATCGGCAAGATGGGCGGCAAAGCCCAGCGCACCAACGTCGCGGGCGGCATGAGCGGAAGCCCGGTGTACATCGACGGAAAACTCATCGGCGCTGTGGCCTTGCGCATGAGCGTGTTCTCTCCGGACGCGATCTGCGGTATTACGCCAATCGAGCTGATGCTCGAAATCAACGACATCGACGAATCCCGCCCGCCGGACGCCCGCACGCCGGATAAGCCTGGAGCGCGGAAGCGCGCGGCGATTGTCCCCGGCGAGATGCTGGCGCAAGTGGTGGCCGCCGGGGCTTCTCCGGTCCTGGCGCAACAACAGGCCATGATGGTTCCAATCGAAGCCCCGCTTTCCTTCGCGGGGTTTCACGAAGGCGTCCTGCGCGAGTTCGGTCCGATGTTTCAGCAGATGGGAATCTCGACAGTCCAGGGAGGGGCAGGCAGCGCGATTCACACCTCGAAGCCCGCGGCTGGATGGCAGAATTCGCTGCAACCGGGCGATTCGATCGCGGGTGTCCTCGTCTCGGGAGACATGAGCATCACTGGCCTCGGCACAGTCACCTACAATGACGGAAAACGGGTGCTTGGATTCGGACACCCCTTCTTCAATCTGGGCCCGGTGAGCATGCCGATGAGCAAGGGCGAAGTGCTGATGGTTCTATCCTCAGCGTTTCAGCCGAACAAATTCGCCAACGCCACCGAGATTGTCGGCGCTCTCCGGCAGGACCGGCACAGCGGCATCATGGGAGAACTAGGCGAGGAATCCGAAGTGATTCCCGTTACGGTCGAAGTCAATTCCTTCGGCGGCGAGGCGAAAGTCATCTCCAGCAAAAATTTCAAGTTCAACATCTTCGTTCAGCAGAAGTGGACCCCCTTCCTGATGATGCTCACGTTGTTCAACTCGATTTCCGGGCTCAACGAATTCATGGACGAGGCAACGTACCGCTTGAGCGGTCAGGTGGAACTCGACGGGCATCCGAACATCGATTTGTCTACCATGCAGGCATCGGGCGAACTTCCCATGCCCGCTCCCATGATTCTGGCCGGCTGGTGGGGCGATAAGTTCAACCGCCTTTTCCTCAATGCCGTCAAGACGCCGAAGCTGAAGCGCGTCACGGTCAAGGTCGATTTACTGCCGCAGCGACGTGTAGCCTCGATTGAGAACGCCTGGGTCGATCGTAGCGAAGTGCGCGCGGGTGAAACGGTGTCCGGCAAGGTGTTTCTCCGTCCGTATCGCGGCGAGCGAATCGAGCGGGCGTTTCACGTGAAGATCCCCGATGGCCTCACCCGAGGCGACCACCGCATTCTGCTGGCCGACGCCGACACCTCCAACCGCCTACAGAGCGCGGCCGGATTCCAGAATCGGTTCATCGACCTTCCACAGACTGTTTCGCTGATCAACCAGGAGCGTACGAACAACAAACTCTACGTATCTTTAGTGCAGGCCACCCCTACCGCCTACTACGACGACAAGATGATGCCGGATCTGCCCGCATCGGTGTTGAACGTGATGCAGGCGGGGCGCGCCGCCAGCCGGCCGCTCGTGACCACGGGCGAAACCGCCACCGAACAGGCGGCGCTCCCCTTCGACCTGCTTGTCAGCGGCAGCTACTCGCTAAAAATCAGCGTGAAGTAACGGCATCGAAATGCGAACTTTTCCCGTTCTTGCGGTAACCCTAGCCATCTCCGCGCCCTTGTGCCATGCGGGCGATACCCGATCGTGGCTTCAATCGGAGTTCTCCCAATTTGAAAAGAGCGTACTGAAGAACGTGTCGCTCCGCAGCGACGGAAGAATGACTCTCGCTCCGAAATACACCGAGCGGTTTGATTCGTCCTCAGCCTATCTCTGGGCGCTGAAGCAGGATTCGAAAGGGAACCTCTACGCGGGCGGCGGACCGGGTGCGAAGCTCTACCGCATCGACCGGGACGGTTCCAAGAAAACTCTCGCCGAATGGGAAGAGCTCGAAGTGCACGCCATCGGCATCGACGCGAAGGATAATGTATTCGCCGCCACTTCGCCCGATGGAAAAGTGTACAAGAGGGGCGCGGACGGTAAAACCGGCGTGTTCTATTCTCCAAAAACGAAATACATCTGGGCGATGGCTTTCAACGCCGCCGGAGACCTGTTCATCGCGACCGGAGACCCGGGCGAAGTGCATCGCGTGACGCCGGACGGAAAGGGCACGGTCCTGTTCAGGACGGATGAAACCCACGCCAGATCGCTCGCCGTTGATCGCTCAGGCAATCTCATTGTCGGCACGGAACCGGGGGGCTTGGTGCTGCGTGTAACGCCTTTAGGCGAGGGCTTCGTGCTGCAGCAGATGTCCAGGAAAGAGGTGACGGCCGTCGCCGTGGGCCCGGATGGATCCGTTTACGCTTCCGCGGTGGGAACGAAACAAACGCCGGGCACGCTGCCTTTGCCGGCCCCCGCTCCCGTTCCCGCGCAAGTGCAAATCAACGCCGGTCCAGGCATGACGCCGCGACCCGCCGCGCCTCCGCCGCCAACGTTTTCCGCCGTCTCGAATGCCGTCGCGGGCGGCAGCGAAGTTTACAGAATCGCGCCGGACGGCGAACCGCGCCGGGTCTGGACCCACGCCACGGATCTGGTCTACTCGATCGCCTTCGATGCCGTGGGCCGCGCGCTGCTCGGGACGGGCAACAAGGGCGCGATCTACCGGATCGACACCTCTCCGCTCTTCACGGTGCTGCTCAACGCTCCTCCGACGCAGGTCACGTGCCTCGAAGCGGGGCTTGACGGCAAGCTCTATGCGGCCACCGGCAATGCAGGCAAGGTATACGAGATCGGTCCGGAGCTTGAACGCGAAGGCGTGATTGAGAGCGAAACCTATGACAGCGGCGGTTTTTCATATTGGGGCCGCATGACATTCAAGGGCGCGCCCGGCGGCGGCAGGATCGCAGTCTCGACGCGCAGCGGCAACCTTGACCGCCCTCAGAAGAACTGGAGTCCGTGGTCGCAGCCGATCACATCGCCTGAAGGTGCGCGCGTCGCTTCGCCGGCGGCGCGTTTTGCGCAGTGGAAGGCGACACTCTCGCGCGAGGGCGCGGGCGCGCCTCCCGAAATCCATGCGGTGGAGCTCGCCTACCTCCCGAAGAACGTCGCCCCGCACATCACGGCGATTGAAGAGACGCCCGCGAACTTCCGTTTCCCGGCGGCATCGTCCTCGCTCAGTTCGCAGAGGACGCTGAACCTTCCGCCGATCGGCAAGCCTGCAACGCCTCAACTGAGTCTCGACAGCAGTCAATCCTCCATGCAGTTTTCAAAGGGCTTCATTGGCGCGCGCTGGGCCGCTTCGGACGACAACGGCGATACGCTCGTCTTCAAGGTGGAAGTCCGCGGCGTCCGCGAAACGGAATGGAAGCTGCTGCGCGACAAGGTGAAGGAAAGGCAACTGAGCTGGGATTCGACCGCCTTTCCGGACGGCGAATACAAACTCCGCGTAACAGTGTCCGATCTTCCGGGCAATCCTAAAGAGTCGGCGTTGTCCACGGATTTCGAGGGCGAGCCGTTCACGATCGACAACACGCCCCCGAAGATCACGGGTCTTACGGCCGCGCGCACCGGCGGGGCTCTCGGGGTGAAATGGAGAGCTTCGGACGAGTTCACGGTTATCGAGGCGGCGGAATATTCGCTTGACGGCGGCGACTGGATGCGTGTCGCGCCTGTGGGCGGCGTGTCGGACTCGAAGGAACATGAGTATCAACTGAGGCTCGAAGGCATTGCGGCGGGCGAGCACACAATCGCCGTGCGCGTGCAGGACGAGAATGAGAATCAGGCGGCTGAAAAAACCGTAGTGCGGTAGCGGCCGCGGCGGCGATAGGCGTTAAGGGTTCGCCAGCCTTTTAACGGTATGGGCCAAGCCATGGAGCGGCGAGGTGGCGTGGCCTAAGACCGGGCAGCGGCTCTTTGAATACGCTTGCCACGAAGGAAACTACTCGTTCATTGGCATTCTGAAAGGTGCGCGACTGCTGGATGCGGAAGCGCTCCAGAAAACGTCGAAGCAGGAAAGAGGAAAAGGATCGATGAAGAGAAAGACCGTTTTGATTGCACTCGCGGCCAGCGCTCTCCTGTTTGTGTGGGTAGGCCGGGTGGACGCTCTCCACGCCTTCGGCGCGGAGTTCGATGCGAATCGTCCCGTGCTGCTCAGGGGGCCCGTGAAGCGCGTGGAGTGGATCAACCCTCATACCTGGATCCATGTCGAGCACACGGACGAGAAGGGGAACAAGGAAATCTTGATGGTGGAAGGCGGTACGCCCAACAGTCTGCCGCGGCGTGGCCTGAAGCGCCATTCCATAAAACCCGGCCAGATCGTGATTGTCGATGGCTATCAGGCGAAGGATCGTTCCCAAGGCGCCAATGGTCGCGACGTTACGCTCCCGGATGGCCAGAAGTTTTTCCTGGGCTCGTCCGGCACCGGCGCGCCGTATGATCAACCCGGCAAGGACCAGCGCAAATGAGACAGACCGCATTTTGCCTGGCGTTGCTCAGCCCGCTGCTCGCCCAACACTCTGCCGTCCCGGCGAATACCGGAGGATTCAGCCAGGCGCAGGCGCAACGCGGCGAGAAGCATTACGCGGCGCTGTGCAAGAACTGCCATGGTTCCGATCTCGCCAACGGCGTGGCTCTACCGCTGGCGGGCGCGTCGTTCCTGGAGAATCGTGGGTCCAGGCAGCCCTACTGGCTTTGGCGCAACGTTCAGAGGATGCCTCCCGGGGGCGGTCTTCTTCCCGCCGGTCAGGCGCTCGACGTGACTGCTTACATCCTGCAGCATAACGGCCACGCGCCGGGTGACGAGGAGTTAAAGGAGGGCGCGCCCTGGATGACGACGGCCACGATAGTACCCCCCGCCGGTTCCAAGGGCCGGAACTTGACTCCTCCCGCTTTCATCCCCGGTGAGCCCAGCGCCACTCCGCGTCAGGGCGCCGGGCCATCACAAGCGGAGCTGAACAACGCTTACTCGTCTAATAGCGATTGGCTGTATCACACGCACGACTATTCCGGAGCGAGGTTCGTGCAGTCGGCGCAAATCACGCCGGCCAACGCCGCCCAACTGCGTGTGGCATGCCTCTTTCAGTTCGGCGAACAGAGCAATTTTCAAACGGGGCCCATCGTCTATAAGGGGCGCATGTATCTCACCGGACTCCGCACGACGGCGGCCATCGACGCCCGCAACTGCGAATTGATCTGGAAACACGAATGGGTGCCCCGCGCCAAGGAAGCCTGGCAATTCAATCGGGGCGTGGCCATCAAGGATGGCTACCTGGTTCGCGGAACCGTGGATGGCTACCTGGTGGCGCTCAGCATGGAATCCGGCAGCTTGATCTGGGCACGGCGTGTCGCCGACTCGAGTATCGGAGAAGCCTTCACGATGCCGCCGGTGATCTTCGAAGACAAAATCATCGCCGGACCGGCCGTCAGCGAGGCTGGGATTTCCGGCTGGGTGGGAGCCTTCCGCCTCGCCGACGGCACGCCGCTATGGCGGTTCAACACCGTACCAAAGGCGGGCGAGCCGGGGTCCGAAACGTGGAAGAATCCGAACAACCTGGTGATCGGCGGAGGGGGCACCTGGACGCCCTACGCGCTCGATCAAGAGAAGGGCGAAGTGTTCGTTCCGGTGGCAAATCCGATACCGGACTTTCAACCTCATCTCCGCGGGGGAGACAATCTCTATACGAACTCGGTGGTTGCGCTCAGTGCCCGCACGGGTAAACTGCTCTGGCATCGCCAGACCGTGCACCGGGATTCTCACGACTGGGATCTGACTCAGGCGGGTCCGCTTTATCAGGCCAACGTCGGCGGCAGAGATGTGAGGGTGGTGGTTTCCGCTGGCAAGGACGGTATGCTGCGTCCGATTGACCGGGAGACCAGGAAGTATCTGTATGAGACTCCGGTCACTACGGTGGAGAACGCGGATATCCCGGTCACGACGGAGGGCATCCATGCCTGTCCGGGTATTAAAGGGGGCGTCGCGTGGAATGGACCGGCGTACAATCCACTCACGCGGATGCTCTACACCCCGGCGGCGGATGAGTGCGGCGTGTTCACCAGGGCCGCGGATGAGGACTTGGGAAAGCCGGGCGTGACGAACATAGGTGGCACGTTCCGGCGGGACGCGGAGCGAAAAGGCTGGATCACGGCGGTGGACTCAGTCTCCGGCGCGGTGCGGTGGCGGTACAGGTCGCCGGAACCGGTGTTGGCGGCCGTCACCACCACGTCGGGCGGTGTGGTGTTCGGAGGCGAACTGACTGGCCACTTTCTGACGCTCGATGCGAAAACGGGCAAGGTGGTGCACCGGTTTCAGACGGGCGGTCCGATCGGCGGAGGCATCGTTTCTTATGAGTTGGGCGGCAAGCAGCACGTAGCGGTCACGTCGGGCCGGCCGTCCGCCTTCTGGTCGCTGAAGCACGTTGGCTCGCCGACTGTCATTGTGTTTACGCTGCCCTAAGTACCTAAGGCGTGGCCATGGCTTAGCAGGTCGCTTGCCGGGCGATTCGCTTCTGGTCCGATGCGGTCCGCAGAGCGTCGGCGGCGTGAAGATATGGTAGTTCTGTGCGTGCACGGCGGCAAAGCGGAAATGGTCTTCCACGGGACCTTGACTTGATCTCGGGTTTGGTGATGAAGGGGCCGCCGGAGAGGTCCGCGTCAACAGAGCTCTCGAAGATGTCGTTCTGATAGGCGGGCATCAGAGTAAAGCGCGAAATCGTGAATTAACCTTTAATTGAACGGCATCCCTTCGCATCCATTTATTCATCGCCAGGGCCTCGCTCAACCTGCCGCGCGCCTTGTTTTCGTCTTCGGGAGCATTCCAGTCGTGAACCGTCGTCGCATACTATTCTCGGGTCGCGGGTTGAGCGGCAACGACACGGAGCCATGTAAGCACACAATCGCCGTGCGCGTGCAGGACGAGAATGAGAATCAGGCGGCTGAGAAAACCGTGGTGCGGTAGCGGCCGCGGCAGGCGTTAATTAAGGTAAGGCCCAAAGTCGATTCCGCGAAGCATAAGACCTGGCCAAACCTGGCCACAGAGCCGCGGGTTAGTATTATTAGTGACTCTGAGGGCTCCGCCCACGCCCAAGCGGTCTTCATATCAAATCAGGGACCGCGGCTCACTCACGAGATACTTCGCTTCGTGACGGCGCCATGATATGGTTCAGTAACGAGGCTCCGATGATCGCTTCAAGAGAAGGTTCCACCATCAACGCGCTTTGCCGGCTGGGGCTAATTACTGGCTTCGTGTTGTTGCTGCTGACGCGGTCCGCCAACGCGCAAGTGGCTACCGGATCGCTAACAGGGATTGCGACTGACACCACCAACGCCCGCCTGCCCGGCGTTGCGGTCGTGCTCACCAACATCGACACCGGCATCGCCTACCGGGCGACTACCAGCAATTCCGGCGAGTATACCTTGGCCCTGCTTCCCCCCGGAAAGTATCGTTTGGACGGACACAAGGACGGATTCCGCGGCTATTCGCAAGCCGGCGTGGTCGTCGAGACCGGCCGCCCGTTCCGTATCGACTTCCGTCTTTCGGTGGGTGATGTCAATGAAACCGTCGAGGTCACTGCGTCCACTCCGTTGATCGAGTCCGAAAACTCCACGGTGGGGCAGTTCATTGAGAATAAGTCGGTGACCGATATGCCGCTTAACGGAAGGCGCGTCGGGGAACTGCTGGCGCTCACCGGCAATACCGTATTCATCGGCGGCGATGTGATCCGTCCTAGAGTGGCCGTTGCCGGCGGACGCGGCGACCAGCAGCAATGGGTGTTGGATGGCGTCAATAACTCCAGTATCCTCATTGCCGGTCCCCAAGCCCTGTTCAACCCTCCCGTCGAAGCCACCCAGGAAATCCGTGTCCAGCAGAACAACTACTCCGCCGAGTACGGCAATTCGACCAGCGGCGTTGTGAACATCACCACGCGCTCCGGAACCAACCGTTTCCATGGAAGCGCTTATGAATTCGTCCGCAACGACAAACTGGACGCGCGCAATTTCTTTGCCGCCAACAAGGCCCCCTTGCGGTGGAACGTCTTCGGGCTGTCCGTTGGCGGCCCCATCCGGCGAAACCGAACCTTCTTCTTCAGTCATAACGAGTGGCAGCGGCAGCGGATCGGCATCACCCGGACCTTGACCGTTCCCACCGCCGCCGAACGCTCCGGCAACTTCTCGCAAACCGTCAACGCCGCCGCTGCGCGTGTTGTGATGTACGATCCGGCCACCACCCGCCCCGATCCGGCCAATCCCGCCCGCACCATGCGCGATCCGTTCGCAGCCAACATCATTCCGTCCCAACGCCTCGACCCCGTCGGCCTCCGCCTCACCAGTTTCTACCCGCAGCCCAATCGCGCCCCCTCCAACCAGGCGGGCGCCAATAACTTCGTCGGCAACAACGCTGAAGTTCTCAACATCATGACTTGGACCACCAAGGTGGATCACATGTTCAGCGACCGCGATCGCGTCACTGTGCGATTCATCATCAACGACTTTCCTACCGCCACCACGCCCGTCTTCGATCAGCGCGCCGCGGATCCCTTCGGCAACGAAACCGACCGCCGGGCTTCCAGTACCATGTTGAATTACTCGCGCAGCATCACGCCCACGCTCATCAACGATGCCCGGTTCAACTGGCAGATCCGGCGCTTTCGGCAATTGTCGCTCGAATCCGAGGGGGATTGGCCCACCCAGATCGGCTTGAAGGGCGTCACCGGATCGGCGTTTCCGCGAGTCGCGCCAGCCGGGTTCAGCGCCATGGGAGCTGTCCCTGCCATTCGCATCCAGGAGCCCATTCGCGACACGCAATTCGTCGATTCGATCTCCTGGTTCCGCTCCCGCCACTCGTTCAAGTTTGGCGGCGAATATCGGAAGACGTTCGCCGGAGAGAAAAACGACAACTGGATCTCCGGCAATCTCACCTTCGCGCCGCAGCCCACATCCCTGCCGGGCACCGCCAACACTGGCAACTCCATCGCGAGCATGCTGGTGGGCTTTCCCAATCGCGGCCAGGTGCGTACCGCCGACCGCCTCGACCGCCTCTCTTCTTATGTCTCGCTTTATGCTCAGGACGATCTGAAACTCACCTCGCGGTTGACCCTGAACGTGGGCATCCGATGGGAGGCGCACACCCCTCGTCTGGATCGCTATGACCGCCAGAACAACTTCGACCGGTTTGCGATCAACCCTGTCTCCGGCACCCCGGGATCTATCACTTTCGCCGGCCGCAACGGCGAGCCGCGCTCCGCCTACGACGGCGACTACAACAACTTCAGTCCGCGAATCGGCCTCGCCTGGCAGCCATTCGGAGCTGGTAAGACGGTCATACGCACCGGCTACGGCATCTTCTATGGTGTGCCCGTTCCGGGCGGCGCGAACCTCGCCGCCGGCTTCTCCTCCGATGGTGATTTCGAGTCCCCGGACAACGGCATCACCGCGCCATTTCTGCTCAACAACGGCTTTCCCGCCGTCGCCCGGCAGGAACTCGGTCCCGGGTTCGGAGCCGTCCGGGCCGGTCAGGCGATTCGCTTCTCTCCCCAGTTCTTCGATCGCAATCGAGCCATCGGCTACTCACAACAGTTCAACTTCGGCATCCAGCACTCCCTGGGCTGGGTCAGCGTCGCCGAGATCAGCTATCTCGGAAACCTGGGCCACAAGCTCCCGGGGCCTGATGTCAGCATCAACCAAGTGCCGGAGGCTCTCCTGGGCGCGGGAAACGCCCAGGTGCGGCGGCCGTTTCCACAATACGGCACCGTCACATCGGTTGCCCCGATGTGGGGGAACTCCAGCTATCACGCCCTGAACGTCAAGCTTGACAAGCGGTTCTCCTCCGGCTTGAGTTTCCTCGGCAACTACACGTGGTCTAAATTCATCGACGATGTTCCAGCCACATTTGAAGCCGGGGCGTCCACCGCCAACCTCCAGAATCTCTACAGCCGCGCTGCCGAAAAGGCCCTCTCCGGCAACGATGTCCGCCACCGTTTTGTGGCCAGTTCCGTCTATGAACTCCCGTTCGGCCGGGGCCGCCGCTGGCTTTCCCAAGGCATTGCCGCCCGCGCGCTAGGAGGCTGGAACCTCGGAGGCATCGTCACTTTCCAGGCAGGCAGTCCCTTCGCGCTGACCACCCAAACCAACACTCTCAACGCCTTCAACCCCGGCCAGCAACGGGCCAGTCTGCTGCGCGATCCTGCCTTGCCAGGCGGCGAACGGCGAGTGAACCGCTTTTTCGACACCGCCGCCGTGGTCGCGCCTCCCAGCTTTACCTTTGGTACGGCCTCCCGCTCGCCACTCATTGGCCCTGGTCTCGCCAATTATGACTTCTCGCTCCTCAAGAACCACACCTGGGGAGAAAGCTACAATATTCAGGTCCGTCTGGAGTCCTTTAATGCCCTCAACCGGGCTAACTTCGAGGAACCGGCCGGTGCCCTCGGATCGCCCGCCTTCGGCGTGATCAGCAATGCCCGCGCTGCCCGCAGCATTCAGCTCGGCATTCGCTTTGAATTCTGAAGCGCAAGGAACATCAATGACTCGACGCCAATTGATTGGATCGGTTGCCGGACTCTCCACCGGTCTGGCAGCAACCCGCCGCACGGCTGTGGCGGCCCCCAGCCACGCCTGGATGCCCAGAATCTCCGAGAACCTCTCCGACGTTGAACCCGCCACCCTGAAGTGGCTCAAGCAGATGGGCTCAAAGCATGTCATCTTTCAGGGCGCCGAATCGGTCGATCGCGACAGCAAGGGCTACTGGACCGCCGCCGACGTCAAGCCCATCAAACAGCGTTGCGACGAAGCCGGAATCATACTCGAATCGCTCATGATTCCCCGCCACTTCTTCACTCGTGCCATGACCGGAGAAAGCGGCCGCGACCAGGACATCGAAAACGTCATCCGCTCGATCCAGGCCGTCGCCGCAAACGGCATCCCCATGTGCGAATGGCGGTTCAAGCCCTATCCCTTCATGGATGAGCGCGCCGGCTACTACAACATCGAAGGCCGCGGTGGGGCCCGTTTAAAAGCATTCGACTACAGCCGCGTCAAAGATCATCCCCCGCTCGAAGAGTTTCGCCCCTGCTCAATGGAGGAGATGTGGCAGCGCTTCCTCTACTTCGGCAAACCAGTCGTCGCCGCAGCCGACAAGGCCAAGGTCCGCCTCTCCATGCATCCCTGCGATCCGCCCGTCCCCTACATGCGCGGCGTCGCCCAGATCTTCCACCACCCCGACGGCTTCCGCCGCATGATCCGCGAGATCCCCAGCCCCAACAGCGGCGTCACCTTCTGCCAGGGTACCTTCACCGAAATGGGGATCGACGTTCTGAAAGAGATCCGCTACTTCGCCAAGCTGGGCCGCATCCATCTGGTTCACTTCCGAGCCGTGCGCGGCGCCATACCCAAGTACGAAGAGGTGTTCATGGACGAAGGCGATGTCGACATGCTGCAAGCCATGCGCGCCTTCAAAGAGTCCGGCTACTCCGGCCCGATGGTCTCCGACCACACGCCCAGAATCGAAGGGGACTCCCCATGGGGCCACCGCGGCCGCAGTTACTCCCACGGCTACATGCGCGCGTTGGTGCACGCCGTCAATTCGCTGACAAAGTAACACAACCCGCCGGCCTCAACACCTCTGCAATGCGCCGGTCAACCGCCCGGGAGTCCAATTCCAATGCCCATCCGAGATATCACCGGTTGGAAGCAACGGCCAAGGAGATTCAGATCTTGAGGAACAGCGTTCGCTGGAACTCCAATGAATACGACAGACCGTGAAGGCGTGTTCGCAAGTAGAATCTCCCCGGAACGCCGGTTTCGAGGTGACTTCCGATTACTCAGCCACCGTCTCAGAATCGCCGGATCCATCGGCTAAACGCACGGTTATAGCAGGTTCGCCGGCATAACGGATTTCCTGTTTGGTTCGAGCTATTCCGGGTTAGGAAGTCGGATCGGTCTTCGGCTTGGGGCCTGCATGCATCTCGCCAACTCTCCCCATAGCCTGCTGAGGGCTACCCACGTCGCACCGAAAAGTAACCACAGAACCGCGATATCAATCTTCCGCAGAAACGCCTCGTCGTCGCCGCCTTGGATCAGGGCCATGAAAAGGTGCGCCATGCCCGTCAAAACGAAGGCCACACTGAGGACCCTATAGATCGTCTTTCGCCGATTTCTCTGAGCGGATGTTCTCGAGATATTCTCCTCGGGGGCTGGCAGTCAGGACGGAGAATGCGCCATCCTGAGCATGGACCAATATAACCCTGATTTTCTCCGCTCAGCATTCTTTCCATCCAAGCCAAAGACCAGGGAGCACTACAGCACGCACCACCTTGCCTGGGATCACATCGCCTGAGGGTGCGCGCGTTGCTTCCCGTTGGCGCGTTTCGCCCAGTGGAAGGCGACACTCTCGCGCGAGGGCGCAGGCGCGCCTCCGCAATCCATGCGGAGGAGAGGTGGCCTGACTCCCGAAGAACGTCGCGCCGCGGATTGAATTCTGGCGGCGCAACACGCTGCGGGTGTCAATAGGTTCATTCACGAGTCTGAAGCGGGCGTAAACTGGAATTGGGGTAGGGCGGAAGGAGACGATATGCACAAAGCACAGACCCCAGGTCCAAGAGCGGTACAGAGACATCTCAAAGATGAGGTTCGCCCCGGCGTCGGGACGAACCGGCAACAGCGATCGCATCCGGTACCCCGGTTTGCCCGGCTGCGCTTGCGCAGCAAGACCTGATAGCCGCCGGCCGCGCAATCGTGGCCGCGCGACGTAAGGAGGTTCGATATGCGTTCGGTTTTGTATTTCATCCCACTCTGGTTTATCCTGGCGCTCATCATTCCGATCGCCTGGACGGCGGTATCCGCTTGGCGCAGGTACCGGAACGCCTTGACCGTAGCCTGTCCCGAGGCGGATCAAACGGCCTTCGTGCAAATCGATCCCAGGCATGCCGTGGCCAGGACTATGGTGGGCGGCCGTTTGCGCAAACTGCGGAACTGCTCGCGGTGGCCTGAACAGGCCGGTTGCGCCCAAGGCTGCCTGCTCCAAGTCGGCTAAGATAAGCCGGCTAAGACAAGAACGGTTCAAGTTAGCGGTAAGCGTTGAACCGCTCCAGCATTCGACCGGGCGCGTCCGCTTCTCGCGCTGCGTGTCCCGTGCCGGTTGCGCCATGACGCGATCGCGGGCGCTCCCGATCTCCAGCTTCCCTGTTTCACGGGCCGCCGGCCGGCTTGGAGATAGGTCGAACTGGCCCGAGCACGATTCCTGTCGACAACAGCCCCCCCACCAGCGACGCCGTTCACGTCGAAGCCGCGCTCCCGAGCGGATCGTCGCCTACTCGTACCAAGCTTCCTGTTGAACCCTGTAGCGGAAAAGCCGCTGCGGCAGCGGCCATCCCCACCCGTCAGAGTAGCGCCGCCTGGCCGAACGAGTCCTCGAATGCAATCTCCTCAAGCGGCTTCCGCACCCGCGGCGCCATCTCCTGCTCCAGCGTCTTTCCCGTCAGACCCGAGAGATTGCCCAGGTAGCCGATCGCAACCGCCGCGCCCAACTCGTAATCCTCCGGAATCGAAAACGCCGCGCGTGCCTTCTCGTGCTCGAAGCCTCCCATGGCGTGAACCAATATGCCCATGGCGTTCGCCTGGAGCGTGAGGCCGGCCAGAGCCATCCCCGCGTCGTGCAGTCCGTAGCGGTTCGGTTTGCCGTTGCGAGCGAAGCTGCGGCTTCCAACCGTAAGCATGAGGACAGGTGCGGCTCCGGCCCATTGCTGATTTGCCTCAACCAGACAGGCGAGTACCTTCTTGTAAGTGGCGGTGCTCGGATTCGCCCCCACGATAAAGCGCCAAGGCTGCTCGTTGAAGCACGAAGGAGCCCATCGCGCCGCTTCGAGCATCAGCTTTAAGTCATCGGCGGCGACCTCGCGGCTGGAGAAAGATCGAGGACTCCAGCGCTGGCGTACGAGCGCATGCACACCGGATGATACCGGAGCGAGTCTGGTCCGCATCAGATCCTGAGGGTTAACGGGTGTTGTCATCTTGCATTCGATGCCTCAGAGCGTAGATCGGACTCATTTTGAGACTCCAGCGAATCCGGCGCGCGGGCGTTGCGTTGCGGCGTCGAGTCGCGTATCGTGACCCTTGGTTCCAAAACGAGCCCAATGAACTCCCGAACGCGCTGGTGGATCGGCGGCTTGCTGTTCGCTTCCACGACAATCAACTACATCGACCGCCAGACCCTCAGCGTTCTCGCCCCGTATCTGAAGACCGAGTTCACCTGGACGAATTCGGACTTCGCGCTGATCGTGGTAGCTTTCCGCGTCGCCTACGCGGTTGGACAAACCGCGGCCGGCCGCCTTCTCGATCGCCTTGGCACCCGCCAGGGACTCACTCTCTCCGTCCTCTGGTATTCCATAGCTGCCATGGCCACTTCGCTCGCCACCGGACTGCGCAGCTTCGCAGCCTTCCGCTTTCTGCTCGGACTCGGTGAAGCGGCCAACTGGCCCGGCGCGGCGAAGACGGTTTCCGAGTGGTTTCCCGCCTCTGAGCGCGGATGGGCCGTGGCAGTTTATGACAGCGGTTCCGCGGTCGGCGGCGCCATCGCTCCGTTGCTTGTCATCTGGCTCTACAAGACGTTCGGAAGCTGGCAGCCGGCGTTTCTGATAACGGGCACGCTCGGTTTCCTCTGGGTGATCGCCTGGCGCGCCACGGTTCCAGCCAGGCCGCCCGCAGCTTCCTCGGACACCCCGCCGGATGCCGCAGCCGGCGCCCAACACAGCCGGCCCGCGCCCATGTTGACGCTGCTCCGTCTGCCGAAAACATGGGGCATCATCCTCGGCAAGTCGCTCACCGATCCCGTATGGTTCTTCGTTACGGACTGGTTCGCCATCTACCTTGTCTCGAAAGGTTTCAAGATCGAGGACAGCGCTCTAGGCTTCTGGGTGCCGTTTCTCGCGGCCGATCTGGGAAATTTCTTTGGCGGCGGGCTTTCCAGTTGGCTTATCCACCGGGGCTGGAACGTGGCGGCAGCGCGCAAGTTCGTCATTCTGATTTGCGGCCTCGGCATGTCGCTGCTCGCCTTCGCCGCCTTCGCCTCGAATTTCGCCGTACTCATCGCGCTGTTCGCCATTTCGACGTTCGCCTACGCGGCGTGGTCCACCATGGCGCTGGCGCTTCCCGCCGACCTGTACCCTTCGGCGAGTGTAGCGTCGGTGAGCGGGATGAGCGGCACAGGCGCGGGAATCGGCACCATTCTCTCGACGCTGATTATCGGCCGTGTCGCCGATCGCTATTCGTTTGAGCCGATCCTGATCGGAGCGAGCATCGTTCCGCTCCTCGCGACGGGCCTCGTCTTCCTGCTGATCCGCGGGGAAAAAAGCTAGAGGATGGTCACGGCGTATTTCCGTAGTGCGGGATCGGCCGTCAGAATGGGTATCTTCTCCGCGCGGGCCCGTGCGACCAGTAGCCCCTGCAACCGTTTTGCCGCGCCGGCTATCGCGCTCAGCGGTTTGCGTCGCCTTGACGGGCTGGCCATCGCCAGCAGCGGACCGCGAGGACACGCTTCAAGATCGCATCGCACCCATTGAGAATGGTCTTGATTCCCTCTTCATCCGCCGCAGCCGCCGCAGCCGCGCCCCCACCGCCTTGGAACATTCAGGAGCGCATGCAGTTTTACAAAGTGCCGGGCGCGAGCGTCGCTGTCATTCACAACTAAACTACACTCTGAAGTGGGCGAAAGGCTACGGGGTGCTGGAAGCGGGAGGCAGCACCCAGGTCAACACAGAGACTCTTTTCCAGGCGGCGTCCATCAGCAAGCCATTTACAGCCATCGGCGTCCTCTCGCTTGCCGGGGAAGGCAGACTGAAGCTGGAAGGCGAAGCCAACCGATTCCTCTCAACCCGGCGGATTCCCGAGCATCAGTTCACAGCCGGACAGAAGGTGATCGTTGGGCATCTGCTCACCCACACGGCGGGAACCCCCGGATTCGGGTAGTTCGGCTGACCGGATTCGCTTCGACGCCTGGAGGCAATCCACGGTTCTTGAAGCCTGGAGATGACCCACAGTACGTTTTCCCAGCCGCTGCCGCCGGCGCTCGAAAGCAACGGGCCTCAAGCTCAAGCACCTGTACATCCTCCCGCCACTGTCAATGGTTGCCGCTAACTGAAAGTCTGGCCAGGTTTGGCAAAGACCTGTTGACATAGGTACTAATAACCCCGGCAGTAGCAGAGGTGGTTTGATGTATACTGGCATCGTCCTGGAGACCAAAAAGGAAATTCCGATTAACTGATAGAGTATCGCTGCGTTGCAGGCAGTTCATCGGGAGCCATGATGAGAGAAATGTCTCAACCGCGTCTGATAGGGGCCTTGTTGATCATGGCTGGAGTGATCGGCGCGCAGACTCCCACTGCCCGCGTCACCGGCACGATTTACGACACGACGGCGAAATCGATACCGAAAGCCGTGGTCACCGCCGTCAACCAGGGGACCGGAGCGACCGCCGCCAGCGAGGCGAACGACAACGGCATTTACTCACTGTCGTTTCTGAACCCGGGAAAGTACGAGATTCGTGTAGAGGCCCCGGGCTTCCGGCGCTACCTGAGGAACAATGTCACTCTGGAGACGGCCCAGGTGCTGGCGTTGGATGTGACGTTGGAAGTGGGTGAGGTTTCGCAAAGCGTGACCGTGTCGGAAGCGCCTCCGCTACTCGATGCCGCCCGGTCCTCGGTCGGTCAGTTGATCGAGAACAAGAACATCACGAACATGCCGCTGGCCAGCCGCCGCTCGGCCGCCCTGGTGCGCCTGATGGGCAATGTTACGTTCATCAACGAAGACCTGCAGCAGGGCCAGATCAACTTCTCGCTGGCCGGCGGGCGTGGCCGGCAGCAGCAGTGGCTGATGGACGGAGGGAACCTGCAAGGTACGACTTTGATCACCGGCATCACCACGTTCAATCCCCCGGTGGAGGCGATGCAGGAGTTCAAGGTGGAAGCGATTGGATACCCAGCCGAAATTGGCCGTACGACGGGCGGGTTCATCTCGATGACCACGCGCTCCGGGACCAATCAGTTCCACGGCGTGCTGTATGAGTTCCTGCGCAACAACGCCATGGACGCGCGGCCGTTCTTCTCGCCCGGCTTGTTTCCGCGCAAGTACAACGTGTTCGGAGCGACGATCGGTGGTCCGATACGCAAGGACAAGACGCACTTCTTCTTCTCCTATGAAGGGACCCGCCGGCGCGATGGAGTGACGCGGACCTACAATTTGCCTACACCGGAAGAGGTGCGCGGCAATTTCTCGGCGACCGCGGGAGCGCTGACTGATCCGCTGACCCGTCAGCCGATGCCCGGCAACGTCATTCCGCAATCGCGCCTGGATCCGGTGGGCAGCAAGCTCGCCGCGCTGTACCCCGCTCCGAACGTTCCGGGAGCGCGCTCCGGCGCTAACAACTTCGTCTCGAATACTTCAAACGCGACTAACGCGTTTAGTGTGATCGCGCGCGTCGATCACACGTTCTCGAGCAAGGACCGCATCACCACCCGCTTTCTCGATTTCCGCTCCACATTGACGGGGGGCAGCGTTTTTCCCACTCCCGATGCCGACCCGAGTCTGGCCACGGAGTTTCTCGACAACTGGAACATCACGCAAAGCTGGCTGCACAGTTTCACGCCGGCCTTGATCAGCGACTTCCGCTATACGCTTTTCTGGCGTAACGGCAGGAACGATCCGCTGGTGCCGGACAACGGCATCGCTGGAGCCGTGGGATTGAGAGGCGTCAATCCCTCCGGTATGCCTACGGTAAGTGTCACCGGCTATACGGGGATGGGCCGGGGGACGCAGGTGCGCACCTTCCAGCACTTCTATCCGCAGCAGTTTGTGGAATCGTTGAGTTGGTTCCGCGGCAAGCACACGGTGAAGTTCGGAGGCGAAGCGCGAATCAGCGGACAGCGCGATTTGCGAGGCAACACGCCGTTTGGCTCGTTCGGCTTCAATGATGTCGCCACCGGGAGAGGGTTCGGGATGGCCGCCCTGTTGATGGGCTGGGCGAACACGGCAGAGGTGTTCGTCACAGGTGCGCATGCGCGCACCAACTACTACGGGTTCTACGTGCAGGATGACTGGCGGGTGGCGCCTCGTCTCACCTTGAATGTTGGACTGCGCTATGACGTGGAACAGCCGCGATGGGAGAAGAGCAACGGGCAGAATGGATTCGATCCCTTTACTATCAATCCAGTGTCTAATACCCCGGGCGTACTGACGTTTTCCGGTAGGAACGGTTTATCGAAGTACGCGCACCGGTGGGACAAGAACAACATCGCCCCGCGATTCGGCTTCGCCTACCGGTTGCCGGGAGAGAAGACCGTGCTTCGTGGAGGCTATGGACTGATGTACGGCCCCATTTATGACGCGTCGGTCGGCCGCGTAATGCAGGCCAGTTTCACCGATACGAGAACCTTCCAGTCCACCAACAACGGTCTCACCCCGGCGCTGGTGTTGCGGGACGGGGTGCCGACGCCTCCCGTGGAAGAGCGGGGACCGGGCTTCGGAGCAGTGCGCCCCGGCCAGACCCCTCGCCTCGCACCCGAGTTCATGTCCCCGGATCACCAGAACACGTACGCCCATCACGTCAGTTTCAACATTCAACATCAGTTGTTTGGATCGACGCTGTTGGAAGCCGGCTACATGTCGAACCTGGCACATAGCATCGGCGGACTGACCGTCAACATCAACCAGATTCCGCCGGACCGCATTGGGGCAACCCAGAACCAGAGCCTGCGCCCGTTTCCGCAGTACGGCAACGTGTCGTGGCAAGCGCCGAATTGGGGCAACTCCAGCTATCACGCACTCAATTTGAAGGTGGAGCGGCGCTTCGCGGCCGGCTTCAACCTGCTGGCAAATTACACCTGGGCCAAGTTTCTGGATGACGTGGAGGCCAACTCCGAGGCAGGTGGCGCGCCCGGCAACGGCCAGCAAAGCTACCACGCGCGCGCGCTCGACAAATCGTACTCCGGAAGCGATCTGCGGCACCGCTTTGTGGCGAGCACCGTGTATGAAATTCCGGTGGGCGTTGGGAAGCGATTCAGCATCTCGTCGCGCCTTGCAGATGCAATCTTCGGGGGCTGGAGCCTGGGGGTGATCACCGAAGCGCGCGCTGGGCTGCCGTATGGCGTCATCGAGAACAGCAACCGGCTCAATGCCTTCTCGTCGTCGCAGCGGCCCAACCTGCTGGGCGACGCGGCGCTTCCTTCCAGCCGCCCTCGGTCCGAGTTCATCAACCGGTGGTTCGACACTTCCCGGTATGTTTTCCCGGGCGATGGCAGGCTCGGCAATGCTGCCCGCACCACCGGGTTCGGTCCGGGCTTCTTCGGCGTAGACGTTTCTCTGCTGAAAGACTTCCGCTTCAGCGAAAGCCGGTTCCTCCAGTTGCGTGGCGAGGCTTTTAATCTGTCCAACCGGCCGAATTTCGGGCTCCCTAACGGCAATCGGGGCAATGCCAACTTCGGGCGGATCGCGTCTTCGCAGGATGGCCGCGTGATCCAGATTGGACTACGATTCGTCTACTAAAGCCATGCGCCCAACTCTACTGTTCGTCTTCGCCATTGTGTCTGGCTGGGCCGGAGAGATCCTGCCCAACGGCATTGCGCTTCCCAACCAGTGGCCCCCGCGCACGCAGGATCCGCGGTCGCGAACACCGATGCCGGTTCCTTACCTGCAGTCGCCGCCGGAGGTGATTCCGATCGATATCGGCAGGCAATTGCTGGTGGATGACTTTCTGATCGAGAAGACAACGCTGGAGCGGCGCTACCACCGGGCGCGGAAGTACGAAGGGAATCCGATTCTGAAGGCCGAAACGGAACTGGAGAACCACAACGGATTCCGTCCGGGAGCCTGCCCGCACTCGGGAGGCGTCTGGTTCGATCATCGCGAGAGTCTCTACAAGATGTGGTACATGACGGGCTGGTACGGCGGTTCCGCGCTTGCCACCAGCACCGACGGAATCCAGTGGAAGCGCTCCATGCTGGACTTCAAGCCCGGTACGAATCATATTCCGGACCCGAGTCCGGAACTGCGTTGGGGCATGGATCATGTGCTCATCGACTGGTTCACGCGCGACGAGAACCAGCGCTTCAAGAGCCTCCACTTCTATCACGCCACTGACAAGGGGCAAGGGGGCCGCGTCCATACCTCGCGCGACGGCTTGCACTGGAGCGCTCCCACGCCGACCGGGCCCTCGGGCGACCGTAACACGTTCTTCTATAATCCATTCCGCAACAAGTGGGTTTTCAGCATCAAGACGCAGGCGCAGGACGCGGGCAAGTCGCGTGCGCGCAACTACTGGGAGCATAGTGACTTTCTCCGGGGCGCCCAATGGAAGCCGGAAGAGCCGGTGTTCTGGGTGGGCGCCGATGATCTCGATCCGCCGGATCCCGCGGTGGGCGATCCTCCGCAGATCTATGATCTCGATGGCATCGCCTACGAAAGTCTGATGCTGGGGATGTTCCAGGTGCACCGGGGGCCGCACAATAGCCTCGCCGAGAAGGGTAAGTTCCCCAAGATGTCGGAGTTGTCGATCGGGTTCTCGCGCGACGGCTTTCACTGGCACCGGCCGGACCGCCGGCCGTTCATCGAGGCCACACGGAAGAAGGGCGACTGGGAGCGGGCCTATGTGCAGTTTGCCGGCGGCGTCGGAGTGATCGATGGCGACCGGATGCTGTTCTACTACGTGGGCTTCTCCGGCGAGGCGCCCAACGGACCGGACATGTACGCAGGGTGCGCTACCGGCGTTGCGTCGCTGCGGCGGGACGGGTTCGCTTCAATGGAAGCCGGCGCGGCCCGGAGCGGCGCATTGACGACACGTAAGATCACGTTCTCCGGCAATCATCTGTTTGTGAACGTCAATGCTCCGAAAGGCGAACTGCGGGCGGAGGTGCTGGGTGTTGATGAGAAGCCGGTCCCGGGATTCACGCTCGCCGAGAGTGTACCGCTGGCAGTCGACAGCACGAAGGTGGAGATGCGCTGGAAGGGATCGGCGGATCTCGGAAGGTTGGCTGGAAAGCCGGTTCGGCTGCGGTTTACGCTTCGCTCCGGCAGTTTGTATTCGTTCTGGATCACACCCCATGCGGAAGGATACAGCCGGGGGTACGTGGCGGCGGGCGGGCGAGGCTTTCGCGGGCCTGTAGACTCGCCTGACGGAGGAATCAAGTAGTGGTCGGCCCGACCTGGCCAAAGCCCTTGACGGGCTGGCCATCGCCAGCAGCGGACCGCGAGGACACGCTTCAAGATCGCATCGCACCCATTGAGAATGGTCTGCTTCCCTCTTCATCCGCCGCAGCCGCGGCAGCCGCGCCCCCACCGCCTTGGAACATTCAGGAGCGCATGCGGTTTTACAAAGTGCCGGGCGCGAGCATCGCTGTCATTTAAAACTACACTCTGGAGTGGGCGAAAGGCTACGGGGTGCTGGAAGCGGGAGGCAGCACCCAGGTCTGCACCGAGACTTTTTTCCAGGCGGCGTCCATCAGCAAGCCTGTTGCAGCCATGGGAATTGAGCGGCTTCGATCTGCGCTCGGTCGCCCATTCGTTCCTACTCCATAGCGGCCCGCGGTCCGCACGGCAACCGGCGGCCAGCCGGTTTGAGGTCGAAGGCGTCCTATCGCCGGCTTCCCACTGCGATAGACTTAATCGTCATGCCGACTCGACGCGAACTTTTGGCGGCTGCCGGATCGTCAGCTCTATCGCAAACGAAGGTGGCTGGAGCAAGCGACCGCCTTCGCTTTGGAGTCATTGGTGCTGGGGCGCGTGGCGCCTTCCATGCACGCCGCCTGGCCCTACGGTCGGATGCGGAAGTGGTCTCCGTTTGCGATGTCTACCAAACCCGCGCGGCGGCGGCCCGCCAACAGGCAAAGGTCAAAGAAGACGTCCTCAAGGACTACCGGCGTGTCCTTGACCGGAAGGACATTGATGCGGTCGTCGTGTCGGTCTCTGACCACTGGCACACGCCAATTTTGCTCGATGCGCTCGACTCAGGCAAGGATGTCTTTCTCGAGAAACCGATGACGTGGCGTATCGAGGAAGGCCACGACATCGTCGAGTCTGTGAATCGCACGGGACGAGTCGTTCAGGTGGGCACCCAGCAAAAAAGCGGCCCACACTTTCTCGAGGCCAAACAGCGGTTCTTCGATTCGGGGCTAATCGGAAAAGTCTCCCTGATCCGCACGTATTGGATTGCGAATCGCGGCTTTTTTCGGCACCCGCCCAAAGGCTTCACCTTCAGGCCCGACGAACTCGATTGGAACCTGTTTCAAGGACGAGCGCCGAAGCGGCCTTTTGATGCTCAGCGCTACTTTGGCTGGACGATGTTCCAGGACTACTCGACCGGACAACCAGGGGGCGTCTTTACCCACTTAGTAGACACCGCCCATATGATGCTCAATCTCGCTGCGCCTTCGGCCGTCGTCGCCTTGGGCGGCAATTTTGAGTTTTCCGAGGATCGAGACACTCCCGATACCATTAGCCTGCTCGCCGAATACCCTCAAAAAGTTACCTTGACGGCGGATGCCACTCAATCGAGTCCGCGTGACATCGTGGATGTCGAATTCCATGGCTCTGGCGGAGTTTTGAACATTTTTCGCAACGGGTATAAATTTCGGTCGAAAGATTCCGGAGCTCCGGTGATTGAAGCGATGGGCGTAGACGCCGACGGTCCACACATGGACAACTTCATCCAGGCCGTTCGCAGCCGGAAGCAGCCCAATGCCGATGTGGTTTACTCCCACTACGTCACGGCCATCTGTCACATGGGCAACTTGTCCTACTTCGGGCGGCGTCGAGTGGATTGGAATCCCGCTTGGAATGTCGACGCCCTGTTGAAATGAGCGGCATTTTTCTACTTGCGGTTTTCGCTCTGCCCTTAACGGCCGCTGAGCCGGTTCGCGCCGTGGTTGTTACGGGCGGCCACGATCACGAACCGTCGTTTTATTCCGTCTTCGATGACTCGCGCATTGCGGCGAACGTGGATCCTCATCCGAACGCCTTCCGGCGCGACCTGACCGGAAAATATGACGTTCTGGTGCTATACGACATGATGCTGGATCTCGGCGACGACAAGCGCCGCGCCAACCTCCGCGCGTTCGTAGAAGCCGGAAAAGGTGTTGTTGTGCTCCACCATGCGATCGGAAACAACACGAACTGGACCTGGTGGACGGATGAAGTTGTGGGCGGACGTTACCGGTTCAAACCGGAAGGCGATATCCCGGCTTCGTCATTTAAGCACGACGAGATGGTGAACGTCAGCATCGTGAAGAAACACCCGGTGACGGCGGGTCTTGACGACTTTATCATCCGCGATGAAACGTATAAGGGAATGTGGATTTCGCCGCGGGCAGAGACTCTGTTACGTACTGACAATCCGACGAGCGACGGACCCATCGCGTGGCTGGGCTTACATCCCAAAGCGCGTGTCATCTACATCCAACTGGGTCACGATCATCATGCCCACCGGCATCCGAGCTTCCAACGGTTGATGGCCAACGCGATTGTCTGGGCCGCGGGCCGATAGGGCGGCTGCGTCTCACTTGGAAGTCGAGGGGTCCTCCGCTCGGCGTTCGCCCGCCGGCTAAGGTCAATAACGTTCACTTTGGCTGGAAACCCACGTCGCCGGTCCAGATAATGCTGCTTGGCGCATCCGGAAGTTATCCACCTCGGAGTCGGCGTTCCCGCCCACATTCCGGAAGCGCCGTTTTTGCGTTCCGCTCACCGAATACGGCGTTGGGCCGCTCCGCTAAGGATCGGATCCGGTCACTTCTTCCCGGCCCCCGCGCCGAAATCAAAGAGGAGCGCGTTTAGCTGTTCGAGGGACTACGTTCTAGCGATTATGCCGCGCACGGCGATCGATCTGCCGGAAGCCACTTCGATCTGGTCCCCAGCGCTCACTCGATAGAGCGGGAGCGGAGAACCCGTGAGGACGATATCGCCTGCTCGAAGTGAGCCGCCAAACCGCGCCAAGTGCTCCGCTAACCGAACCACGCTCGCCAATGGCCCACCCGGAAGCGCCCTTCCGCTCGCCGTACCAAGAACGGCTCCGTTAATCGACACCTCGATCGGAGTGTCGTGCAGGACGGTGGGATCAGGCAAGGGCGGCTCCGTGCAGGGCAGGACAACGCCGGCATGGATTGCATTGTTGCCGATCAATTCCTGCGCCGTGTGCGGAGTGTTCCGGAAGGTGTAGTTGTGCAGTTCGATCACAGGGAAGGCGGAAGAGATCACCTCTGTGGGATGCCGTTCGATCCAACTGGCGTCGGGGACATCCCTGCCGATCCGCACGGCGAGTTCGCCCTCGATCGCCAAGCCGGCGAAGTCGCCCGGGTCCAGCACGGCGCCCGACGTGTAGACTTCGGTGGCGAACACATGCCCGAACACCGGGCGATCCAACCCCAACTGGCTTTGCACGACTGGGCTCACGCATCCGGCTTTGTAGCCGGCGATTCGTTCGCCTCGCTCTTGCCGCAGGCGCGCAACCTCCACCTGGAGGGCATAGGCCTCATCGACGCTCATCGAAAGCGCGTTGCCGGCAAAGAGGCTGCCAGGCTCCCGCCGGTCGTAGTCAGCCAATTGACGGTGAGCAAGGTCCTTCAAGTCCATGTATCGATTGTAGGGAATGCCCGGATCGCGATTTCCGAGTCAGTTTCCACGTTCAGTTAACGATCAGTCGTTAGTGCCCAATCGGGAGCGACGCGGCGGAATGAGGCCTCAGTTGTAGCGGAAGCCGGACACAATTGGTATACCCTTCGCTGTGAATCAGGAATTCGAGGGATCTGATATTCTGTTGACGTGCTGAAACGCATTGCCGATGGTCGCACGGACCTTGTATTCGAGCATGTCGCCACAGGTGGGGCGGCCACAGCCATCGTCGATGGGCACCCGCTGATTCGGTGGTGCTCCTACTACGGCGATGTCAGCGCCATCCGGTTTCTGTTAGCAAACGGGGAATCGCTCGCCTCGCTGGGCGAGAATTTCGAATTGAACGGTGCCTGCTTTCATGGTCATTGGCGCTTGTGCGAATACCTGATCGAAAACGGAGCGGACGTCAATCACCCGCACGCCGACACGGGCGAGACGCCATTGCACGCTGCGATCTCAAAAGCCAATCGCTGGAAATATACTCCTCTTGTGAAACTACTTTTGGCGCATGGCGCGGACCCCAACCGCGCTACCATTCCGGGCCAGGAGACTGGCGCCTTCATGCGCGACTGCCGTACCAAAGGAGAAACTCCGCTGCACCGCGCCGCCGCTTTCGGCAACGAGGAAGACATCCAAAGCCTTCTTGATGCTGGCGCCAGGGTCGATTCTCTGGACGCAAACGGTGACTCTCCACTCTGTTGGGCGAGTTGGTATCTGCGGCCGGGTGCCGTGCTCGGACTGCTTTGCTATGGGCCATTTCACATCCATCCCGACCGGCGGAAACAGACCACTTGCGAGCCGGCAACGGGTTCGATGGAACGTGATCTCCTGGGGCAGCCTCGTTTTTTGGGAAAGCGTCTTACCTGGCGCTACTCGCCGTAAGCCGGCGATTGCTATTGTCAAGGAATGGTACGCGAGCGCAAAGCGACGGTGACATATTGGCGGTGCGATTTAGATGCACCTTCGATGTGGGTATCGACTTCAGAAAAACGGCCCATTGATTCGAACGACGGGCTCTTTGATCGCACACACAGGAATCCGGCTCAAGGCCCGGCCAGCGCTTCGGACGACGGAGTCGTTGACGGCGCTCGAACCCGGTCAAGACTCCAAAATGAATGACGAACTGCGGAGCATCCTCGTTGGCACTGCTGGACTGAGCGCCGGAGCCGTCATTGCCCTCTTGTTGACGTTGACCCGCCGTTCCAGTCCATCTGTAAACGAGCGAGAGGTTCGATCCGTGCTACGCGGTGCGGCGCTCGCCATCGTGGCGCAATCCGGGCATTTTGCGGAGGAGTACGCGACTGGATTTCACGTCCGATTCCCGGAACTCCTCGGCCTTGCCCCTTGGCCAACAATTTTCTTTCTGACGTTCAATTTGTGTTGGCTCGTGATCTGGATTCTCTCGCTTTGGGGTGTGTCGAAGCGCCGTCGTCTCGCGTTCTTCCCGCTTTGGTTCCTCGCGGTGGCTGGCCTCGCAAACGGGGTCGCTCACTTGGGATTTTCACTGCGCGTCGGTGGCTATTTTCCGAGCCTCTTCACGTCACCCCTCATCGGTGCGGCGGGGGCAATTCTCGCGCGGCGATTGGCTCGTCTCACGGCGGAAAGATAAGGGCTCGACCTTCGGGGAGGAACAGGCTCCTGTGAAGTCGTTAGTCGCCCAATCGAAACCGGCACGGGCTTGGGGCTTCCGCTACAACTGAGGCCTCATTCCGCCGCGTCGCTCCCGATTGGGCACAAACGGCTTTCCGCGATCTATGGCGTATTCCCTTGCTTCGGAATTGGCAAAATGAGCATGAACGTCGCTCCGGAAGCTTAGACCAAGCCTTATCGATCACGCACGCCTGGCTTAGAAGACATGCTAGGCCGGAGGCTTCATGGAAAGACCGCTCAGTTCAGCCGACACGCGGAGACCCAATGCAGGGTCGGCGTGGTTGACCTCGCTCGTCAAGCATTGAAGAACCCTATCGAAAGCGCGCCAGAGCTCGTCTGCGTTGAGATGTCCGACCATCGACGCAAGTAGCGGCTGTGTGACCGATTCCGGCAAGGAATCCATGCCTCGGCCGTGCGCGGATGGAAGTCCGAGACGAATGCAGGCCAGCGCAAGAGTGTGGTCACGCACCGCGCTAACCATGTACTCTGCCTGCCAGAGTTTGTCGCGCAGGATCGAGCTTCGAGCGTGAAGCGCGTGTAGCCACGCCACACCAATGACGTCCTTGGCATTGGGGCCAGGAACCGGTTGTACCGATTTCGCATCCCCGAAGACGAGTTTGAACGCTGGACCTAGCGGCCGGAACTCGCCTCGCTCGACGAAAGCTAAATCTACCTGCAACCCGCCGGGCAGAAAAAATACCCGATAAATCCAGGCGCCTGCTCTCACGTCATGGTGATGAAGAGATCCCTGAGCGTACATGAAGTCCGAGAAGTCCGAGAGCACCGCGCCCACAAGCGCCGGTTCCGCCACACCAAAGGCAAGATCTACGTCCGACCATCGATCCTCCCGACCTGCGGCGGCTGAACCCGTAACAGCTACCCCGCTAAGACGCGGGTCCCGCCTGGCAAACTCAAGTAGGCTGGACTTCAGTTGAGCGCGTGCTTCTACCGTGAAACCCGTCACTACAACATCGTAGCGAGAACAAAGCCGGGGTGCTGTAACACCGGATAACTCAAGATCAACGGCGCAGCGGTTCAGTTGGGTCTTGCGAGTGTCGCCGACGGGTTCTGTCCGGTTACGCCAGCCACAATGACGGGCCGATCCACATGGTCGCGCCGTGCATTGACGTGCTCGCGTGCGACAGACACGTCAATATGCATCGCATGTCGCAATGACTTGTGTTGATCGATCGTCTGCATCCACACCGTCGAACCATGGCCAAGTGGGTCGACCGCATTGTCTTCGGCTATCGCCGCGTAGCCGGGCACGGCCCGCCAAAAGCCCACATCGAGCGCTTCGCTCTTCGCCGCAATCGCGAGCTGGATCTCTTGCACGGAAGCCCGATCGGCAATCGCGCCCTGTTCCCGGGCAACTACCGAAATAGTCCTTGCAAGTTGGATATGTTCCGGTTCGAGTTGCCTATGTCGCGACTCAACCTGACAGTGAGGCTGTGATCCGTGATCGTCAAGAGAACACCTCGGCCACCAAGTCCGTTGGCAAGGACCTGGGCCAACTTTGCCGCTTCATTGAGCGATCTCCGAGCAGCCGTTCACGTAGTCGTCGCGTTGACGCCGATCCCCATATCGCGTCCAGTGGGACATCTATGTTGGTAAGTTCATCCGCTGGCTGCCGGACGAACGGCACAGTTCCGCCTGGCCGAAAAGCAACGCCAGCTACATAGGATTTTTCGTCTGTGTCGATGATTTGCGCACGGGACGCGATGCCTGACAGGATGCTTCCCGGCGCTGTTACGCGCACAAGCCCCTCCCTCGTTTCACGATAGGTCCGTGTCTGAGCCTCTGCCAGATTGACCACAAGCTGAGGTGCTCCAAAGGGTAGCACCCGTTCAAGCTGCCGCGGTTGGGGTTCGTTGCGGCACACCCAGAGCGATTCCACAAAAATGTCCAGTGGGGCTACCGGGGGCGTTGCGCGAAAGCCATCACTTGATCGTCGCATGGGAGATGGCTAGCCGCAATGCCTAGGTTCCAGCCCGAGCCGTCCTTCGCTACACGCTACTGGCCGAGGCATTGGATGATTGCGCTATCCAAGGTATGGCCGAGCCCGCTAGCTGATTGAAACCAAGGGGTGTACTTCGAGCTTCAACGCCGAAGTAACGATCAACGGCGCAGTGTAGCGAAGACTGGTACGCCCGCCGAAGGATGGTTTGAGCAAGCGCGCCATCGCCCACCAGCTCGGGGTCAGCCGGACTTCCGTCATCCGGCTGCTACGCCCCAGGAAGCGCGCTACTCCTTAGCGTGCAATTTTGAACCATTAGAGGAGTGACCCCAGGTACCGAATAGAGCTTGCGCAATCAGAGCGCGGCGGCGACCAGGCCGCGAGAAGCACTCTTTTCATGGCCCCATTGTAATTGCCCGGAGAGGCAGCCCCTACAGGAGGGAGGGCCGCAGCCACCTGCCGCCCTCCGTTCCGCCTTCGCGTGGCGGGTCGCCCTAATGCACCTACTTCAGCTGACTCAAAAACAGATAATCGTTCGCGGCGTTTCCGGCATGGCAGTTGATGCAGCCGGCCACGCGGCCCTCGGCGGGCACGTTGCCGTTGGCGGTGCGCTGCATCCAATACCAGTCGCCCGCGTCCGGGTTAAAGCCATCGGCCTTGTACATCAGCGTGACGGCGGCCAGCGTGCGGTCTGGCATGTAGTTTTCCTTCACGACCATGCCGCCCGGAGGAATCGCCCCGCGCTTGGCGTTGATGGCGTTGAGCGCGATGTCGTTCACATAGGTCGTGATGAAGGCTCCGTGCGGGGAGTTACCCGCCATCTGCGCCGTGGTACCGGGCATCAGCGTCCACTTCTTCTGATACTCCTGCGCCTGTAGGTACGGCCAGACGGCGGCGGACCGGGGTTCCGGAAGCGTGGTGATGGAGCCGGTATAGAGAAGGTCGTTCGATGCCACGGCGTTGTGACAGGTGGTGCAACCCTGCACGCGGCCTTCGGCGGCGGCCGTACCGTCGGCGCGCTGCTGGAGCCAATACCAATCGCTGTTAGCCGGATCGAACCCCGTGGACTTATACATCACCGTGAGCGCCGCCAGAGTGCGGTCTGTCATGAAGTTCTCTTTGATGACGAAAGCGCCCGCCGGCATTTTCCCGCTGCGGCTCTGGATGGCGTTGTAGGCGATCTCGTTCACCCAGATCGACACGGTGGCGCCGTGCGGAGCCGCGCTCGCCCGGTTTTCGGTAGTCCCCGGCCACAGCCGCCACGTCAACCGGTAGTTGGAGTTCTCAATGAACTGCTTCACCGCTGCGGCGTTGGGCGCCGGATTCGGCACCACGTTCGCCAGAAAGACATAGTCGTTCGATTTTGCACGCGAGTGGCAGCCGAAGCAACCTGCCACAGCGCCCGAAGCGCCGAAGGTGCCGTCCGGACGGCGCGTGGAATAGAACCAGTCGCTGTTGGCCGCATCAAAGCCCGGGATCTTGAACATGACGTACGACAGTATGAGATTGCGATCCGGCCCATGCGCCTCTTTAGTGATGAACGAGCCAGCCGGGAACGAACCGGTCTTGCGGTTGATCGCGTCCTGGGCGTTTGGGCTCACCTGCACGGTCAGCAGGTTGTTGTGCGGCGGAATGCCGGAGTAGAGCTGCCCTTTGCCTTCGATGAGCGGGAAGTTCTGGCGATGATTCTGCCGCGACAGATAGGCCCACACTTCAGCGGCCGTGGCGCCCGGGAGCGCCGTGGCAGGTTCGGTGGCGCCATCGACGGCAATGGTCACGCGGTCTGTGGATGTCACGCCGCCCGACCGGATCTGCAGCGGTACAGCGCCGCCCGCTGCCACACCTGTTGGCACCACGGCGTTGATCTGGTTGACGCCTGGTACGTTGGGCGCGAGGCCCGAGTAGAGAACCTGCGCCGGGCGGCCCCCGATGAGAACTTCCGGCATGATCGTGTTGCGCCGGTTCACGTCGAGCGTGGCGCGGCCAGTGGCAATGGTCGGGCTTACCGGACCGAGACCCGTGGCGTAGATCATGACTACCGATCCGACTCGAGCCGGGCGCGACCCCGCGCCCATGGCCTGCGCCATGGTGCCGTCGGCATTCAGCGCCGTGGCGGTGCCCGTGCCCATGCCGCTCGGTGTAAAGATGGCGGGTGCGCTCCCTGCAATCGCCACGTCCATCGGCATAGACGCCGTGCCACCGCGCGTCACCACCACGGCGGCCATCCGCGTGGCCTGCCCGAATTCCAGTATGGACCACGGCACTTGCACGTTGACCTGACGCGGCGATACATAAAGGATGGCAGCCGGCATGCCCGCGAAGGTCACCGACACTCCGCCCAGCGACGCCGGCCATGGCAGGGAATCGGCCACGGCGGGCGCCATGGCAAGGTTCTCACCGAAGATGGACGCGATCGAACCGGGCGCGAGAGCCGGGCTGAGTGTACGGCTTAGAGAAGCACCATTGACTATGCCTGCAGCGGCAATGGTTGGAGGGGGTGCGGCGGTTTGCGCGGCAGCCCAGGTAGCGGACGTGAGGAGGATTGAAGTGAGGCGTCGAATGAGCATACGTGAAAAGAGTCGGAATCGCTAGACTGATCCCCCTCCGGAAGAAGAAGTTTTTTTGGGCCTACGGCACGCCAAACCAGTTGAGGGCGGCGCAAACTGTTGCGCCGGGCCGGAGGCGCGTCCAATGAGGGCGTCCGCGGGGTAGCCCGGGCCTTTGAAGGAGACTGAGAGCTGACCGCCAGCGATCCGGAAATCGCAAAGCGCTCCGCGAACGCTGTGCGCTTGGCGGAGGTGCTCGACCACGTGGAGACGCTGCGAGTCCACCGGCCATGCTCCGCTCCTGCTACAGATGGCGCAGAGTGCCCGGAGTTCGAATCCATCCCGGCCCTTACGGTGCTGGGGCGACGTTGACTATGAACGCATCTTCAACCCAGCCAGCGCCGGGCGGCCTGTTGAAAAATTAAAATAAATACTTTGCAATCTTAGAGCGGCCGTCCGGGGGCCGCTTTTGTCGCGTTTGGAAGCGCAAATGGTAGCGCTAGGGTAGCGGAAATGGGGGTAAATGGGGGTCCGAGAGGGTATCAGAGGGGACCTCAGCTAGACCTCCGATTTTGGGCTTGGTGAACGACCTTGCCAAGATCTGTCTTAAACCCGCCGAAAAAAATCTAGTGCGTCAAGAATGGCGTTTCGGGTGCCACAAGGCTTCGCGCCTCCGGTGGCCTCGCTCGGTGCTCCTTGACCGAATCCGCATTCAGTGAAACAATGGTTTTCAGCAAGTGCTGAAAAAGGGCATCTACACTGAAAAAATCCGGGCTGGTCCGAACGGCCATGGAGAGCCTCACAGAGGTTCTGCGCGACGTGCCCTTTCTCTCTCAGTCCTCCCTGCGGCCTGCGCGCTTGCCGAGGGAGCCAAGAGCCGACTTCATCGTCTCTGTCCAAACGGCCGCACCTGCAAGGTCTAAGGCGCTCCAGCGACGCTTGGTTTGCGAAGTGAAGTCCAGCGGCCAACCGAGGATTGCGAGGGAAGCCTGCTTGAGTCTGGCCGAATTCGCGAGACAAGACCAGCGCGCCTATCCGGTCTTCATCGCGCCCTACATCTCGCCAGCCGCCGCCGAAGTCTGCGAGGAGTACAAGGCCGGGTACCTCGACTTCGCGGGGAACTGCCGCCTCGCCTTCGATTCGGTGTTCATTCAGAAGGAAGGGTTCCCCAACCCGACAGCCGCGACTAGGGACCTACGGTCGCTCTACTCACCGAAGGCGGAACGGGTCCTGCGCGTACTTCTCGCGTCCGGTCCGCGAACATGGCGGACTCAGGCATTGGCCGACGCGGCTCAGGTGAGTTTGGGACAAGTGGCCAGTGTCAAGAAGCTGCTGGCGGATCGCGAGTGGATCGAATCCGGGCCAACGGGTTTTGGGCTGTCGGGCTATGCTCTTGGCTCACCTGACGGTAGCGGCAACGGCAACGGTCAGGGGTATGGCTTCGGTTCGGGTCCTGGAGCCGGAAGTGGAGATGGTAGTGGGTTTGGTGACGGAGCCGCTGGGCCGATCCAAGTGGCAGTTCTACCGTTGCTCACGGAATGGGCACGGGCCTATCGGCCGGAACGCAGTTCGAGTTCCGAGTTCTACTCGATCAAGCCTGTTCCAGAGGTTGAGGCGAAGCTCGCCGAGTTTGCAAAATACCAAAAGAAACAGGTCGCCTTCACGGCCTTCTCTGGAGCCGCTCGCCTGGCTCCTGCCGTTCGCTACCAACGTGCTGCCGCCTACGTCGCAGACGATGTTGAAGCAATCGCCGAGAAGTTGGCACTGAAGCGGGTCAGCTCCGGCGCGAACGTAACGCTGATCGAACCCTATGACAATGGCGTGTTCTTTGGAGCCCGCGACCTGGCCGGTTCGCCGGTCGTTTCGCCAATTCAGATCTATCTGGACCTGATGCAGATCAAAGGTCGCGGCGAAGAAGCGGCGACTGCGATCCTAGAAGAGATCATCAAACCTCTTTGGCGGTAACATTTCGCGACTACTCTGGCGATCTCGTCGAGGCGGCCCATTCAGTTCTTCTCGAACTTGTCCGATTGCTTGGCGAGTACCGCGACGACCTCGTGGTTGTGGGCGGTTGGGTGCCTCAGCTCATCCTGCCTGCGCAGCCGCTAAAGCACGTGGGCAGCATCGACGTGGATCTGGCATTCAATGATCGCAACCTTCAAGATGCCGGGTACTCGACGATTCAGAAGCTTCTTCTTTCGCGCGGGTACGAACAAGATCACCGGCAGCCTTTCATCTTTCATCGGACCGTCAGTGTCGGCGGCAATCCGATCAAGGTTCAAGTCGATTTCCTTGCGGGTGAATACGCGGGGACCGGCAAAGCCCACCGGACTCAGCGCGTGCAGGAGGGTCGTGCTCGCAAAGCTCGTGGGTGCGATCTTGCGTTCGACTTGTTCGTCGAAACGGAGATCCGCGGCGAATTGCCCGGTGGCGGCGCGGATCAGGCGATGGTGCGTGTCTCGTCGGTTATCGCCTTCCTGGTGATGAAGGGAATGGCGCTGCATGACCGGCTGAAAGAAAAGGACGCCTGGGACATCTACTTCACACTGACCAACTATTCCGGCGGGCTGGATGCTTTGGTTGCGGAGATTCAACCGCACATTGACCATGGCCTGGTTCAAGAGGGTCTGGGAAAAATCGCGGACAAGTTCGCGACCGTGACACACGTCGGGCCGAAGTTCGTCGCTGATTTCGATGACGTTCAGGAACCCGAAGAACGCGCGGCTCTCATGCGTGACGCCTTCGAAAAGATGGACTATCTGCTACGCGCTCTGAACTGCGCGAGCGCGATTTCCGCACGCAGATGATCTTCCAGGACCCGTACAGTTCTCTCAATCCCCGTATGAACGCAGGCGCCGATCTCGGTCTTCTGACCAGCGCCGGACGAAATCCACGATCTGGTCCCGCGTGTCGTGCCGAACCCAGACCCCAATCAGAGTTCCCCAATCTCTTTTTCTTTGCGTGACGTGCACCGCCATCAGCTCGGCCGGGACCTCGTCCCTGGTCTGGATCTTCGACTCCAGGTAGGCGATCCGCTCGTGCTCGACGGAGTGGCTGGCTGGCCTCTTCTGCTGGAAGGCAGACGCCCCGTTCTCGAAAAACTCCTTCCCGTCGGGCGGCGGCGCCGCCAACTCCCGCCGCGCTCACTGCTAGAATTCCAAGGTCTAAGCGTGAGCCGGAAGGTGCTCCTCCGGCAAGAGTCGGGTAGACGCCCCCATCCGCACCCCCGTCCGCGCGCCACCCCCAGGTCGCGCTCTCGCGCAGTCCCTCACGCGGAACTGGCGGCTTCGCGGCGTGCATCTCGAAACGCAGTCACGGGAGAGCTCGAAAATAAATTTCTGCGTCACCCGCCAGTTAACCCATTGATCCAGTATGGGTTACCAGATAGGCCAACTCCGTATCCGGTAGTGGTGCCTCCAACTCGCGCCGCGCTCAGTGCTGGAATTCCAAGGTCTAAGCGTGGGCTTCGCGATTGCGTTCGGCTGTTCGGCGCCGAGGAACTATTTCAGAAACTGCTGCCTCTTTGCGATACCGAGTGCCAGCAAGGCCCCACTCAGCATCACTAGCGTTGCCGGTTCGGGGACTGGGTTGGGTACGGTGAGTTCGGCCGAGACCCCATAAATGGCGCCGGTGAGGGTAATGAATGGTGTCGATGACGCGGCCTGTGTGTGAGATGTCCATACCCGGGCCGGGTGGGGTATGCCAATTCGTATGATCGAGTCCCCTAATGGTAGTAAGGTCGTGCCGTCATCGTGGGTCCCTGTCCAGACCCGGTGATCGACCAAGACACCCCCGTTTTCATCAAAGACAGTATCGAAATGGGCGGTGCTGGCGCCGGCGTAGAGACCGTGGGGGGTAGCGGGACCAACGCCGGTAGCGATCATTCTTCCTTGTGTGTTGAAGAATGAGGTGTGCTCATCGGAGATGCTTAGTCCAGTGTTTGTTAATGCGTTCACGGCTTGTGTAGAGGCTAGGGCCTTCCATGTCGTGCCGAGGGCATTCAGCGGTGATGCCGCTGCCACCTGCGATACAAAATCGTTGTAATCGTCGATGTTAGACGAGAACGCGTCGCGCAAAGCGCTGGTCACGTAGACGATTCGGTAGGTGTCGCCCGGATTCAGACTCGGCGGGACCAGGACAGGTAGGGCGAAGGAGACACCCGCTCGTCCGAAAAAGAGAACAGCCAATAGTCCAAGCGACATGATTCGATTCATTTGCGCTTTCTCCAGATGCCGACAGGATGTGCGTTTGTAGTGCGCCAAAGGCCAGCGAATCAAGCATACCACGGGAGTATAAGGGGCGGGCCATCTATTCGTGGGAAGACAAGAAGACTGGTACTAGAACCTTCGGTTTAGGGTCGCCCGACATCCGGCGTGGCGAAACATTGTGTCTGGGGGGATGAATCGGGGGCCGAAAATCGACGCTTTGAGCGCGTCCTGGCCGGCCCGTTGAAACCCCACCGTTGGAGAGATCCTGCGCCGGGGCGATTTCCGCACGCAGATGATCTTCCCGGACCCGTACAGTTCTCTCAATCCCCGTATGACCGAAGGCGTCGATCTCGGTCTTCTGACCAGCGCCGGACGAAATCCACGATCTGGTCCCACGTGTCGTGCCGAACCCAGACCCCAATCAGGGTTCCCCAATCTCTTTTTTCGCCTCGTCCGGGGAATCTGCGGGTAACTGGCGCGGTCAGCGCTGAACCTGCTTCAGGAACCGGTGGAGTTTGCGGCAGGTGGAGTCGAACGATCGTTGTTCGTCCTCGGAGCCGTTGTGAATCAGCGGTCCGCCGTCTTCGTGGATGACTTTGCTCAGCAGTTTCTCCGAAGCCAGCTTCCTCAGTGATGGGTCTTCGTGTAGATCGCGGATGACTTCGCCGCCCAGTAGCCAAGGTTGTCCACGTGCCGGCGAATGGTCTTTGGGGAAAGACCAGAACCGGCCAAGTGCTCGATGAAGGGTCGCAGGCAGACCACCAATGCTCCCCAGGCGGCAGGTCTTGGTCCAATCCCATCCAGGATTGCGGCCAGCGGTGCGCTATCTGCCCAGACCCTGGTCTCCGCAAGACGATCAACGGCTGCAGCAGGAGCTACGCCGTACAGACGACCTGCCGGCCGATGCCCTCTTGCTCACCCGCGCCACCGGAATGCGCATCGGCGAATGTATCCGTCTGCCGCTGGACTGTCTGCGCCAGAGCACGGACCCCACCAATGGGCACTGCATGTTCCCCTCGGCAAACTCCACACTGAACGGCTGGTCCCCGACGATGCCGACACGCGGCGCCTAGTGGATCGTATGCTCGCGCTGCGCCCCCTGGCTCCACCCGCCCGCTTGGCCAAATCCGAAGGTTTCCTGCTACCCCGCCTGGGTGGTCCTTATGCCTTGTACAGGACGCTTTCTGCGGCCTTACTTAGCGGCCGCCGCCCAACGAGCCCGCTGCTCTGGTCCGGCCACACCGCACCGGCTACGCCACACTTTCGCTGCCGGGATGCTCCGCCTCGGCGTCAGCCTTCCGGCTCTCATGCAACTGCTGGGGCACAAAGACATCCGCATGACGCTGCGTTATGTGCAGGTCACCCAACAGGACTTGCAACGGGAGTTCCACCGGGCCCGCCAGAATACGCCGCAGCCATAGCATCTTCCGGTGCCTGCGGTCCCGCCTCCCACCGCCCATTCCGACCTTCCCGGAATCCGCCAGGCACCGGCCGCCACACGCCACCTCCTGGAGATGTACCGCCGTCAGTTCAGCGAGGAGAAGATCCGCCGCAAGTTGCAACGCCTCGGCCGCCGTCTCCTCGACGTCGCTTCTGCACTTGATCAGATCGCCACACCCGAAAAATGAGGAAACATTGGCCGGTCAAGTTGTAATTATTTTCAGGTGCTCAACGGCCGCCAAGCGGGCGGGGCTGAGGCGTCGGGGTTGCCGGCGGCCAGCAGTAACTGCGCCTGATGCGCCCGCGGCTTCCGGGCCGCTTCCGGGCCCGTGGGCCACCATCGGAAACGCCCCTTGGATAAGCGGTTGGTCGCCAGCCGGAACCCTTGGCCGTCGTACTGCAAAACTCTGATGGCCGTTCCGCGCCGGGTCCGAAAAATGAACAGGTAGCCGGAAAAGGATCGGCGTCTAACTTCTCCCGGCATAGCTGGGCGATGGCGTCAATGCCCTTTCTTCCGTCGATCGCCTCGATCGCTACCAGAATTCGGAATTGCGGCGCAATCTGAATCAAGATGCCACGTCCCACAGGGTGATTCAGCAGATTGAACGCCTCAGCGCGGACCTCGACGCTATGACGCTCAACTATAACGGAGTGGTGGGCTGGCCGTTCTGCTGGAAGGCAGACGCCCCGTTCTCGAAAAATTCTTTCTGCCAGCGATATAAGGCCGTGGGTTGGAGTCCCAGCTTATCGCAGAGCTTCGAGATCGGCTTTCTCTTCCGGCGTGTAGTGCTTTCGTTGCTTCTTCATGCGCTCTCTCCATCTCCATTTCCAGATTAACCGGAACGCGCGGCCGCAAGACGGAGTCACGAGACCTCAAAATTAAGTTTCTGCATTACCCCTAGATAACCCGTTGACAATAAAAACGTTACGGGATAAGACAACTCCCGTCGGGCGGCGGTGCCTCCAACTCGCGCCGCGCTCACTGCTGGAATTCCAAGGTCTAAGCGCGAACCGGAAGGCGCTCCTCCGCAAGAGGGTGGACGCCCTCGTCCGAGCGCCACCCCCAGGTCGCGCTCTTGCGCTGCCCCTCACGCGGAACCGGCGCCTCCGCCGCGTGCATCTCGAAACGCAGTCACGGGAGAACTCAAAAATAAATTTCTGCGTCACCCCCCAGTTAACCCATTGATCCAGTATGGGTTACGAGACAGACAAACTCCGCATCCGGCGGCGGCGCCTCCAACTCGCCCCGCGCTCATTGCTAGAATTCTAATGACCGTATGTCCACTGCGCGCACGATGAAAGGCGGTTTCGCCGACCGCAAAGAATTGCCGAAAGGCCCCTCCGGACGGAGCCTGTGCCGCTGGTGCAGCCTCGAAGTTCCTGTGGGCAGATTCACCTTCTGCTCCGATTGGTGCGTCGAAGAGTGGCGGCTGCGCACGAACCCCGGGTACCTTCGGGAGCGGGTGTTCGAACGCGACCGCGGCGTGTGTGCCTCGTGCGGAACCGACACCTCCGCCGAGTGGAACCACATCAGAAAACAGCGCGGTCCCGCGCGCCGCGTGGCTCTCGCGAAGTGGGGCCTGAAGGGCATGTCGCGCCGTAGCCTCTGGGACGCCGACCACATCCTGCCCGTGAGCGAAGGTGGCGGCGAATGCGACTTGTCGAACCTCCGCACGCTATGCCTCCGCTGTCATCGCGAGGCCACGGCCGCACTTCGCAGGCGTATTTCGAGTACAATCTCTCCATGAACCGATCCAGACGCGACTTTTTCCGGCAGGCTTCCGCGATCACCGCATTGCCTGCCACCTGGAGCGCTTTCAGCGCTTCGATGCAGGCTGCCGCCGCCGCGACGCGGAGCGAAGACTACTGGCTCATGGTCAAGCGGCAATTCCCGCTCGACCCCAGCCTTATCTACATGAACGCCGCGAACGTTTGTCCGGCGTCGCGTCCCGTGATGGACCGTCACCTGGAATTTCTTCAGGACTTCCATCGCAACCCGTCCTTTCAGAACCGCGACAAGTACGTGCCCCTGCGCGAAACCCTGCGTGGAAAAATCGCCGCCATGTTCCGTGTATCGGCCGAAGAAATTGCGATCACGCGAAACACCAGCGAAGGCAGCAATCTGATCGTGCGCGGAATTGACCTGAAGGCCGGCGACGAAATCGTCATCACCGACCACAACCATCCGTCGAATAACGACTCCTGGAAAGTGCGGGCGAAGCGCGAGGGGTTGGTCGTGAAGTCCGTTCCGGTTCCGGTTCCCGCGAAGAGCGCGGACGATTTGCTGGCCGGAATCGATCGGGCGATTACCGCGCGCACACGCGTCATCGCCGTGACACACCTGACGAGCACCACCGGTATCCTCTATCCCGCGCGGCAAATCGCCGAGTTGGCCAGAAAGCGCGGAATCTTCATGCATCTCGACGGCGCGCAGAGCTTCGGGCTGCTCGACGTGAACCTCAAGGAAATCGGCTGCGACTCCTACTCGACCAGCGCGCATAAATGGGGCATGGGGCCGCTCGAGGCCGGCATTCTCTACGTGCGCGAGGAGCGAATCCCGCAGGTTTGGCCGGCTGTCGTTACCGCCGGTTGGGCCGACAATTTGAAGGGCGCGCGAAAGTTCGAAGTCTTCGGACAGCGCGACGATCCGCGCGTCGTAGCCCTCGAAGCGGCCGTCGATTTCCTGAACCTCGTGGGGATGCCGGATGTCGAGAAGCGCGTCCGCGATCTCACCACGCACGCAAAGAAGGGTCTGAAGAATCTCAGCGGCGTGGAATTGAAGACCAACCTTGAAGCCGGGCTCTCGGGCGGCGTGATCAAGTTCAAGTTCAGGAACGTGCCCACGAAGCGTGCGTACGACACCCTGTGGGAGAAGCATCGCATGGCGATCGCAAAAACGGATTCGGGCGACTCCGAAGGCCTGCGCTGGTCTCCTCACGTCTACAACTCGATGGAAGAAATCGACAGGGCCGTGGCCGCCGTGAAAGGGCTGGCGGGCTGACGGATGGAGCGGCGCAAGTTCCTCCAGACGCTGAGCGGGCTTGGGGCGGCATCCGCGTTGCTCAGCGGGGCGGATGCCGGTCGGCCGAACATTGTATTTATTCTGACCGACGATCAGCGTTGGGATGAGATGAGCATCGCGGGCCATCCGTTCCTTAAGACTCCAAATATGGACCGCGTGGGGCGCGAAGGCGTTCTATTCAAGAACTGTTTCGTCTCCATTCCTCTCTGCTCGCCCAGCCGCGCCAGCTTCCTGACCGGAAAGTACGCGCACTCCCACAAGATCTTCGACAACACCAACCGGAGCGAACGGAGCTACGAGTTGATCACGTATCCGCTGCTCATGCAGCGGGCCGGCTACGAAACCGCTTACGTCGGAAAGTGGCACATGGGGAACGACGATTCGCCGCGCCCCGGCTTCAACCGTTGGGTGAGCTTCCGGGGGCAGGGGCAATATATCGACCCGCTTCTTAACATCGATGGGAAGCAGGTGAAGAACGAAGGCTACATGACCGACCTGCTGAACGGTCACGCCGTCGATTTCCTAAAGCAGAAACACGAAAAGCCATTCTTGTTGTATGTCGCGCATAAGGCCGTGCATGGTCCGTTCACGCCCGCGGAGCGGCACAAGAACCTTTATTCGGATCAGCCGATTGCGCGGGCGCCGAACGCGAAGGACACGCTGGAAGGCAAACCCAATCTTCAGAGGAAGATCGAGAAAGCGCCTCAGCTGGGCCCGGGCACAGGGCCGGGCGACGAGCTCATCCGCAATCAGATGCGGGCGCTCATGGCGGTCGATGACGGCGTGGGAAGTATTCTGAAGACGCTCGAACAGACCGGACAACTCGATAATACTTTCTTCATCTTCACGAGCGACAACGGATACTTCTGGGGCGAGCATGGCCTGGGCGACAAACGCGCCGCTTACGAAGAGTCCATCCGCATCCCCCTGCTGATTCGCTATCCGAAACTGGTCAAGGCGGGCTCGGTGCGGGAGCAGATGGCGCTCAACATCGACATCGCTCCGACCGTGCTTCAGCTTGCCGGGTTGCCCGTGCCGCGCGACATGCACGGGCGTTCGCTGCTGCCCGTCCTGCGCTCGGAAAGAGCCCGCTTGCGGACTTCATTCCTGACCGAGTACTACCTGGAGCAGCAGGTTCCGCGTTTCCCCACATGGCAGGCGGTTCGCACGGAGCAGTGGAAGTACATTCACTACATCGATCCGCCCGGCGCGCCGGATAGTCTGGATGAGTTGTACGACTTCAAGGCCGATCCTTACGAGATGAAGAACCTGATCGGTGACCCAAAGCTCGCTGCAACGCTGGCGCGCATGAAGCGGGAGCTTCGAAAGCTGCTGCGCGCAACTCCGTGATCGCGCTCATGGCCCTTGCCGCGGCGATGGCTCGGATTGAGGGTGGCGACTTCTCGATGGGGACCGGCGGCGGGTTTCCGTATGAAGGTCCGGCGCACACCGTGACGGTGGCGAGCTTCGAGATGGACGTGACCGAAGTGACGGTCGCCGGGTTCGCGGCATTCGTGAAAGCTTCCGGATACAGGACGGAGGCGGAAAAATTCGGCTGGTCCGGTGTGTTCGATTTGAAAACCGGCGAGTGGAGGCGCGTGGATGGCGCCAACTGGCGGCATCCCGATGGGCCGAAGTCCAACGCCGGGGCTCATGAGCCGGTGACCCAGGTTTCCTGGAACGACGCGGCCGCATACGCGAAGTGGGCGCGGAAGCGTCTGCCCACGGAAGCGGAGTGGGAATACGCCGCGCGCGGCGGCCTCACCGCCAAGATCTACCCGTGGGGCGATGAACTGCGGCCAGGCGGGAAGTTCCTTGCGAATTGGTGGCAGGGAACGTTTCCGGCTAAGAACACAGGCCAGGACGGGCACTTGCGTCGTGCGCCTGCGGGCAGGTTTCCACCGAACGGGTACGGGCTTCACGGCATGGCCGGAAACGTGTGGGAGTGGTGCGCCGACTGGTTCGACGCCGGCTACTATTCACGCAGCCCGCCAGTTTCGCCGCAAGGCCCGCCGGCGGGCGCGGAGCGCGTGATGCGAGGCGGGTCGTGGCTGTGCAGCGAGAGCCATTGCCGTGGCTATCGCGTTGCCGCGCGCGGCCATTCGACGCCGGACAGCGGCCTTAATAACGTCGGATTCCGCTGCGTGCGATGAGCCGTGGGACCGGCCTCCCGGCCGGTCTTCTGCCCAAGTGTGTGGCAAGTCCGTACAACCGGCCTTCGGGTCAGGCGGCGGATCTGGAACTGGACGCCGCCGCCATCGGTCCACGCTGGCCCCAGGATGGATGTGTCGCCTCCGGTGTGCGGTAGGACAATTCGCGCCTGTTCGGCGACGACACCGAAAACGCGCCGCGGCCGTTCGAGACAAGCCGCGGCTCTGGGCCGGACGGCGGCGTGCGGATGCGGGAGCCCTCCAGAATCTGGACCTCGGCATGGACGGAACCACTTGGTCGCGCTTCTTCGCGCTGGGGCGCGGGGGCGGCAGCGGGCGATCAGGCGGGTGGCCTTCGTGCTGAACTTCTTCGACGAACTCCCGGCCGGTCCGTCACCAGCCGATGACGTAGTTGTCCTTCGCCGGGCTGACTCCGGCCTGCATCACGCCGCTCACCGGGTCGATGCGCACCATCTTGACCGCCCCTGCGCCCGACGGCTGTTGGCGGTAGGGGCTTTGGAGCGCACTGACCTCGATGCGATGTCCGCGCGCGGCGAGCGCCGGGGCAATCGCGTCCGCCAGTATCTTCGGCAGCGTCAGCCTGCCTTCCACTGGCTGCGGGAACATCGACGCATGGAAGCTCGTGGTCGTGACCGTCGGCGCTTCAAGAGCCTGTTGCAGGTTCATGCCGAATTCCTGAACGTTGAGGAACGCTTGCAGCATCGCCTGCGGCTGATTGTCGCCGCCGGGCGTGTTCCACGCGAGATAGGGCTTGCCGTTCTTCAGCGCGATGGCGGGGTTGATCGTGTGTCGCGGGCGCTTGCCGGGCTCGAGCCGGTTGAGGTCGTTTTCGTCCAGGCTGAAATACGGAAGGCGATCGTTCAGCACGAAGCCCCCGCCTTCCACCACGAGACCGCTCCCGAACGTGGCGTTGACGCTGTGGGTCACCGAGACGACGTTGCCGAACTTGTCGGCGATCACGAATGACGACGTTTCGCCCTGTGCCGAAGGCTTGTCACCCGAAGGAGCGGTGGCCCGCGCGCCGCTTTCGTAGTTCACTTCATGGCCCGCGAGAACGGCCTTTCCGTTCCGTGGATCGCCCGGCGGCGCGGCTCCGCGGATGGCGCGATCCGGCTTGATCAGCGCCCGCCGCGCGTTCCCGTAATCCTTCGACAGCAGCTCCGCGACAGGCGCATCCGTGGTGCGCGGGTCAGCGATGTAGCGGTCGCGGTCGGCGAAGGCAAGCTTCAGCGCTTCGGTCACCTGATGCACGTATTCGGGCGAATTGTGCTTCAACTGCCTGAAGTCCGAAGGCTCCATCATGTTCAGGGCCATCAACAGCACGATGCCCTGCGAATTCGGCGGGCATTGATAGATATCGAGGTCCTTGTACGGTGCGTGGATCGGTTCCGCCTCCTCCGGCTTGTAGGCGGCCAGGTCCTCGTACCGGACCAGGCCGCCTTGCTTGCGGTAGAAACCGTCGATCAGCCGCGCGATGGGACCGCGATAGAACGCATCCGCGCCTCCATCGGAAATGGCGCGAAGGGTCTTCGCGAGATCGGGCTGCACGAAGAGATCGCCTGGATCGAACGGCTTTCCGTTCTTGAGCAGAGCCGCCACCGACGTGGGAAACGGCGAGATCTTCCTCGCTCCTTCCGCATGCATGGAGGCGCTCCAATGCGTGAGCGGATGGCCTTCGGCCGCGGCCTCGTAGGCGGGCTTCATGAGGGTCTTGTAGTCGAGCGTGCCATACTTCCTGAGCGCGAGATCGAATGCGCCCACCGCTCCAGGCACGGTGCTCGAGAGCGGCCCGGCCTCCGGAATCCTGCCGAGTTTGCGATAGAACTCGCGCGTCGCGAGCTTGGGAGCGGGTCCGGTGCCGTTGATGAAGATGGTGCGCTTCTCCTTCGCCAGATAGGCGAGGATGAACGCGTCCCCGCCGATGCCCGCCTGATGCTGCTCGACGACGGCGGTCATGTAGAACATCGCGACGCCTGCGTCGAACGCGTTTCCGCCCGCCTGCAATACCTGAGACCCGGCGAGCGCTTCGAGCGGATGCTCGGCCGCAACCATGCCATGCGTGCCCATTACGACAGGCCGCCAGAAGGGGCGCGAAGAGGGTTCCTGCGCGCGAATGAGGGAAGCCGCCAGCAATAGGCTCAAGGGAAGCAACAGCCGCATCAGATAAATGTAGCGCAAAGGCGGTATTCTGGGGATCACGCTATGACGGAAGAGGCTTTTGCACAAGTGGAAGAAGCGCTGCGGACCGGCGGCGCGGACGGAGCTTTCGATTTCCTCTCGCGGAAGTTTCGCGCGGAAAAGAAGTACCCGTTGCTGTTTGAACTGCGGTTGATGCAGAAGCGGCGGGAACTTGGGATGCCCCTCCTGCAAGCCGGCTCGCTTGAAGATTTACCGGCTGACACGCGTCCGGCGTATGAGAAGGGGTTTATCGACGCGGCGCGCGAAACCGGTAGCCTGTTTCTCGGCGACGGCGACATCCCGCGCGCGTGGTCGTATTTTCGCGCCATCGGCGAGGCGGCTCCGGTCGCGGCAGCCATCGATAAGGTGGAAGCGGGCGGTGAGATCGATGCCATTCTTGAGATCGCCTACCACGAGCGCGTGAATCCGAGGCGAGGGTTCGAGTTGATTCTGGCGAACCACGGCCTTTGCCGCGCCATCACCAGTTTCGGGCAGTTCCCCGGGCGTGAAGGGCGCGAAGAGAGCCTGAAACTGCTGGTCCGGACGCTGTATCGCGATATTTGCGAAAGCATGAAGCGGACCATTGCATCGCAGGAAGGCGCGGAACCGGCCGCCGCCGGTCTGCGCGAACTGATGGCCGGTCGTGACTGGCTCTTCGAAGGGACCAACTACTATGTGGACACCTCGCACCTGGTCTCCATCGTCCGGTACAGCCTGGAACTCGAAGATCGCGAAACGCTTGCGCTGGCCGTTGAGTTGACCGAGTACGGCGCGCGGCTCTCTCCGATGTTTCAGTTCCGGGGCGATCCCCCGTTTCAGAACGTTTACGAGGATTGCGGGCATTATCTGCGCGCGCTGCTCGGCGAAGACAAAGATGCCGCGATCGCGCACTTTCGCAGGAAACTGGAAGACGACGATCCGAACGACGTAACGGCGAGCGTGGCGCAGGCGCTGGTCGGATTGCTCGCGCACGCGGAGCGGTTCGAAGAAGCGATCGAAGTCCACGTTCAATATCTGCGCGACGCGGAGCCTTCGCAGCTTGGTTGTCCGACTGTTCTCCAACTGTGCCAGGAGGCGAAGGATTTCGGCCGCCTGCGTAACCTGGCGCGAGAGAAAGGGGACTTGTTGGGCTTTCTTTCAGGGTCGATTGGGTAAGGGCCTGACAGGAACCTGCGGCCCCCGATTTGTACCTGGATCTGTAACGCTGGAGCAGCCCATCGCCTTTCGTGGCCTGTTGGGGATGGCCGCGGCGCAAAGTGCAGTGGGGCAGAGGATTGCTTTTTGTCGTCTGCCAGTTTCGCAGCCCGTCGGGGATTTCCCGGCGCGAAGGTTTTTCGGTCCTGCCGTTTGACCGGAAGAAGGGACCCCTACTCCACGACGGCGACACTCGCGATCGTCCACGGTCCGGTACGCAATTCGCGGACGATTGCGCCTTTCTTGTCCACCTCCGCCAACCGTCTGCCCGTGTAGTCCGAAATCAGAAGGTTCCCGCCCGGCAGGAGAGCCATTCCGGAAACCCATCCGAACTGCACGTCCATCTTTTGGCCGCCGGCCGAGCGCACGATTTTGCCGGCCTTATCCACCTCTACGATCTCGCCCGGATTCGTCATGCCCACGATCGTGTTCCCATTCTGCATTCGAATGGCCTTGTAGGGCAGCCGCATTTCGCCCGGCGCAAAGGTCCACACGATCTCCCCGGCGCGGTTCACTTCGACGATCTTTCCCGCCCGCTCGATCGAAATGAGCGTCGTCCCGGCGTCCGTGCGGCGGCAGTTGCGCATCCGCATGTTCGCCATGTCCGCGTTTTCGTATTTCCACACGATCTTCTTCCTCGGATCGACCTCGATCACGCGGCCAAGCCTGGCATCTCCGATGAGGGTGTTCCCGTTGCCCAGGCGTTCGGCGGTTATAGGATGCACCAATCCTTCGTCAGGTCCGTAGCTCCATACTGTACGCTGTTGCGCGTCCATTTCGGCCACCGTTTTCTTGGGTCCCATGGTGTAGAGCACATTGCCATTCGGAAGAGACTGCACGTCGTGACCCCGGAAATTGGGTACGCGCCACAAGACCTTACCTGAAGGCCACAGCAAGCCCAGCACTTCGCCGCCCGGGCCGTGATCGGCGGCCACGATCTTGATTTCGTTCTTTTTCGCCAGACGCTTGTCGAGGAAGTCGAACATCCTCTTCTCGGCGCGGTCGGCGTCGGCGCCCTTGAAGCCGTGATCGGAGCCTTCGATAGTTTCAAGTTCCGCATGGACGCCCGCGGCGCGCAAGCGGTCGACGAGCCAAACAGACTGCGCATGCTCCACATAGCGGTCCACGGTTCCATGCACCGCGAGGACCGGCGCGGCGGAAGGGGTCACCCAATTGAGAGGGCTTGCCCGCACGTGCGCTTTACGGGCATGGTCCAGATCTCCGCCGAGAAACAGCGGAAGCACCTCGGCCGCGTCCACGCTTTTTCCGTATGACTTGGTGAAATCGGTGGGTCCGTAGTAATCGACCACGCAGGAAACACGGCTCGATTCGTCGAGATGCGGCCCGCTCCCCTCAAATTCGCGGATGCCGGCCGTTAGGCCGAGGAATAGAGCGAGGTGGCCGCCGGCCGATCCGCCCGTTGCGCAGATGCGGTCCGGATCGAGCGAGAAGCGCGAGGCGTGCGCCCGCATCCACCTGACGGACGCCTTCACGTCTTCGACCGGCGCGGGAAACTGGTTTACGGGGGAGAGGCGATAGCTCACGGTCGCGGCAACGTAACCGCGCTGCGCGAGTTTGATGCACAGCGGCAAATAGCTCTCGCGGTTGCCGCGCCTGAAGCCTCCGCCGTGAATGCACAAGACGCCCGGGAACGGCCCTGCGCCCTTGGGACGAACCACGTCGAGCTCGAGTTTGCCGCCAACGTTCGAGTACTGGATATTCGGTTCATAAATCACGTTCTCCGGCATCGCCGGAACCGGCGGTTTCGGCGGCGGCTGAACCTGAGCCGCCAGCGGAAGGGCGAGCGCGAGTAGGTACACTTTGGTCTGCATGAGTTTCAATTTCAGCATTTCTGTCTCAACGACTGCTCTCGTCTCAGCCCCCAAAGACCGCCTGCGCGGCCATGACCAGCCCAAACCCGAAGACCGACACGATCACCTTCATGGTAGTCCAGCTTCGCAGCGTCTGTGGGACGGTCATTCCGAAGTACTCCTTCACCATCCAGAAGCCCGCGTCGTTGACGTGCGAGAGAATCGTGCCGCCGCAGGAGACGGCGAGGACAATCATTTCGGGCTGGTAGCCTTGCAGCCCCTTGACGAGCGGCGCCACGATTCCAGCCGCCGTGATGATTGCGACCGTGGCCGAACCTTGCGCCACGCGCATCGCGGCGGCGATCACGTAGGCCACAATTAGAGGCGAAATGCTCGACGATGCAAGCAACTTGCCTGCGTAGGGGCCGACGCCGGAATCGACTATCACCTGCTTGAACGCGCCGCCGCCACCCATGATGACGAGCAGCGTACCGATGGGCGCGAGAGAACTGGTGGCCATGCTGGCGATCTTGTCGCGGCTCAGGCCCCGCGCGGAGCCGAAGACAATCATGGCCGCGAGGGTGGTCACGGTCAGCGCCGTGAACGGGTGGCCGAAAAACCCGAGGATCGATTTGCCGGGCGCGTCCGTCATGTCGAAGATGGTCGCGGCGAAAATGAAAATGACCGGCATGAGAAGGATAAGAATCACGAGCCACACCGGCGGCGGAGAGCCGGCGTCGGTCGAAGTGGCCTCGGCGGACTGTTTGGCCATTTCAGGCACCGGAATGTCGAGGCGCTTCGAGATCCAGCCGCCGTAGAAGATGCCGCCCAGGATTGTCATCGGGATCGATACCGCGACGCCGTAGAGTATCGTGCGGCCGAGGTCCGCGCCGAGGAGTTGCGCGGCCGCGGCGGGGGCGGGATGCGGCGGAACCAGCGCGTGAACGACCGTCAGCGCGGCCGTCATCGGCATTCCGTAAAACAGCAGCGAGCGCTTCGACTCACGGGCGAGGTTCCAGACGATCGGCACGAGAATGATGAACCCGACTTCGAAGAAGATCGGCAGACCGACGAGGAAAGCGGCGGTCATCACGGCCCAGGCCGCGCGGTCGCGTCCGAATCTTTCGAGAAGCCAATCCGCCAGCTGACGTCCTCCTCCGGAGTGTTCGAGGAAGCGGCCGATCATTGCTCCAAGCCCCACAACGACGGCAATGAAGCCCAGCGCCTCTCCGAAGCCGGTCTGGACGGATTTGAGCACCTGCGCCGGAGCCATGCCGGCCGCGAGTCCGAGCGCCATGCTCGAAAGGATGAGGGCGAGAAACGCGTGAAGGCGGACGGCAAGGATCAGGAAAAGCAGCAGCCCGATCGAGGCCAGCGTCAAAGCGATGAGGTAAGGGCCATTCGCGGGCATGAGTTGGTTATTCTACAACGTCCGCGCGACGAATGCTTCTCGCCGTGAGACGCGCGGACGGCGCGGCTGTGTTTTTCGATACGCTAGCGGAGCCGTTAAACCCCAGCCGCCGGTTGCGGGCGGACACGTTCGTGGGCGGCGTCACCTTCAAGTGTGGACCAACCCGTGGGGCTCGCGGAAGAGGCCCGGAAACCCACGCTCGATCTGTTTCGACTGATCCAACCTCACCTGGAGCAGAACCAGTCATTGCAGTCCGTGGCGGATGCCGCAGACGTTCCGTTTCGAACCGCGCAAACGCTGGGTTGCGCAACATGGGCTGTTCGGTCTACCCGTCCTGGCGCCACGAGCGGGGGGTGAACGTTACTTACTCAGGGCGATGAGGATGTACTCGCGGGCGTGCTTGTGATAGGTTCGTACACACAACTTTTCGTGTTTTGGAGTTCTGCCATGCGCTTTTCGACCAGGTTCGTCGTCCTTCTTCTGCCCGCGGTTCTTGCCGCTCAGGACACCCGGGGTATTATCTCGGGTACGGTAATCGACACTCAAGGAGCTACGGTCGTGGGCGCCGGGGTGACGGTAACCAATACCGGCACCGCGACGGTGACCAGGTTGAAGACGAACCCGAGCGGCTACTACGAGGCTCCGCTTCTTCTGCCGGGCATTTATTCGGTGTCTGTGGAGATGGCTGGATTCAAGAGAGTGGTGCAGTCGGGAGTCACGTTGGGTTTGGGCGATCAACTGAAGGTGAACGTGCAGTTGGAAGTGGGAGGGGTGACGGAGTCGGTGACGATTTCGGCTGAGGCGCCGATGTTGGAGACGAGTTCGGTGAGCACGGGGCGGAGCATGACGAACCGCGAGGTGATGGACCTGCCGGTGATCGGCAATAACGTGATGGCGCTGGCGCGGATGGCGCCGGGTGTGCAGGTGCCAGGCACGACGCAGTTTTTGGTGCAAGGGCAGGTGGGGGGCGGGTCGGCGTACAACTCGCCGGGTGCGGTGGGAGGGAATGAATGGTCGATTGACGGGGCTTCGACGAACGGGACGGATCGACGGGCGTCGATCATGCCGAGCCCGGACGTGATTGATGAGTTTAAGATTGAGACCTCCAATTTTGATGCTTCGTTTGGCCACGCGACGGGGTTGGGTATTTCGATGTCGACGAAGGCGGGCGCCAATCAATTTCACGGGACGAGCACGTTACAGTTCATCAACCAGCGTTGGAACGCGGCGTCGTTTTTTGTGAAGCAGGCGCGCTGGGCGCAGGTATCGGCGCTGAATACGGCAGGCAATACGGCGGAGGCGCGGAGACTGGCGGATTCGCCGATGCTGAATTCGGGCAAGACGCTGAACTACCAGGCGACGATCAGCGGGCCGGTCCATATCCCAAAGGTTGTGGATGGCCGGAATAAGCTATTTTTCTTTCTGGGCTTTTCGGAGCTGAAGAATCGCCAATCGGCGCGGCCGAGCGAGATCAACCATACGGTGCCTACGGCGGCGATGCGGAACGGCGATTTTTCGGATTTGTTGCGCGTTGACGCGGTTCGTTACCAGGTGTACGATCCGGTTTCGACGCGGCCGGATCCGGCGCGACCCGGCCACTGGGTTCGTACTCCGTTTCCTGGCAATATCCTGCCGCAGGCTCGTCTGCGGAACCCGATCTACGACTTTTACGCGAAGCGAATGCCACTGCCGAACGTTGACACGACGGGCCGGGACCCGATTAACAATTATCTGGCGACGGGCATGCCGAACAATGTGGATTACCGATCGTGGAACAACCGGATCGACTATCAGGCGACCTCCAATCATCGCTTCTTCTTTCGGTGGTTTAAGAGTGACTTTCTGGAGGGGGCGCAGGATTACACTTACGAAACAGAGCGCGGACTGTTGAACTGGGACGAGAAGCGGCCGGCCGTCAGCGCGGCCGCCGACTGGACGTTCGCGGCGAGCGCTTCGACGGTCTTCAACGTTACGGTGGATACGAATTGGTTTCTGCTGCAGAACCAGCGGTTGGGCACGCGGAAGTATAAGCCGAGCGATGTGGGGCTGCCGGCGTACATGGATGCCAAGTGCGGCGCCAGTTGTGTGATGCCGCGGATTGTTTTTCCTGGGATGACGCATTGGAACGGCGATATGTACATGGGAGTGCAGGTGGACCCAGGGACGAAGGGCCGGCAGCAGGCCGTGAAGTTTAATACGACGCACATTCGGGGCGTCCATTCCCTGCGTGCTGGAGTCGATTTCCGGCAGCATTTCCGGACGCAATTACAAAACGGCGGACTCACTTCGGGCGTGTTTAATTTTGGGAATAACTATGTGCGGAAGGATGAAGACGGATTCGTTCCGGCGGCGAGCCTGGGGCTGGACTGGGCGACGTTTATGCTGGGAATTCCGACGGCGGCGTCGGTGGATACGAACGACAACTTCGCACTGACGAGCCCGTACTATGCGTGGTTTGCGCAGGATACGTGGCGAGTGACGCGTAAGTTGACGGTTACGCTTGGTTTGCGTATGGAGTATGAGCAGGGTCCGACGGAGCGGTATAACCGCGCATTGACTTACTTTGATCCGAAACTGGAGCTGCCGATAGCCGCGGGAGCGCAGGCGGCCTATGCGCGCAACCCGCTGCCGGAGCTGCCGGCCAGCCAGTTTCTGGTGCGGGGTGGTAGTGTTTACGCCGGGGTGAACGGGGCGTCGCGGCGATTGTGGCGGAACGAGCTGATGTGGCTGCCGCGCGTATCGGCGGCTTGGCAGGGCAACGACAAGACAGTGATCCGCGGAGGTTACGGGACTTACTACGACACGCTGAACGTGATGAATCAAGGGGCGAACCAATATGGTTTTGCGCGGGCGACGACGACGAACCTGACGAACGATTTCGGGACTACTTGGAACGCCGGGAATCCTGGGGCCGGCATCTCTCCGCTGACGGATCCGTTTCCGGTGCGGGCAAACGGAACTCGCTTTGATGTGCCGTTGCGCGACGCGCTGGGTTCGATGGCGCGGGCGGGCCAGGGGTTCACCTTCACTGACTTCGATCGGCAGCATCCGCGGGTGCAGCGATGGCGGGTTGGCGTACAGCGAGAGATTTCGAAGGACATGATGATCGAGGTGGCTTATTGGGGCCAGCGGGGGGATCGGGTGCCGCCGGCGACCAACACGCGGTTGGATTTTTTGCCGGAGGGTTACTGGAACAAGTCGAACAGGCGGAATAACGCGCTGGCGAATGAGTTGAACCGGAACGTGCCGAATCCGTTTCTGTTGAGTAACTTCGAATCGCTGCGGACGTCCAGTCCGGTGCTTTACCAGCACCTGTCGACGTTGGGACGGTTCACGAGCCCGACGATTCCGAAGAACCAGTTGCTGCGGGACTTTCCGCAGATGAATGGGCTTTTAAGCGCCACAGTCCCGACCGGAAAGGCGAGCACGCATTCGCTGGAGGTGAATTTTCAACGGCGGTTTGCGCGGGGGTTCAATCTGAATGCCTCGTATGCGAGAACGCGGCAGACCCGTTTTGACATTCTGGAAAATGAGTTTAACCAGGAGCCGTCGGTGTGGTGGCCGAGTGATACGGCGCGTCCGAACCGGTTCACAGTGACGGGGATCTACGAGCTGCCTTTCGGCAAGGGCCGGGCTTTCCTGGAGAGCGGGGTGGCCAACGTGTTGCTGGGTGGATGGCAGATGGCGGCGACGTACGAGTTCCAGAATGGCCCGCAGCTGGCTTGGGGGAACCTGTTCTACAACGGCGACATCGGCAAGCTGGAAGCGGACGCTTCGTTGGGTGGGAGCAAGACGTACGAGCGGTGGTTCGACAGCAGCCTGCCGTTTGAGCGGGTAGCCAGCAATCAACCGGCGGGATTTCAGACGCGGGTTTTCCCTCGCTTTTTGAATGGGCTGCGGGCGGATGGGTTGAACCAATGGAATTTGAACGTTTTGCGCGAGTTCAAATTTGCGGAGCGGGTGCGGTTCCAAGTGCGTGGCGACGCAATCAACTTGATGAACCGTTCGCAGATGAATCCGCCGGATTTGAATCCGACGTCGACCAATTTCGGGCGGATCACGAGCCAGACGTCGTCTCTGAACAGGATGTACCAGGTGCAGGCTCGGTTCGTGTTTTAGGGCCTCAACATCTGGATTCTGCACGTTCCTGGCAGGAAATCGTCAGCGGTATGCGCCGGAGCCAATGTTGATGGGTCTTTGGTGTGCTTTTTGAGGAGGCTCCAACTTTTCGGCCTGGGCCGCAATCTGAAATTACCGGACTGCTCCGCCAACTACGGTGATTGGTTGACGAGCGTGGAACGTCCGTTGGCCGCGGGGCGGCGGGTGGTATTGATTACCGATTCGTATTTTGAGTCGAACGGGGTGGGACGCTGTGCCAGGAGTATGTGGATTTTGCGCGAAGGCGTGATCTGCCTTTTTTTGTGCCTGCGGCGGCGAAACGACGGGATTCCGGACGAAAGTGTCCGATGCAGGAGTTGGAGTTGCGGCGCGGCCCGCTTTCGTTTCCGGTGGAGCGGTTGCGCGAGTTTCGACCGGACCTGGTTCACATAACGGGCTCGGGGGATGTGAGCATACTGGGGTTTTGGGCGTCCAATCTGGTCGGAGCGCCGATGGTGGCTTCCCGGCACACGAATGTGCACGAGTACGCCGATTTGCGAGTTGGTGTTGTAAGCCCAAATCGGCGGAATTGATCCAGTACGGATAATCAACGAGAGCAGCCCAAGGTAGGGTCGGGGGGGCCAAGAACTGCCTTTTGAAAATCAACATCGGCCTCGGTGGCGAAGCAGCCAAGCCCTGGCCGGCACCCTCATCGACGATTACAGCCGGGCGATGGCTGGGTATTTTCTCTTGTCCTAAGACCCGTCCGCGTTGCCACATCCTTGGCGCTGCGTCACGCAATCTGGCCCAAAGAGGATTCGCACTGGGTTGTGTGGGGCATCCCCGAGGTGTTTACACGGACAATGCCAGCGACTTCACATCCAATCATTTGGAACAAGCAGGCGCGGCTCTGAAGATCCGGCTGGCCCTTTCCATTCCTGGCACGCTACGGGTCGTGGCCGCATCGAACGGCTTTCTCGACCTTGAACGAGATGTTCCCATGCGAGTTGGACGGCCATGCTCCGGCGGGCATCTTGCGCGGACGCTGCCGTCAGCGTTGAAGGCGAAACATGCCGAATAATCCTGACGGAAGTGGGCAACTTGATTCCGAAAATTACAAACGGGGAGAACCGCGCTCCTCGCGTGGCCGCTGTTCTCAGGTATCATGGCGACGTGACGAGCGCTTACTACGCCGCTGGACACATGGACGACGCGGCGTCTCTCGATTCGGTCCTGGAGTTGTTCGACGCGTGGAATCCCGGCTATAGCTTGCGTGCCGGGCACGTTCGCGCCGAGGAAGAATGGCAGTCCCTCCGGCATGGGCGGGTGCGCTGGATTCAGGAAGGCAGCGGCGAGATTTGGCTGGCCAGGGGTTATCGGACCAAGGAGGGTGACGGCCAACCTCTTCCTCCGGAATATGAAGCGGAGAAAACGCCTCCCGAGTGGGCGGCCGCCGTGCGTTACGCCGCTACACAAATGGACTCCTTCAGCGGAGAGTTGCGCGCCGCCATTTCGAGCATCTGCTCACGGTTACGGGGAGACCGTTACACCGGCGACGCGGCGAACGATCTTTGGGCTTGGATCGAGTACGAGGGCGTCCCGTCGGACCGTGCATTTGGCGATTTCATCGCGCTGTTTGAAGCTCTTTACGACCAGGTCGGTTTCTCCGTCAGGAAGTTTTCGGGGTGGGAAAGGGTCCAGGCGGGCGACCAGATAGTGGTGGGAGAGGAACCGCTTCGGGTACGGGGAAACTTTCGCTATTGGGAGATCGCGACGCCGTCGCCGATACGTCACATCCCGGCGGTGCGGCGACTACGTTATTTGAAAGACACCGCGGGCGGGTGCAACTTCGAATGGAACGCGTTCCGGCGGATGCCGCTGACTTACTATGCGAAGCGCGGAGTCACCGCGGAGAATCCGGATGGCGTGAATCAGGTGAACGCCCATTTCGTCAATATCGCGGCAGAGACCTCCAGAGCGCATTACCATCCGCGGCGAGCCGTCGGCGGAGGCAAGCCTCAAGGCGAGTTCTATTTCGCCGCTGACCCAGGAGTTTACGGACTTTCGACCTGCGGAAGATCCCCGGGCCTGACGTTGTGGCCCGAAGTCGAGGAAGGAAATGCCGATCTCAGCGAGCACGTACATGTGCCATTGCGACCGGGATCGGTGGTCTACATTACGCCGGGTACGGGTCACCGAGGTGTGGATGTGTTCGCGAACGTAGTGGTACTGCCGGGGTACAAGCCTAAGAATCAGATCTTCATTGCCGAGCGATCGGATTCCTGAATCCCCGTCACTTCGTGCTCATGCCCGCCCCGGCTGCGAACGACATAGCCAGGACAGGCTGATTAAGCAGGATGCCACCGCTCGACTGACAGCGCAGAATCGACAAGTGACGCGGATCGGGATGCACGATCGTGACGCAGGGATCATCGAGCCAGCGGGCCAGGAGATCGAGGGGCCTCCAGGGATAGTGGACGCTGGAACAGGCCCGGTCAGCCGAAGGAATGGGGAAGTTCCTTCCACGGCAGGCCTACTGCCGTCCGGACAACACTCGGGGCTTCGCCTTGTGGAGCATGGAGCGTCCTGGTTGACGGCGTAGGTTAAAAAGTTGGCGTCGAGAATAATCACTCACCCAGCATTGGCTTTCGGGCGAGTTCCTCGTCTTCCAATGCGCCGGCAATTGGACGGTGCTTTGTCCCAACGAAGCTCTTGTCCATACCCATCCGGAACGGTTTCCGCACGAACCTGCCGGCACGCGTAGCGCTTGCCCCTGCGCAGCCCGGTCCGCTCGGCTTCGTTAGGGCCTCGCTGAAAGAGATCGCACGCTCCCTCATGGCGTCCGCAGCCCTGCCTCGGCAGGGCACACCTTTTGCAAGCGTGGTGTCGAAACAGAATCCGGCAATCTCCTCAACCCGGCGAAGATTCAAAGCCGTGCGGTCAAGCCAGCCTCACGGCATCCGGTCGAAGCCGATATCGCTGACCGCCGAATGCTGAAAGCTCGCGTTGAGCCGCGCGGCTTCCAGGCCTCCGAAATCTCTCAGGTTCACACACGTGTCGAGCCAATTCAGATGCGATCATGGTTCTATGCCTCCACAGAACTACCAGAACCACCGCCGGCTCGTGCCCGGATTTTTGACGCTGCTGAGCGTCCTCTTGTTGACTTTCATCGGCGCCTGCGTAAACCTTTACCAGTCGTTCGGCGATCACCAGCGGATCTATAGCGCTTCGCTGATTTTAGTGCTGACCGCATGCACCTTCTTCGCGGCCGCGTTTGGTCGCGTGTTCGCCCTCGGGGCGCAAGACCGCGCGATCCGCCCGGAAGAGAATCTGCGTCACTACGTGTTGACCGGCCGGCTCCTAGATCCGCGCTTGAGTCCGAAACAGATTGTCGCTCTGCGATTCGCGTCCGACGAAGAGTTCGTGGGGCTTGCCCAAACCGCCGCCGAACAGAACATGGCTCCCGACGCGATCAAGCGCGCCGTGAAGAACTGGCGGCCGGATACCTACCGCGTCTAAACGGAAGCCCCGGCCGGAGCGTCATGATAGTGTGCTAGTCCGTAGAAGCGTTTGCGTCCAAACTGCGTGTCTCCTTGCACTCGCATGGACGAGCGTCGCGCCGCTCGCGGCTCAGACGGCTGTTTCCGTGTATCAGGAGGGGCGGAAGGCCGAGCGTGCCGGAGAAATGGCCCGTGCCTACCTGCTCTATTCACAGGCCGCGGTTCTCGACCCTGATCGCAAGCTCTACTGGCTTCGGAGCCAGGCCGTGCGAACCCGCGCCGCGCTTCAGGCCAAGCCGGTTCCCCCTCCCTCTGCTCCTGTGCCGGTTGAAGAGGAGCTTGCTGTCGAGCCGGCCGAGCCTTTTACCGCGATGGAGATTGACGACGCGCGCAAGCCTCTGCCACCCACCGAGCTCAAGGCCTCGGCTGACCGTAAGGATTTGGACATCAAGGGAGACGCGAAGGTGTTGTACGAGCAAGTCGCCCATGCCTTTGGGCTCGATGTCGTCTTCGACGGTGAGTTTCAACCCGGTCCATCGATACGCTTTCAGATGGGACAGGCCGGTTACCGCGAAGCCCTCCGCGCGCTCGGACTCGCCACTGGGACCTTCCTCATTCCGCTGTCGGACCGCTTGTTCCTGGCAGCGAAAGACACGCAGCAGAAGCGGCAGGAGATTGAGCCGGTCGTGAGCCTGATCATTCCTATTCCGGAAGCGGTGACGGTTCAGGAAGCCACGGAAATGGGGCAGGCCGTCCGTCAGGTGATGCAGTTCGCCAAGTTCCACGTGGACGCCGGGAGGCGCATGATCCTCATCCGCGACACGGCCCCGAAAGCAATGCCCGCGGTCGGAATTCTCCAGGACCTGATGTCGCGCCGGCCTGCGGTCTCCATCGAACTGCAGTTCCTGGAAGTGGCCCGGAGCGAGCTTCTGACCTATGGTCTTCGCATGCCCACACGCTTTCCCGCGGTCAGCCTGTCGACAATCCTGAACAACCTTCCCTCGTCTGCCGAGGGCCTCGGGCGGTTGATTCGCTTTGGCGGCGGACAGGCGGCTTTCGGGATCGGGATCGCCGATGCGGCCATCGTCGCGGAGCTGAACAAGTCCAATTCGTCCAACCTGTTACGTGTGGAATTGCGTTCTCTGGATGGACAGCCGGCCACTTTCCATATCGGGGACCGCTATCCAATCCTCACCAGCGGTTACTTCGGCATTATCGATACCCCCGGGCAGGTTTTCCAACCCCCGCCTTCCTTCAATTTCGAAGACCTCGGCGTCGCCTTGAAAGTCACGCCGAAGATCCACGATGGCCAGGAAGTGACGCTCGAAATCGAAGCCGAATTCAAAGTTCTGGGAAGCGAGAGTTTCAATGGGATACCCACGATCTCAAACCGCAAGGTTACCTCGCGCGCACGCCTGCGCAGCGGCGAGTGGGGTGTCGTAGCGGGAATGATGAATGCCACCGAGGCGCGGAGCTTTAGCGGGATCGCCGGCCTCTCGACCCTGCCAGGCATTGGTCCTCTCATGCGAAAAAATGAACGGAACCGCGGAGACGGCGAGGTTATAGTGGTCCTGAAGCCCGTGATCCTCGGCTTGCCGGCCAACGAGTTTGTGACGCGCTCGTTTCGCGTCGGAACCGAGACGAAGCCGCTCGCGCGATTTTGAATCCGGCGACTGGAATGCACTCAACTCAGCCGCATGCCTCCACCGAAGTCGTGTGGATCGTGGCCGATCGCCGGCGCGGGAGCAAGAGCCTGCGCGGTCAATGGGTCGACGCACTACCAGCCGCCGCCGGGCGCGAATGGTTGGAGTAAATAAGAGTACCCGTTCCGCGCCATCTGGTTCAACGGGTTCTCGATCTACTCGCCGCTTGAAAATCTGAGAGACGAACTCTCAAAAATGGACGTGCTAGAAACTAAAATCGTTCGGCACGCAGGAACCGCGCACCGGTAACCTGCTTCCGTCAGAACCGTCATTTTCGTGGATTGTGAGACCTCTTTCCTTCCCATTTGCCCTCGCGCCTCTGACCCGTGCGTCCCGAGCTTCTCAACCATGCCGCGACAGCATGAAATGCTATCATACGAGATCTCAATGGCCGGAAAGCCAAAAACGGCAGCCGCGCGCAAGGCGCATCTGGACGCGATTCTCGCGGGGCTAGACGCGATGTATCCGAACGTCACCTGCGCTCTCACGCACCGCAACCCTTGGGAACTGCTGGTCGCGACTATCCTCTCCGCTCAGTGCACCGACAAGCGCGTCAACCTGGTGACGCCCGGCCTCTTCGCGAAATATCCTACCGTTAAGGACTTCGCGGCGGTTCGGCCGGAGGTGCTGGCGGAGGACATCCGCTCTACCGGTTTCTTCAACAACAAGGCGAAGTCGATCGTGGGAGCGGCAAAGGCGGTGCTCGGCACTTTTGGAGGCCAAGTCCCACGTACGATTGAGGAGATGCTCACGATTCCGGGAGCGGCGCGCAAGACCGCGAACGTTGTGCTGGGAACGGCGTACGGAATCGCGTCGGGAGTGGTGGTGGACACGCATGTGCAGCGGCTTTCGCTGCGCCTCGATCTGACGAAGAACACGGACCCCGTCAAGATTGAGCGCGACCTGATCAAGATCCTCCCGAAGAACCGCTGGATTCTGTTTTCACATCAGATGATCCACCATGGGCGAGGCCCCTGCCAGGCGCGGAAGCCTCGCTGCGCCGAATGCGCGATCGAACCGGTTTGTTACTCCAGAGAGAAGACGGCCTGACCGGCCCTCACTGCCGCCCGAAAGGTGGTAAAAACAAGAGAGGCCCATTTTTCACTTGTCAACCACCGTTGCGCCCATCCGCGACATCGAAGTCACCCTGCTTGCAAACGGCGTCCGTGTCATCACCGAGGTCATGCCCCACGTCCGGTCCGTTTCCGTCGGCGTGTGGGTGAACTCGGGCTCACGGCGTGAGACCTCCGATCAGAACGGACTTACGCATTTCATCGAGCACATGCTTTTCAAGGGCACAGAGAACCGCTCGGCCGAGGAAATCGCGCGGTCGGTTGATTCCATCGGCGGCAACCTTGACGCGTTCACCGCCAAGGAAATGGTCTGCTACAACACCAAGGTTCTCGACGAGCACTTGCCCAAGGCCTTCGACGTTCTGGCGGACCTGGTTCTAAACCCTCTTTTCCGGCCCGAGGACATCGAAAAAGAAAAAGGCGTGATTCTCGAAGAGTTGAAGATGGACGCCGACAGTCCGGATTATCTGGTCCACGAGATTTTTTCGTCTAACTTCTGGAAAGACCACGCGCTTGGGCGGCCGATACTCGGATCGAAGAAGACTATCGAGAGTTTCGATCGCGAAGCGGTCGACTCGTTCTATCGCGGCGCCTACGGGTCGTCAAACACTCTGATCACCGCGGCCGGAAATCTGGCTCACGAGCGAATGGTGGATCTGGCGCGGCAGCACTTTGAGAAGTTGCCCGATTTGGGGCCGCGTCCCGCCGAGCCCGCGCCCGGCACGTACGCCGCGATCTCGCTAAAGAAGAAAAAGGAACTGGAGCAGGTGCATTTGTGCCTGGGCGTGCCGTCGTTCCACCTTTCACACGAATCCCGCTTCGCGTGCTACGTGTTGAATACGTTGCTCGGGGGCGGCATGAGTTCCCGCCTGTTTCAGAACATTCGCGAGCGCCAGGGTCTCGCCTACGCCGTGTTCTCCGAACTGAATACGTACAGCGATACCGGGTGCCTGATGATCTACGCCGGTACTTCCCTGAAGTCGGCGCGCAAGGTGGTGGATTCCATTCTCAAGGAGTTCAGCCAACTGAAGAACGAGGAAGTTCCCGCCGAGGAACTGCGCCGCGCGAAAGATCACCTGAAGGGCTCACTCATGCTGAGCTTGGAATCGACCTCCAGCCGCATGTCGAATCTGGCGAGGCAGGCGATGTATTTCGGCCGGTTTATCTCGCTCGACGAAGTGACGGCGGCGATCGAAGCGGTGACGGCGGAGGAAATCCAGGGGATCGCGAAGACATTCTTCGGCAGCGAGCAAATTGCGCTCACGATCCTGGGGAACCTCGGCAACTTCAAGATTGGCCGTCAAGATCTGGTGTGCTGAGGCGGGAGCTTCGATTCAGCCGACGAGGCCAGGGCGGGGAGTCTTCCGAGGAAATCATCTGTTCTCCGGAGCCAGCACTCGATTCCCATCGTAATTCCTTCCCCGCCTGACCCAAATATTCCGATACCGCACCGGCGTATCGTGATCCTGCAACGCAAACGGCTCCTCCGCTTCGTGCGGCTCATAGGCGCGCACGATGCGGTGCGCCATCTGGCCGATGATCTCCTGATGATGATGGACGAGAACACCGTTATGAAAAACGGTTGCGTAACCGGGCTTTGCGAGCTTGCCCCCTTCAAACCGTGGTGCTTCGAACACAATATCGAACGTCTGCCACTCGCCTGGTTTCCGCGAAGCGTTTACGAGCGGCGGCCACTGCCCGTAGATCGCGCCGGCCTGGCCATCGGCGTAGGTTGGCGTGTTGTAAGAATCGAGCACCTGAATTTCATAGCGGCTCATCAGCAGCACGCCGCTGTTCCCGCGCCATTGGCTCGTGCCGTCGGGCGGGTTCGGAGACGCCCATTCGACATGATACTGTCCCGACCCGAACCTGTCCCTGGTGACGAGGTCGCCGCCCCCTCCCACCACTTCCACGTAGCCGTTCTCCACTTTCCAACCCGGCGCGCTGACTTTACCCACTTTGCTCGCCTGCCACTTCGAAAGGTCCCTCCCATCGAACAAGACAATTGCGTCCGAAGGCGCCGGGACAGGCGCGCCGGCAGGTGCGGGAGTCACAACGGGAGGCTGCGGGCGCTCGATATCGTGAACCTTCCACTTCTGACCCGGCAGCATCGGTGTATCGCTATAGCCAACCGGCGAAGTGCGGCCTTTCTTTGATTGCTTCGACTGCGCGGCGACGTAGCCAGCAGCCGCAAGCGTCCCTATTCCAATGAGAACGATGAGCTTTCGCATCATGCCGGAATCTCCTTGATCACGATACCACCTCCGCCGGCGGACCCGGAGACCCAAAGTTCGTGTTATCAGCGCCGTCCAGCACGAACTGGTTTTGCCACATGCTGGCGCCGTTCACCGCGAAGAAGGCGTCGACGAAGTTGCGCGCCCGCGACGGCAGCACGCCGGGGGCCACGGTCGCAAGTCTTTGATAGTTCCTGCCATTCAGCGGCATCTGGGTAATGATCTTGTTTTCGACAACATGTCCCAGCGAGGAGGTTTCCGCCTCGAGCAGCGGGGCGTCCGCCGTGACCCTCGATGACCTCATTCACCGCGCCGACGCGGTGCGGGACATCGAGACGCGCGCGAGTCCCGCGCTTACCACCACGTTCGGCCGCCGAACGGTTCGGAATCCCGGCGCGTAATCGAAACCGAGTACATCCGATAGGAAGCGCCGTCAACACTGACTAGACCGAAGTTCTTGGGGTCAAAACGCATAAGTCAATCCGCACCAATGCATTAGGAGAATCCTCTGACCGTGCTGCTGCCTACAGCCAGCTCAGACAGTCCGTAGCGTCACTCCAAGCAAATCCAAAGCGCGCTGCTGAA
>SXGT01147797.1_pt1 | contig 74941 bp, 64 predicted proteins | sample 3176221 | NCBI WGS metagenome assembly SXGT01 (sample SAMN11356862, study PRJNA531348) | freshwater metagenome | isolation source: freshwater sample F1-120 | place: China: Fuxian Lake, Yuxi | collected 2017-12-25
AACCCTCTCCCAAGGGGAGAGGGGACAAAGACAGCAGGCCGGGCTAGGAAGCCCATCCTGCAGAACCGGCCAGCACACGGAGTGTACTGGCTACGAAAACGGACATACCACCGCCAAAGTGCGACTGGGACGAAGCTCTCGCTACCTCGAAGCTCGTCCCATCCCACAGGCGATACATCACGGAGGATGGAATGGTAACGGCTCTCACGGCTCCTGCCCCTGTCGCGCAACCAGCGCTCCTCGAAATCGACGAAGTCTGGCGGCGCTACAAAGCCGACCCCGAAAATCAAGACTATCGCAACCGGCTCGTCGAAAACTACCTGCCGCTCGTGAAGTACAACGGCGAACGGATCTGGGCTCGCCTTCCCGAAGGCGTGGAGCTCGACGACCTCGTCTCCGCCGGCATCTTCGGCCTGATGGACGCCATCGACGCCTTCGACATGACGCGCGGCGTCAAGTTTGAGACCTACTGTGTGCCGCGTATCCGAGGGGCCATGCTCGACGAGCTCCGCACCATGGACTGGGTCCCCCGCCTCGTCCGGAGCAAGGCCAGTAAGCTCAACGAAGCGACTAAAATCATGGAAGCCCGTCTCGGCCGCCATCCGACGGCCGTCGAACTGGCCACCCACATGGAAATCCCGGTCCCCGAGCTGGAGAAAATGCAGCTCGAGGCGAGCGCGGTCAACCTCATCAGCCTCAACAAGAAGTGGTACGAGACGGACAGCTACAAAGACGTCCGCGAGATCGACATCCTGGAAGACAAGAAGGGGGAAGACCCTACTCGCCGCGTCCAAAAGAACGACCTGATGCGGCTGGTCACCAAAGGGCTCAACCGAAACGAACGGCTGATCATCATCCTCTACTACTACGAAGAGCTGACCATGAAGGAGATCGGGGCCACGCTCGACCTCTCCGAAAGCCGCGTCAGCCAGATGCACAGCAGCATCGTCGCCCGGCTGCAATCGCAACTGTCCAAACGGCGGCCCGAGTTTGGGTTCTAGGAACCGTTGGATGGGACTCTAATCCCGTCCGTCCCGTCCCTGGGGTGGCACGTCCGCGGCTCTGCGTGGGCGTGTTGATCGCCATTCGCTGCTTGTTTTTTCCGTGGTGCAAAAGTCGGGACTGCCGTCGCCCTAAGTCTCAGTTTCTGCAAAGTTTGCGACGATAGCTTCCTCGACTTTTGCACCACCCCCCTCCTCGGTTGAGGGGTTTAACCGCGACTTCTTTTCGCAACACGCAGTGCCAGCGTAGTGTGCTCTCACCGCCTGGTCTTCCTAACGTTAGACCGTCGTCCAGCCACTTCGAAGTGATCCACTTTCGCCTAACGACCCCTTTGCAAAAGACCATACCCTCCTGGCTCACGCGCTCGACTCCGCCGCCGATTGCCATAGTATACATTTGTTCCATTGCCCAGGGCAAGCCCTCGGAGCGAAAAAAGTGGGAAATATTTAGGCAGAAAGTCCTGTACAATAGTGGGCGGCTCAGCCAGTCGAGCCGACGAGAACCCCACCATCCTGCAGACGCTCACCAATGGCGCGATAGCCAGTGCCTCCCGACCCTTACTGCGGTGGAGTGGGGAAATAGGTTGTCGTAGCCGACAAACTGGGAATTCGAAACTTCCCAATGACCACCGTAATGTTGTCCTTGCCCCCACGCTCCAAGGCCAGGGCAATCAGCGCTTCGCAGGCCGCCTGCGGGGTCGCTGCGGAGTTGACGGCGGCGACAATCTGCTCTTCGCGGACCAAGTCGGAGAGGCCATCGCTGCAGAGGAGCAGGCAATCGCCGTCTTGCAAGGCCACCTGATCCACGTCGAGCTGCATTTCCTTCCCTTCCGACAGGTAATTGGTCAGGATGTTCTTCACGCGGGCAGCTTCTTCGCGGGTGCGGCCGGCTGCGCGGTATTCTTCGGCGAGTGTGTGGTCCTGGGTCAACAGCGAAATCTCGGTGCCGCGAACGAGGTAGGCCCGCGAGTCGCCGGCGTGGCAGATAAAGGCCTCGCTGCCGACCACGTAGGCCACGGTGAGCGTGGTTCCCATGCCGGCCGTTTCCGGAACTTTGCGGGCCTGCTCCTGAAACGCCTGGTGCATCTGCGCGGCATAGGCCGCCGCCTTTTCCCGCACTTGCTCCAGGCTGATCGGCCCCGTGTTTTGAATCCAGGCATACTCGCGGGGTGCTACTTCCCAGCCGGCCGTCAGCGCCAGGCGGCTGGCGAGCTCGCCGAAGACCTCTCCTCCCATGCCGTCGGCGACGGTGAGCACAAACACCTCTTCCGACGTCGGTGCCGGAATCGGCGGTCGCAAGTTGGTCAGCAGCAACTCCCGCGTGCGGACACGGCGGACGACCGCATAGTGGTCCTCGTTGTTCTTGCGAACGAGTCCCACGTGGGACGCGGCCCCAAATTCAGCCGTCATCGGAATGGGTGAATCACCAAAGTGGCCGTCGGCCGACGAAGTCTGACTGTAGTCAACGGTTGTGTCACCGAGCATGGAGCACCTGGAAGGAAACTAATCGCAAACTGCGAGACGAAAAGAGACAGAATTCCGTGGAAAATAGGGGGGGAGCCATATCCTGTCAAGCATTTTTACTTCCCAAACTTCTGCACTCTCTTTCCATTGACCTCCGCCACATAGAGCGTGCCGCGGGAATCGAGAGCCATGAGGTGCGGAAGCTGGAGTGTGTCGGGTGTGCCCCAACTGGCGGTGATGCGGCCGTCTTTGAGGCCCATGTGAAAGATCTTGTGAATGTCTCCCTCGCTGGCGAGCAGTTCCTCGCCGACGATGACCATGCCAAAAGGGTTGCCAAAGCCGTCCCAGTTGGCGATGTGTTTTCCTTGAGTATCGAAGAGCTGGATTCGCTTGTTCCCCCGGTCCCCCACGTAGATGCGATTATTGGCGTCGATGGCCAGTGAATGGGCGGTGGCGAACTGTCCGCTCTTCTGCCCCTTGCTCCCCCACTGCATCAGGAATTTCCCCGCGGCGGTGAGTTTCACAATCCGGCCGTTGCCGCTATCGGCGACGTAGAGGTTGCCGAGCGAGTCGAAGACCAGGTCGTCCGGGGCGCGAAAAGCGGATTCACCGCCGCCGGGTTTGCCTTCCGTGCCCAGCGTTGCCAGCAACTTCCCCTCGCGGTTGAATTTTCGCAGGACATGATTGCCGTTGTCGGTCGTCCAAATGCTGCCATCTTTATCCACCCGCAAGCCATGCGGCACTTTGAACAAGCCTTCGCCCCAAGCCCGGATGAACATTCCGTCTTTATCAAACATGAGCAGCGGCACCTTCCCCCGCTGGAGCACGTAGACATTGTCCTCCTTATCTACTGCCACGGCCGAAACCGCTCCGACCACGATCTCCGCGGGGAATTTGACGAAACCCTCAGAGGTGAAGGGCTCTGCGGCGGCAGCACCGGCACAATACAGTGCAATAATCGTCATCGCCTTCAAGATCATTCGCATGTCATTCTCCGAACGAGGGCCAGACATTCACTCGCCCGCAGTCTATGCTGAAATCAAAGGGGAATGAAGCGATGAGACCGATCCAACAAATGGCTGTTGCTGGCAAATGGACCTGGTGGTTTGTGGGGCTGGTCTTCTTGTTGCAGGCGCAGGCAAGTGCGGAAGACAAGTACAAACCTGCCGGCCAACTCTTTCGCGAGGGCTTCGACGATTCGCAGCTATTGAAGCGGGAGTGGTACGACGGCGAGAAGTTCGCCATCGACAATCAGAACGCTAAGGATGGCGGGGGCTCTCTGTCATTTCATTTTCCTGCCAAAGCGACGACCGCCGACAATACGCGCGGCGCTCGCCGCCTCTTCGGACCGAGTGAGACGATCTATCTGAAGTTCTACATTCGTCTGTCCAAGGGCTTTGGCTGGTCGGGGCGGAATTATCATCCGCACCTGATCCAGTTCATGACGACCGAGAATGGTGTTTGGCACGGCCCCGCCGCCAGCCATCTAACCGTCTATGTCGAGCCCGTGAACGGCAAGCTCCGTCTGGCCGCCCAGGACATTCAGAACAAGGATCAGCCGCACGGACTAACGCAGGGAGAGTTGAAGGGAGGCTATAACGCCGAGCTGTATAACAGCCAAGAAGTGCTCTTCAACGATGACAGGTGGCATTTGGTGGAAGCCATGTTTCAGCTCAACAGTCTGGACTTGAAAAACGACAAGCCCAAGGCCGACGGCATTGTGCGGGGCTGGTTCGACGGGAAGCAGGTGATTGAGCGGACCGACGTGGTCCTTCGCTCCACGGACTTCCCCAAGATGAAGTTCAACCAACTGCTCGTCTTGCCCTACTTCGGCCCGGGCCTGCTGCCGCACAAGCAAACGTTGTGGCTGGATGAATTGGCCGTGGGAACCAAGCGGTTGGTAGATGAAGAAGCGACGGCGAAGCCATGATTCGGGTTATGGCCATCTGCCTTTTCCGCCAGAGTGACGAGATATTGGTGACGGAAGGGCTCGATACAACGAACAACCAGCGCTACGCACGACCGCTAGGTGGCGGAGTTGAACTGGGCGAGACTTCCGAACAAACCATCGTCCGGGAAATTCGCGAAGAGCTGGGCGCGGAGATACGGGAGCTGAAGTTGCTGGGGGTGCTGGAGAATCTGTTTGAATTGGAAGGCCAGCTGCGGCACGAAGTGGTTTTTGTGTATGACGGCCAGTTTGCTGACCAATCGCTCTATGAATTGGCGGAGATCAAGCTGCTCGATGGCGAATGGAGGACCGGAGCAATCTGGCGGCCGCTGGAATGGTTCGGCGACGAGTGCATGCTGGTGCCGGTGGGGATTGAGAAGTTACTACATTTGCCCGACGCGCCAGCGCGGGAAATCCGTGCGGCACCGCCCGCGTTCGGCGCGGGTCTCTGACTCCGCCGAAACATTCTGACCGTAGGTCTCCTCTCCGGCGTCCGGGAGACCTTCGGTCGGGACGAGGGCGGGGTCGGAGACCCGCGCCCAACCTCAAGCACAATTCTCTCGATTGGGCGTCGGGCTAGTGTTTTACCCTGCCGCCTTCTTGCTCCGCTTCCGAGCCCGTGCCTTGTTGAGGCTCTGGTGCTCGCCGCGGAGGATGCCGCAGACGATGAGATCTTCGTACTGGCCCCATTTGCAGCGATGGCGGCGAAGGATGCCTTCTTGCTTCATTCCGAGTTTGGACATCACGCGGCCAGAGGCGGGGTTGCGAGCGAAGTAGTTGGCGAATACTCGTTCTAACTCCAGCGTCTCGAAGGCGTAGCCCAGAATCGCGGCGGCGGCTTCGGTGCAGATGCCCTGGTTCCACCAGGCTTTGCCGATCCAGTAGCCAAGCTCGCCGTGATGGTCCACCTGGTTGAGTAAGAGCCCGATGGAGCCGATCAGCGGGCCGTCTTTCAGCGTGATCCCGAACGAGACCCCCTCCCCTTTCTCATACCGCGGCTGGAGCGAGGCGATCCAGGTTTCCGCCAGGCCGTCCGGATAGGGATGCGGGATAAGCCGCGTGGTGTCGGCGACTTCGCGATCGCCGGCGAGGAGCTGGATGGTGTTAGCATCCGCAAGCGCGAGCGGGCGCAACAAAAGGCGTTCGGTCGATAGAGTTGGTTGCGTGGTTTTGGCGGTCATGACGGAAAGGCAAGGATTTGAACAGAAGGGAACGAAGAAAGGCAGAGGGAGGAAGGAAGGTGAGCGAGATCGAGCGACTGCCAGAATCCAACTGACCCCAAGTAGATTTCTTGTCTATCTTCCCCTTTGTTACCTTCGTTTCCTTCTGTTCAAACTCGTTCTGACTCCTTGTGTAATTATTCGATTTCGACGATTTCCAGTTCCAGTTGGTTGAGCACCTGTGCCACCGACGCCATCGCGGCCAGTGACTCCGAGCCCTTCAGATTCGAGTCCCCCAGCTTGATGTGGTCGCAGCCGATGCCGCCGCGGCCGAGGGTGGCATCCATGGGGATCCAGCGGTCGCTCATCCAGACCTCCGTCCACATATGGTAGGCAAAGCCGCCGAGATGTGCGGAGTAAATGAGGCCGAAGGCGACTCGGGCGGGGATCTTGCGGGCCCGGCAGAGAGCAGCGAAAAGGACGGAATGCTCGGTGCAATCGCCGGCTTTGGTGCGGGCGACTTCCGCCGCCGTGGCGAGGGCGCTGCCAAAGTTTTTGTCCGTAATGGTTTCGTCGACGAATTTTTCCAGAGCGCAGGCGACTTTCCAAGAGTCCCTTTCTTCGGTCGCGATGGAATTGGCTAGGCGGATGATTTCGGCGTCGTCGCTCTGGATGTAGCTAGTGGGAAGCAGGTCGTCCGCCGCAGGCTTCGGGATGGCTTCTTTGAGCGTTTTCGGGACATCGGGGCGGACGCCGGTGATGATGAGCCGGGCGGAGTGCTTGTCGATTGCTTCTAGTTGCTGGCTCAAGCCGTTGGAACAAGACTTGGCGGGATCGCCTTCCTTCAGGCGGACGAGGTAAACGACGCGGTGGGCGGAGGATAGATCGGCAGCGATTTCAGCGGGAGTCCCTCGCTTGCGCTTCGGGTTAGTGGGCTTCACGACCGTGCTGCGGAGCAAGTCGACTTCTCCGATGGTCGCCAGGTTCGTGGCGATGGACTTTGTGGTGCGATAAGTTTCAAGGCCAAACGGCTGGCGGGTCTTCAGGATTTCGCCTTTGTCGGTCACCCACAATTCCGAATCGAGGGATTGCTCGCCCAGAGCAATCGAGGCTCGCACCTTGAGCAGCTTTTGCTCGCCCGTGAGGAGTTTGGTTATTTCGAAATCCTCCGCGGAAAGCTGAGTGGTTGTCGGGGAATTAAGCGGCGCGGTGAGAGCGACGATGGTCCGCTGTTCCTTGGGCCTGAGCGGCCGTTTGCGGAGCGATTCGTCGACCGCCACATAGCCGCCGTATTCCGGCAGCCAGTCGAACGATTGCCGTTGCGTTTTGCCAATCGTGAGCGTGCGGGTGCGGAGCTTGTTCCCTTCAATTTCTCCGCTGCCAAGTGTTTTGGAGCCGCCTCCTTCCATCTGGCTTTCGAACCGGACCAATTTGCCGTCCGCGGTCTGCCAGCAGGTGAAAGTCATCTTCTGTTCCGAAGACTGGCCGTCCCGCTTGAGATGCAGTTCCCCCGTTTGCCGGCAGCGAATGAGTGTGGCGTCTCCCTCGCGAACCTTGGCAATTTCAGTATTGGTAAAGCCGACCTTAACCCCCTGCAGGTAAGTCTCTTCCCAGATTTCCTGGATTACCTCGGCGGGAGTCTCAGCGGGGAGGTTTTCGACAGCCTCTTTGACCTCTCCCTTTTCAGCGACCAATCGCGGCTTGGGCTGCGTAGCAAATTCGGTAGCGGCCGGTGGCGAGCAGCCGCTGGCGAGGAAAACCGTCAGGCACACAGTCGTGAAGCGAAGAATGGGATGGACGGGCATGTTCGCAGTATAACAAAGTTGGGGAAAATCTCCTTTGGCAACAGCCGGCACAGATTGCCGCCTGCCAGCAAACTTTCGCTGATGCACGTGCGCGACAATCCCCAGCGATAAAGTGTGACTTCTAGAGAGCCAATTGACTGGCTCCCCGCTAGCAGGGTGCTACAGTTGGGCGGGAGTGTTTTGCGCTAGCAAGCCATTTCCAGGAACCAGGGATCCGGTCCACAGTTCTTCTCCCTTTCATGGGGAGCGGACTGACAGTTTGATGACCGGGTTCGCAGGGAAATCGCCGCCTGGTCACGTGTTGGCAGGTAATCCTGGAAAGGCAAGTGCGGTTGTAGGGGCTGGCGCGATAGTGCGGACCAGCGGACAGGGGACGCAAAATGAACGTCCCGCCGGCACTTGTCTCCGAGGAAACCTGCGAAAGCGTGACCTACCATTGGTGAGAACTCCTAGCAATTGACCCCGAAGAGTTTCACCGAAACAGATGTTTAGAGGTTAAGATGGGCTTCCTGAAGAAGTTCTTTCGTAGCGTGTTTCACGAAGGTGCGCCAACTGCCGTCAACGACAGCAGCTTTGAGCATCTAAGCGAGGATGAGTTGGAGACCCACCTCGGCGTTAATCGCTATGGCAAATTCATGCTGACTGAGGCCGTGCGCCCGTCGTACGACCTCAAGGTAGTGCCGAAGCAAGGCTTTCGCCACGACCATTACGTCGACGAAGAGACCAAAACCAAAGTCCCCGTCCTGATGGCCGCCGCCAGTCGCGAGCAGCTCTTCGACTTATTCGTCGAGTTGCTGGATCCGCTGGGGCATGAGGTGGATGTGGTGCTGGAAACCAGCCACAACCGAGATAGCGCAGGGCACACCGATCTGTACCGCGAGCACATCGACCTGCCGATTCTCAAGAGCATTCTCTACGACTTCGAGGAGCTGCTGCTCAACGACGGCTGCACGGGGATTGCCGTGCTCAACCCCAATATTCCACAGGAAGTGCAGTTCGACGAGCACAAGCTGCTCATCGTCTATGGCAACCCGCTGCAATCCTACGAAGACCTGTTGCGGCAATACAACGTCGGCTGCGACGACAAAATGAAGTTCGTCACCGAAGCCGAGCACGTCCACAGCAGCAGCGACAAGTATTTTGAGCAGTTCGAAGAGCTGAAGATGCGGCTGGGGATGGATAGCGGGTATTAAGTGGGGTAAGCTTCCAGCCTGCCCGGAAAAGTCGATTTCTTAACGCCGCCTCTTCACCGAGCGGCGTTTTTTCGTTTGTCGTAATCCGTTTCGGCGGGGTCAGGCTTTTCAATAACCGGCTGACGACGGTTTCGCAGCGAATCCATCACCTGACGATCACCTGAACGGCAGCCTCTGCTGTCCACCGCGAGACCTCTTCACTCTCCGTGCATCGCCCCCGAGTTCCTCAATGTCCCACGCCCCCGCATCTCCCCCCAGCGATCCGAAAGCCGTCACACTGACCGGGTGGCTCTTTAGCCAAGGATTTGTGCTGTCGTTCTGCGTCGTTCTGCCGGCGCTATTGACGGCGATAGCACCCGTTTCGTGGCTCACGCTGCGTCGCGAGGGGAATGAAGTCCACGCGCGGGGGGAAGTCTGCATTTTTTTCATCTTCCCGTTTCGCACGTATGAGCTCGCCAACGTGGACCAGGTTGGCAAGGATTTCGACCCCGGCAAGAAAATCCGCCGATCTCGCAGCGAACCCGCCAACAAGCCTGCACGCTACGAGGAAGATGAGGGCTTCTTGATTATTAATTCCGGCGAGCAATCGTTTACTCTCGCGACTTCCCCCTACAGCCTCGACCGCGTCGTCGGAGATGTGAGAGCCTTTCTCAGCGATCAGCACGCGGCTTCCACCACCCTCTTTCTCCCCGCCAATTGGAAATTCAGCGTTCTTTTTGGCGGTGCGTGTTCCCTCGCCACCATCATTTATGTCTGTGGTGTGACGCTTTGGACTATCAAGTGTTTGTGGCGGCTCGTAATGCCAAAACGGACGGTCACGTAGATCTGTAGACGGCACTTCGGACACAAAATCCCGAACAGAGCCAGTCTTGAGAGGGACCGTTTTGATCGCCGGCTGTTCGCAGCGGAAAGGAATCCGTTTTTGACGCTCCATGACGAATCGGCTACAATCAGCGGATGCAGCCACATCAGCTACTGCGTTACTCTTTAGCGTCATTGGCAGCTTTCCTTGCCGTGGCGTTGCCGTCCCATCTAGTTGCCGCCGACGAGCAGGGGGACGAATTCTTCGAAAAGCAGGTCCGGCCGATCCTGGTCACCCGCTGCTATAACTGCCACAGCCGCAAATTAGCCGACGGGGCGAAGGAACCGAAGGGAAACTTGCGGCTGGATTCTCTGGAGGCTGCAAAGAAGGGTGGTGATACAGGTCCGGCGGTGGTGCCAGGCAACCTCAAAGAAAGCCTGCTGGTCGATGCCATCAATTACGGCCAGCTCTACCAGATGCCTCCCAAGACAAAGCTCCCGCGTGAAGAAATCGCCACGCTGACCAAATGGGTGGAAATGGGCGCTCCTTGGCCAAAGGGGGCGGGCGAAAGCGTGGCCGCCAGCGACAAAGAATTCGACCTCGCCAAACGCAAAGCCGACCATTGGTGCTGGCAGCCAGTCAAGAAGGTCGCACCGCCGACGGTGAAGAACGAAGCCTGGCCCCGCCAGCCACTCGACCGGTTCATTTTGGCAAAGCTGGAAGAAAAGGGACTCGCTCCTAGCAGTCCCGCCGAGAAGAGGACGCTCATCCGCCGCGCCTACTTCGACCTGATTGGCCTGCCTCCGAAGCCGGAAGAGGTGGGAGCATTTCTCAAAAACGAATCGCCGCAGGCATTTGAAAAGGTCGTCGATGGCCTATTAAACTCGCCCCATTTCGGCGAACGCTGGGGGCGGCATTGGCTGGACCTGGTCCGCTACGCCGAATCTCGCGGCCATGAATTTGAGCCCAACATTCCCAACGCCTGGCAATACCGCGACTACGTCATCCGGGCTCTCAATGCCGACGTTCCTTTCGACCAATTCGTCACCGAGCACATCGCCGGCGACCTGGTCCAAAAACCAAGACTTCATTCGCAGTCTGGCTACAACGAATCGATTCTCGGCACCGGCTTTTGGTTCCTGGGGGAAGAGGTCCATTCCCCCGTCGATATTCGCAAGGATGAAACGGATCGGCTCGACAACCGGCTGGATGTGATGACCAAAACGTTTCTTGGCGTCACGGTCACTTGCGCCCGCTGTCACGACCACAAATTCGACGCCATCAGCCAGAAGGACTATTACGCTCTGATGGGCTTTCTCATTGGCAGCGGTTACCGGCAAGTTGGCTATGAGTCGCTGGAGCACAATCGGCAAATTGCGAGTGCTTTAGAATTGCTACGCACCGGGGCGAAAAAAGAACTGACTCAACTGGCAATCGCAGCCGCAGGAAAAGACCTGGATCGTGCCGGCGACTATCTGCTCGCGGCCCGCGAGGCAATTGTCGCGGGGAAAGTAAACGCGGAGGAGGCTGCCAAACGCGATCTGAGCGAACCATTACTCAAAAACTGGGTCGCGGAGCTGACCATGGCCAAGGGAGAGAAGACACACTTGCTCCACTCATTCGCCGTGGGGGACTTTGGTCCGCGGGAGCAAAAGGACAGGATCGCCGTTCCGCCAGAGCAGATTCTCGGCAGTTACCTGGATCCGCAAGCACCGTGGTTCCAGGACGGCTTCGCGTTTGGTCCACGGCCGGTGCACGCAGGCGAAGTGCGGCTGGGAAATGCACCTGATCAGCCTTTCGCCGGCGTGGCACAACTTGGCGCGGCCGAACTGGACTCCGCCTGGCCGCGGATGAAGGTTGCCGGCGGCAGTGACAAAGACCACGGCGGTTTGGGGAACTGGGACCGCAGCGGGCAAACTCTCCGCACTGCCGAAGTTACGCTCAAAACAGGCAACGTCTGGTATCTCGTCCGGGGTTCGGGTCGAGCCTACGCCGCTATCAATTCGCATCTGGTCATTGCCGGGCCGCTGCATGGAGCGATTCTGCGGGAGTGGGATGGAAATCCCGTAGCCGCAGGCGGCCCGCCTGCCGGCTGGCAATGGGTCAATCACAATCTCACGGCATACACCGGCCACCGCGTGCATTTCGAGTTCACCCCCAAAGGGGCCGACTTTGCAATCGCGATGGTCGTCGATTCTCCGCAGCAGCCGCCGCAGATATTGGAACAAGACAGCCCGCTAGCCGCCGTGACAAGTGCCGAGAAATTTGCCTCGCAACTGACGCGGGAGTGTTCGCTGGCACTTCAAGGTATGGCTCAGGGGAAGAACTCGGAATTCAATCCCCAGGTTGCCAATTGGCTGCTCACGCGACTCGATCTCTTCAGCCTTTCCGACAACGAGTTTCGCCAGAAGATGCGGACCACGATGGCGGCAGTCCTGAAGCAGCAAGAAGAACTGATCCGGCAGGTGAAAGTCGAATCCCACACCGCCCTCGCCATGCTTGACGGCAATTCCACCGACGAGTTGCTGCTGATCCGCGGCAACAGCAAAACTCCGGGCAAGGCCGTCGCGCATCGCTTTCTGGAAGCCATTGCGGGGCCGCAGCAACACTTTCCCACCCAGAGCAGCGGACGTTTGGAACTCGCGGGAAAGATTACTGATCCGGCCAACCCGCTGACTTCCCGCGTCCTCGTCAATCGTATCTGGCATCACCTCTTCGGCCGCGGCCTCGTCGCCAGCGTCGATAATTTCGGCGTCCTCGGCGAGCGGCCGACGCATCCCGAGCTGCTCGATCATTTGGCGGCAGAATTCGTGGCCGATGGCTGGAGTGTGAAGCGGGCGATCAAGCGGATGATGCTCTCGACGACGTATCAGCAGGGGTCAGGAGTCAGGGGTCAGGGGACAGGGAACAGGGGACAGGAGACAGACCCGCAGAATCTTCTGCTCCATCGCGCCAACGTCAAACGGCTGGAGGGGGAAGTCATCCGCGACAGTATTCTGGCGGTCTCTGGCCGGCTGGACCGCAAGCAGTTCGGCGTCAGCGTTCCCGTCCATCTCACGAACTTCATGCAAGGCCGTGGTCGGCCGGGCGTCAGTGGACCGCTCGACGGGGACGGCCGAAGAAGCATCTACATTTCCGTCCGCCGCAACTTCCTCTCCCCCATGATGCTCGCTTTCGACACGCCCATCCCCTTCAGCACCATCGGCCGCCGCAACGTCAGCAATGTCCCCGCCCAGGCCCTGATTCTGATGAACGATCCCTTCGTCAGCGAGCAAGCCAAGCTGTGGGCCAAACAAGTTCTCGCTGATACTTCGCTTAACTCGGAAACTCGCATCCGCCGCATGTATCTCGCCGCCTTCGCCCGCGAGCCTCTTGCCAGCGAAACGGAATCAGCTCTCTCTTTCCTCGATTCACAAGGACGCGAATATGGCCTTCCTCCCGAGCAGGCCAAGACCGACCCCCGCATTTGGGCGGATTTGGCCCATGTGGTATACAATGTGAAAGAGTTTGTATTCGTCGATTGACTCCTGCGAAGACGGATCTCAGCCATGTTGACCGTTCTCGGCAACCCCCGGCGGACGTGCGATGGACTGACGCGGCGCGAGCTGCTGCAAATTGGCGGCGCGGGAATGCTTGGGATGAGCCTGCCGCAGCTCCTTGCGGCCGAGAGCGCCGCCTCCCCGCTGGTCGCGAAAGCGAAGTCGATGATTTTCGTATTCCTGTACGGAGGGCCAAGCCAACTCGAAACATTCGACATGAAGCCGGACGCTCCCACGACGATTCGCGGGCCGTTCAAGCCGATTGCTTCGCGGACTCCCGGCCTGCGGATCTGCGAGCATCTGCCGATGCTTGCCGAGCGCTCGGACAAGTATTGCGTGGTCCGCACGGTCAATCATCCGCAAAACGACCACAACGGGACGCACTTCATTCAAACCGGCCGGCCGCTGCCGCCGGCCAACCGCGGAGCGGACAACGTCAATGCCGCGGATAATGACTGGCCCGCATTCGGTTCGGTCATTTCCTATCTGAATGCGCAAGGTGCCCGGGGAACTCCCCCCGCTTTTCCCAGCTACGTGTATCTCCCGCGGCTGCTGGGACACTTCGCCGGCTACGACATCAACGGTCAATACGCCGGCTGGTTGGGGAAGGCCTACAACCCGATGGCCACGCGGATTCAAAAACGGGATGCCGCCGACAACCCCTACTACCGCGATTGCACCGACGAAGAACTCGACTTTCGACTGAGTGGACTCGATCTGCTGCCGGGAATCACGCTCGACCGACTCGACCAGCGGCGGAATTTGCTGTCGCAACTCGCCGACGAGCGCCGCCGCTTCGGCGAGAATGCTGCCGCTCGCAATTACACGGACTTGCAGCAGCGGGTCATCTCGCTACTCTCCTCGCAAAAGATCGCCGAGGCCTTCGACATTCGCCGCGAGAAGCCGCAGCTCCGCGAACAGTACGGCCGCAACCTGTTCGGTCAGTCACTTCTGATGGGACGACGGATGATCGAAGCCGGGGCGCGGTTCGTGACGGTGGCTTGGGATCTGGCCGTCCGCGGGGATGTTTGCGGAAGCTGGGACATGCATTCCTGTCTGGAGCGCGTGATGAAGGGCCATCTGCTGCCGGGACTTGATCATGGGCTTTCCGCCTTGCTCGATGACCTGCGGGACCGCGGTTTGCTCGACGAGACACTGGTGTTCGTCGCCGGAGAAATGGGCCGCACGCCCAAGTTTCAAAATCGAGGCGCGCAAGACGGCCGCGACCATTGGACCTACTGTTTCCCTTGCCTGTTCGCCGGGGCGGGCGCGCGGGGTGGCAGCACTTATGGAGAGTCCGACAAAGACGCCGCTTACCCCGTTTCGCATCCGGTTTCTCCAGCCGACCTCGCGGCGACAATCTACGAGCGGCTGGGCATTTCTCCTGACTTACGCATTCCAGACGCACAAGGCCGGCCGGTTCCACTGGTCGAGGACGGTCACGCGCTACGAGGAATTTTCGGTTAGACGTGCCCCCAACGCATTCTCATTTTTCAGGGGATTTTTCGATGCCAATTTCTCTCATCCGTTTCCTTTCAGTTGCTCTCTTGCTCGCTTCCGGTTTCGCAACCGCTCTCGCCCAGGATGACAAAATCGACTGGACCCGGGCCAGGCAACTGCACGCTCGCGCCCAGCAAGGGGAAAAGCTCAATGCGGAGGATCAGGCGTATTACGAAAAAGCCAAGGCGGCGCTGGCCGCTGGGAAGGGACCGGCGGGTGAAGGTGGGAACACGCCAGCACTGGTCGATACTTCGAAACTGATTCCGCTGACCGAGCTGGGCGAAGAGAAATACAAAGGCGAAACTGGCGGGCTGTATGGCAATGGAATGAATGACCCGCCGGAGGCACACCTGGCGTCGGCCATCAAGGCCACAATGCGAATCACGCCACGGAGCGCCGAGGGCAAGCCGGACAAGAACGGCAAAGTGGTGTTGCTCTCGATTGGAATGTCCAACACGACGCAGGAGTTTTCGCGGTTTGTCGAGCTGGCCAAGTCGGAGCCAAAAAAGTCGCCGAATCTGGTCATCGTCGATGGGGCCCAAGGCGGGCAGGCGGCCATTCAGTGGGCCGATCCCAAGGCGGACGCGCGGCGGCCTGGGGGCGGAACGCCGTGGGACGTGGCGGAGCAGCGGATGAAATCCGCCGGAGTCACGCCCGAGCAGGTGCAGGTGGTCTGGATCAAGCAGGCTCTGATTCAGCAGGGACAATACGGCGAATATCCCAAGCACACCGATCGCTTCGCCGAGGAGCTGGTGAAAATCATCAGCCTGGCGAAAGACAAATACCCGAATCTGCGGGTCGCCTATCTCTCCAGCCGCATCTACGCCGGCTATGCCAAAACGCAGCTCAATCCGGAGCCGTACGCGTACGAAGGGGCGTTCGCGGTGCGGAAAGTCATCGCGGCTCAAATCGCGGGGGATAAGGAACTGGACTATAAGGACGCGCCGATATTGCTGTGGGGACCCTATCTGTGGGCCCAAGGTGAGAAACCGCGCAAGAGCGACGGCCTGACTTATGCGCCCGACGATCTGGCTGGCGACGGCACGCACCCCAGCGTTCCCGGCCGGCAGAAAGTGGCCCAGCTGCTGCTGGATTTTTTCACCAAGGATGAGCTAGCGAAGACGTGGTTTATGGCCGAGACGAAGTAGTGACGGAAAGACTATAATTGAGCTGCGTCACTTGCGTTACGTCTTAATATTCTCGTTTCCGGGACCATCCATGCGCCGCAACTATCCATTCTTAATCTTAATCCTACTCTTACTCTTAATCCTCTTCGGCTCTTCCTCAGCCAGTAACGCCGACGAGCCTGCCATATCCCCTATTGAAAAGAACTTCCTCTCCAACATCCGCCAGGTGACTAGCGGCATGGTGAAAGCGGGGGAAGGCTATTTCTCCCCTGACGGGAAGCAGATCATTTACCAAGCGGTGCCGCAGGAATATCCCTTCTATCAGATCTATACTCAGCCTCTCTCGGGCGGTAAGCCCAAGCTGGTTTCGACAGGCCGGGGCCGAACGACGTGCAGCAGTTTTTCACCGGACGGAAAGAAGATTCTCTTCGCGTCGAGCCACCTCGACCCGAGGATGGACGAGACCGAAGCCGCCGAGCGGAAGCAGCAGGAGGCAGATAAGGCGTCCGGCGTTCGCCGTCGCTATAAGTGGGACTTTGATCCTTACAGCGAAATCTTTGAAGCTGACCTGGACGGCCACATTCTTCGCCGTCTGACCGACGCCAAGGGGTATGACGCGGAAGGGGCCTGGTCGAAGGACGGCAAGGTGATTGCCTTCTGTTCCAGCCGCGATGGGGATGCGGACATCTATGTCATGAATGCCGACGGCGGCGAGGTACGGCAGCTTACGGATGCTCCCGGTTATGACGGTGGGCCCTTCACTTCGCCGGATGGAAAGTGGGTTGTCTTTCGCAGCGACCGGAAGAGTCCCGAGCACTTGCAGCTCTATGTGATCGGCATCGATGGCAAGAATGAACAGGCGTTGACGGACGACGATAAGAGCGTCCATTGGGGCCCCTACTGGCATCCCAGCCAGCCGTACATCATCTGGTCGGGGGCAGATCACTCGGATCCCAGTGCCCGGCCAAACTATGACCTCTGGCTGGCGAAGTATGAGATCAAGGATGGCAAGTTCACACTAGGCAAGCGGCATCGCGTGACCGATGCAGCAGGTGGCGACGTGCTCCCCGTCTTCTCCCCCGACGGCAAAAAACTGATGTGGACCAGCACTCGCACCGAGGACTACCAGAGCCAACTCTTCATCGCCGACTTCAGGCTGCCGGAGTAACCATGCGGCAGATCAAAGCCTGCGGTGTGCTGGTGGTGCGGGGCAATCCGGTCGAGTTCTTTCTGCTGATGAGGCACAAGGACCGCTGGGATTTGCCCAAGGGCCACATGGACGGCAATGAGACAGAGGAAGAGTGCGCCCGCCGCGAACTGCTCGAAGAGACAGGCATTACAGCAGCCGACATCGAACTTGTGCCGGGCTTCCGCTGGGCTACCAAATACGACGTCAACTCCCAGCGGTTTGGAGAGATGTGTCACAAGACGCTGGTCATCTTTCTTGGCCGGTTGAAACGGGACGTAAAAATCGCTCCGACAGAGCATCGCGATTTCCGCTGGTTCCCCTGGCAGCCGCCGCACCGGATTCAGGAGCAGACGATTGACGCCGTTTTGGCGGAGGCGGAGCGGTTTCTTGGCTTCCGGTGATTTGCTCCGAACCTTTTTCAAGGGTGCGAAGTCCATCTCGCGTGTATTTCGCTCGCGCTCTTACACCCTACAATAATGCCTATGTCCCGCATCGCCATCATTGACTACCAAATGGGGAACCTGCGCTCCGTGCAAAAGGGGTTCGAGAAGGTTGGGCATGAGGCGGTGATTACGAGCGATCCGGCGGAACTTGCGAAAGCGGAGAGAATCGTCCTGCCGGGAGTCGGAGCATTCGCCGACGCCATTGCGGAACTGCGGCGGCGGAAGCTGGTGGAGCCGATCAAGGAGGCAGTCGCCAGCGGCAAACCGTTCCTGGGGATTTGCCTCGGGTTGCAACTGCTGTTCGATGTGGGATATGAGAACGGCGAGTACGAGGGGCTCGGAATCCTCCGGGGCAAATGCGTCCGCTTCGATCTGCCGCACGAATTCAAAGTCCCCCACATGGGCTGGAACCGCGGCACCATCAAGCGGAAGGCCCCGATACTGAAGGAGACGGCCGACGGCACATTCTTTTACTTTGTCCATTCCTACTACGTCGTGCCGGAAGATACTAGCCTCGTCGCCATCGAAGCCGACTACGGCCACCCCTTCTGTGCCGCTGTCTGGAAAGACAATCTTTTCGCCACGCAGTTCCATCCGGAGAAGAGCCAGGCTGAAGGCTTGAAGCTGCTCAAGGCCTTTGCGGAACAATGAGTGCAAGGCGGAATGACGAAATTCGAATGGCGAATGAAAGGCAGGATGATCGAGCTGCTCACATTCGTCATTCGGAATTCGAATTTCGTCATTTCCCTCCCACCGTTGCTTTCCCCCCTCCCCTATGCCATATTGCCCGCTGGGGAAAGTCTTCATCGTTCCTGCCGTAAAAACTTGCAGAAAATGCAAATCTGGCCGGCAATCGACTTACGCGGCGGCAAGTGCGTCCGTCTCCGGCAGGGAGATTATGGCCGTGAAACCGTCTACGGCGACGACCCAGCCGCCATGGCCAAGAAGTTTGTTGTCGAGGGGGCGGAATACCTGCATCTCGTCGATCTCGATGGCGCTCGCGACGGCAGTAACGCCAATCTGGCGGCAGTGAAAGCGATTGTAAATGCGGCTGGAATTCCCTGCGAACTCGGCGGCGGCATTCGGGACGATGGGACGATTGAGAAGATGCTCTCGCTCGGCCTCTCTCGGCTCGTCGTTGGCACGCGGGCACTCAAAGAGCCCGATTGGTTCCGCACGGCCTGCCGGACTTTCCCCGGCATGCTCGCCCTCGGCATCGACGCCAAAAACGGCCACGTCGCCACCGACGGCTGGCTGGAAACCAGTGAAACGGCTGCCATTGACCTGGCCCGCCTGTTCGCGGGTGAACCGCTGGCCGCCATTATCTACACCGACATTTCCCGCGACGGCATGCTGGAGGGGCCCAACCTCTCCGCCATGGCAGAAATGAAAGCCGCGGTGGACATTCCCGTCATCGCTTCGGGCGGAGTGACGACCGCCAAAGACGTACGCGACCTCGCTGTGATCGGCCTCGATGGCTGCATCATCGGCCGGGCCCTTTATGAAGGAACACTGACCCTTAAAGAAGCGCTGGCTGCAGCCGTGGGGTAGGCATCCTGCCTGCCCAAAGCCGCCGCCCGTGTGAACCAACTTTTTTCGGTTTAGCACGCCAGGCGTGCTCCAGCAGCAAGGAACCTCTCATGGCGAAGACCAACGTAGGAGATATCCGCAATATTGTTCTCTGCGGGCACGGCGGCTCGGGAAAGACGACGCTCGGCGACACGCTGCTGATCAAAACCGGCGCGGTCACCGGCGACCACAGCGTCGATCACGGCAACAGCGTCCTCGACTTCGACGCGGAAGAAAAGGTCCACAAGCGGACCATCGAGTCCAGCCTGGCCCACTTCACTCACGCCGGCAAACGCTTCAACATCATCGACACGCCCGGCTACGGCGACTTCATCGGCCAGACCATCGGGGCCATGCGCGGCGTGGACACAGCCGCCATCTGCATCAACGCCCATAGCGGCATCGAAGTGAACACCCGCCGCGTCTTCAAGGAGGCCGAGAAGGCCGGCATCGGACGCGTGATCATCATCACCAAGATGGACACCGACAACATCGAATTCCCCGCTCTCATCGAGAACATCCGGGAGACCTTCGGCAACGCCTGCGTCCCCTTCAACGTCCCCATCGGCCACGGGCCGAATTTTCAAGGGGTCGTGAATACGCTGCAAAAACCCAATGCCAATCCCAACACTCTGTTGAATGCCGTCGAAATCCACACGCAGCTTATCGAGTCGATCATCGAAGTCGACGAGCAGTTGATGGAGAAATACTTTGAAGGAGAAGAGCCTTCGCCCGAGCAGGTGACCGATCTGATTCACCAGGCGGTCGCCCACGGCACGCTGATTCCCATCCTCTGTGTCTCCGCCAAGACGGGTGTCGGCCTCCCCGAATTGCTCGACGGCCTGATCACTTGCGCCCCGCCCCCTACCGATGTGGCTCGCAAAGCCAGCAAGGACGGTGCGGAGGTTGATCTCAAAACCGATGGCCCACTCGTCGCCCAGGTCTTCAAGACCCGCATCGACCCGTTCGTGCAAAAACTCTCCTTTATCCGCGTCTATTCCGGCTCGCTGAAGAAGGACGATACGGTCCACACCACGACCGCCCGCAAAGGGGTTAAGCTCGGCCCAATTCTCGAGGTCCAAGGAGGCGAAACCAAGCCCACCGACTCTGCTTCGGCGGGAGACATCATCGCTATCGCCAAAATGGAAGATCTGCACACCGGCGATACGCTCGGCGACCTGACGATGGAGAAAATCAAGTTCCCGACGCCGATGGTCGGCCAGGCGGTCACCCCCAAAAGCCGCAACGACGAAGCCAAACTCTCCTCGTCGCTCCACAAACTCCTGGAAGAAGATTCGACGCTCCGCCTGGACCGGGACGCGCAGACCAAGGAACTGGTCATCACCGGCATGAGCGACCTGCACTTGCAAATGATTCGCGAGCGACTCCATCGCCGTGACAAACTGGATGTGGATACGAAGGTCCCTAAAATCCCCTTCCGCGAAACCATCCAGTCGACGGCCGAAGGGAGCTACCGCCATAAGAAGCAGTCCGGCGGACGCGGGCAATTCGGCGAAGTGCATATTCGCATGTATCCGTTTCCGCGCGGCACCAAGGCGGAAGAGTACTGCACCAAGGCTCGCTTCCCGCACTATAAGGAACACCATTACAACGAGCATCACAACTTCCTGTGGGTCAATTCGGTGGTCGGGGGCACCATTCCGGGCAACTTCCTCCCCGCCATTGAAAAAGGGTTCATGGAACGGCTGGAAAAGGGGGTCATTGCCGGCCAGATGGTGCAGGACGTGGCGGTGGAAGTCCATTTCGGCAAGCATCACGACGTCGATTCCAGCGAAGCGGCCTTCAAAATCGCCGGCTCGATGGCGTTCCGCAACGTCTTCCAGCAGGCCAAGCCCGCGCTGCTGGAGCCGGTGGTGAAGATGGAAATCACGGTCCCTGAATCCAACGTCGGCGACATCTATAGCGACATGTCCGGCCGTGGCGGCCGCGTGCAAGGGAGCGACAACGCCGGCGGGGCCTTCACCACGGTTCACGCCGAAGTCCCTCTGCGCGAAGTCACCACATACGCCCGCACGCTCAGCAGCGTGACCGGCGGCCAGGGAAGCTTCTCCATGGAATTCAGCCACTACGACGTCATGCCGGGCAACGTGCAACAAGAGATCATCAGCAAGGCGACAATGCACGAGGAGGAAGAGGAGTAGGCGAAGCGGCAAGCAGCGAAAATGTAGGCCGTCTTTCCAAGACGGCTGGGAAGGTGCGTGGCGCTCGGTAAGCAGTCGTTTCGCGAAAAAACGTTCCTCAAGATTCGACGACCACTCCTGGCCGTCTCGGAGAGACGCCCTACTTATCCCACCGTCCACGTCTCGCCGCTGTTGTAGAGGGCGTTGAGGTCTCCTTCCCCCTTCTTCTCCCGGGCGGCAGTGATCTGGCGATTGAGCTCGACGTCGTACTTGGGGCCGTCCACATCGCGGAACACGCCGATCGGCTCGGGGAATTCCGGATGCCGCATGCGGCTGAGGAGGTAGGCCAGAGTGGGCTCAGGGGCTTTCTCGTCATGGAAGAGGAGGTCATCCTCGGAGATTCCTTTGCCCAGCTCAACGACTTCGGGATGAGTGCCGTTGAGGCGGATTCCCTTGTTCTTGGCCTTGCCAAAGATGAGGGGCTTGCCATGCTCAAGCTCCAGGACGTTGTCGTGCTTGGTCTCTTTGCTGGTGGCGTAATCCCAGGCTCCGTCGTTGAAGACGTTGCAGTTCTGGTAAATCTCGATGAAGGCGGTTCCCTTGTGCTCGGCGGCCCGCTTCATCACTTCGCCCAGATGCTTGATGTTCACGTCGATGGAGCGGGCGACGAAAGTCGCTTCGCAGCCGATGGCGACGGAAAGAGGATTGAGAGGGTTATCGATCGCCCCCATCGGCGTACTGACAGAGACTTTGCCCAGCGGGGAAGTAGGTGAATACTGCCCCTTGGTCAGGCCATAGATGCGGTTGTTGAAGAGCATGATCTTGAGATCCACGTTGCGGCGAATCAGATGCATGAAATGGTTGCCGCCAATGGAGAGACCATCCCCGTCACCGGTAACGACCCACACCTGCAAATCCTGGCGGCTCGATTTCAGACCCGTGGCGAAAGCCGGGGCCCGCCCGTGGATGCTGTGCAGGCCGTACGTGTTCATGTAGTAAGGAAACCGGCTGGAGCAGCCGATGCCAGAGATGAAGACGACGTTCTCGCGGGCAACGCCGAGCTGCGGCATCACCTTCTTCATCTGGGCGAGAATCGCATAGTCCCCGCAGCCGGGGCACCAGCGGACATCCTGGTCGGAAGCAAAATCGGCGGGAGTCAGGGTCGGGAGTTCAGTGGGCATGGTGAGTTTTCAGTTTTCAGTGTTCAGTGTTCAGATTTCATTCGTCATTCGAATTTCGTCATTAGCCACCGGCGTCTCCACTCCCGGCAATTCCCGACACGGCGGCGGTTGCCGTCGGCTTCGACCCGTTCGCGCTGGCCAGGCCAAGCTGTCCGCGGATGGCGGCGACGACTTCCTGGACGAAGAACGGGCGTCCCTGGATCTTGTTGAGCCCCTGGGCATCGACCAGGTACTTGGAGCGGATGATCATCCGGAGCTGTCCCTTGTTGAGCTCGGGGACGAGAACTTTCTTGTATCGCTTGAGGACGTCTCCCAGGTTTCGCGGGAACGGGTTGAGCCACCGCAGGTGCGCGTGAGCGACCTTGATCCCTTGCTCCTGGCATTGCTCCACGGCGGTCTTGCAGGCACCGTAAGTGCCACCCCAACTGAGCACGAGCAAGTCGCCGGTCTCCGGCCCTTCCACTTCCTGCAAGCCGATAAGCTGGGCGACGTTATCGACCTTCTTTGCTCGAGTGTGGACCATGTGCTCGTGGTTCTCGGGCTCGTAGTTCACGTTTCCGGTCACGTCCTGCTTTTCCAGACCGCCGAGACGATGCATGAGTCCCTTGATGCCCGGGATGCCCCAGGGACGAGCCAACAATTCGTCCCGCTGATAGGGCTTGAATTTCTCGCCGTTTTCGCTCGGAACGGGATGGTGAATCGGGATTTTTTCCAGCTTGTTGTAATCGGGAATTAGCCACGGTTCGCTGCCGTTGGCAATGTAGCCGTCAGACAGGACCATCACCGGCACCATCATGCGGCTGGAGATCCGCCAGGCTTCGATAGCCGCGTCAAAACAGTCGCCAGGGCTGCGAGCGGCGATGACGGGCATCGGCGACTCACCATTGCGGCCGAGAATCGCCTGGAATAGGTCAGCTTGCTCGGTTTTTGTGGGAAGTCCAGTGCTCGGTCCGCCGCGCTGAATATTAATGACGAGGAGAGGCAGCTCCAGCATGATGGCCAGGCCAATTCCCTCCCCCTTGAGGGCGATGCCGGGACCGCTGGAAGTGGTGATGCCCATAGCGCCGCCGTAGGCCGCGCCGATGGCCGAACAGACAGCGGCGATTTCGTCTTCCGCCTGGAAAGTTCGCACGCCGAAGTTTTTGAACTTGGAAAGCTCGTGCAAAATGTCGCTGGCCGGAGTAATCGGATACGAGCCGAGGAACAACTCCTTGCCGCTCAGCTTGGCCGCGGTCATCAAGCCCCACGCCATCGCGGTATTCCCCTTCATGTTCTTGTACTTGCCCGGGGGGAGTTGGGCAGGCTCCACCTTGTAGCTGCTGGTAAAAGCGTCGGTCGTTTCGCCATAATTCCAGCCCGCCCGCATGGCCTTGGTGTTTGCGGCAATGATCTCCGGCTTATTGGAGAACTTCGACTGTAAATAGCGAAGGGTCGGCTCCTGGTCCCGTCCGTAGAGCCAATAGACCAATCCCAGCGCGAAGAAGTTCTTGCAGCGGTCAACCTCCTTGGTTCCCAGACCGGTGTCTTTCAGGGCTTCTCGCGTGATCTTCGTCATCTGCACTTTGAAGAGCTGGTACTGATCCTCCAGAACCTGGCTATCGAGCGGGTTGACATCGTAGCCCGCCAGATCCAGGTCGCTCTTCTGAAAGTTGTCGCTGTTGCAAATGAGGATGCCACCCTTCCGCAAGTCGCGCAGGTTCGTCTTGAGAGCGGCCGGGTTCATCACGACAAGCGCGTCGAGAGTATCTCCGGGCGTGAAAATGTCTTCGCTGGAAAAATGGACTTGAAAACCGGAGACACCGGCCAGCGTGCCGCGGGGAGCACGAATCTCAGCCGGGTAATCAGGGAAAGTGGCCACGTCGTTCCCCAGCAGGGCGGACGTGCTGGTGAACTGGTCCCCAGTGATTTGCATGCCGTCCCCGGAGTCGCCACAAAAGCGGATCGTCGCGCTGGGGACCGGATTGACTGTCTTGGGATTTGCTACTTCTGGCTCAGCCGTAGTGGTGGTCATGACTGGCAATCTGCCCTTTTGAAATCAGTGTTCGCGTGAATTTTAGTTTTATCGGCGGCCGCTCGTAGGGCGGCGGAATGTCTCTTGGCAAAGGCCCGGCAAACGGGTCAATCAGTATCGGACTTTCTGAATAATAACTCTATTTGGAATGTACGGCCCGAAAAACGGACCGATTTGTAACGAAAATGAGGGCTGTTTATCCCCCGTCCCGTTCTTCCATCTTGTGGTGTGGCGAGGGGGGCAAAGTGTAAATAATCCGGGGAAAATGCTCGACCAGAAAGCGGAGCACCCCAGCCACCCCCACCACCCCGGTTACATGCCCCTGACCGTCCACAATCGGAACCTGGCGGAACTTGCCGCTGGACATCAAGGAAATCGCCTTTCCCACGCTTTCGCTCATCCGCATGGAGACCGGCTGACGGACCATGGCGGTGGAAACGGGCACATCCAGGTCGCTGCCGTCCGCTAATTGCTTGAGCGCGTCCCGCTCGGTAAAAATGCCTTCCAGCTTCCCTTCGCGGCAGACCATTGCAGCGCTCGTGGCGCTCGATTTGAGCACGCGCATGACATGGCGAATGCTGTCACTGGGCAGTACACAGACCGGCTTGGTCGGATGAGCCTGCTCGACCGACTCGGTCTCAAGATGAAGCTGAAAATCCACGGAAAAAACCTGGGTGGCTAAAACACAGCGCAGCCCGCTGACAAAAACACAGCGCCACGGTGCGGGTCACGAATACGGCGGGAGTTGAGGCGGGAAGGGTAGATCCTTTGCCACTAGCCGCATGCAATTGACGCTACACACTACCCAAAGCGTACCAATCACCACGGGGTGGGGCAAGGTATGGCCCATTACAGCCGAACCCGTAAGCCAGGGAGTCGCGTCCCATTCGCTGGCTCACACGTCGGGCCAGAATCGGTGAAACCTTTAGGGCGGAACCTTACCGCGCGGAGGAATCTGTGGAAAGAGAAGTCGCAAAACGTTGTGACGCTTAACCCCAAGATGTCCGCGGCTAGTCACGCATGCCCTCAGGAAGTAGGCTGTGACTCATTGCTTGTCTTGAGATTGTTCGCCTGCCGCGAAACTTTTTTCGCTGTAAAACATGACTACCAAACGGTTTATCCTCAATTCTTCCCGGAGTTCGCAGCAAGGAGCGTTGATCAACGTGGGGAAGGAATCGCCAGAGTATTTGGCGCTGACCAATTCGATGACGATGGCCCAAAAGGACATGGCGGAAATCGGTCTGGCGGAGGGTCAGATGGCGATGGTTCGCACCGAGTTTGGCGAAGCACCTTTCAAGTGTGAGTCCGGGAAAGTGCCTGAAGGGATGATTTTTGTTCCCTACGGTCCCCCCACGTGTAAACTGATGGGTGGAGACACGGGCGGCACCGGAATGCCAACCTCCAAGGGTTGGGAAGTCGAAGTCGTTCCCTTATAATTGCAGCCGCTCGGCTGTCACGGACGATTTTTGGAATTATGGATTCGTGGTGGTCCGCAGAGGATTCTCAGCATGCTTCAAAAACCAGTTCTCGAGTCACCGGCCGGATCGGACGGACCTCATTTTTCCTTTGCGGAAGAGGGGGCAAGCGTAGCGGGCTGGACCGAGATCGAAGCGGGTCGATTCATGCCTCGCCGCGTGCGCGGCAGCTATCAGGGACGGGCACTGGGCTGAGTGTTTACCGTTCCCTCGTCCGGTTCGGACGACACACAGTGCCAAGAGAAGCAATAACAACAACAGCGATTTTGAGGAAAGGTAATCACGCCGCAGACCGGGTAAACTGCCGGCAACTAACTGTTGCCCACCGGAATGCGATCGTGAAGCCTACGATCATGAACCATCTCCATGGAACTTCAGGTAATCAATAACGCCACGTGCACGTTTTGCGGCTGCGTTTGCGACGACATTCAACTCCATCATGACGACGTTCGCATCCACAAGGCGAACAAAGCCTGCGTGCTGGGAACCGCCTGGTTTCTGAACCACACGGCAGAAAAAAAATATCCCGACGCCCTGATTGATGGCCGGGAAGCGACTCTGGACGAGGCGATTGAAGCAGCCGCCAATTTCCTCTACGAAGCCGACATGCCGCTGGTCTACGGCATGAGCAACACGACCTGTGAGGCTCAAAAGGAATGTGTCGCCCTGGCGGACCAGCTCGGGGGGCTGCTCGACAGCCACACTTCGTTGTGACACGGTCCCACCGAGATCGCCGCCCAGTTGGGCGGCAAAGTTACTTGTACGCTGGGCGAAGTCAAACAACGAGCCGATTTCATCATCTACTGGGGAGGGAATCCCGCGGAGTGCCATCCACGGCATTTCACCAAGTACACCATCATGCAGAAGAGCAAGTTTCTGCCCCGCGGCCGCAAGGACCGCACGATGGTGCTGGTCGATATCCGCGAAACCAAGAGCGCCAAAGCCGCCGACATTTTTCTGCAGGTGCGGCCCGGCAAGGACTTCGAGTTGATCACCATCCTCCGGGCTCTCATTAAGGATCGGCAGGTCAGCGACCAGGCGATTGCGGAGACGGGCCTGACGCGGGAGGTGATCGACGACCTGATCCGGCGGATGAAGGGGGCCAAGTTCGGCTGCGTATTTTTTGGGATGGGGCTGTCCATGACGCGCGGCAAGCACATGAACAGCGCCGCGCTGCTCACGCTGGCCGCGGAAATGAACGCCTTCACCAAGTTCGTGGCCATGCCCATGCGAGGCCACGGCAATGTCACAGGTGCCGACGTCATCATGCGGTGGCAGACCGGCTATCCCTTCGGAATTTCCTTTAGCCGCGGCTATCCGCGCTATAATCCCGGCGAGTTCTCCACCGTGGACGTGCTGGTTCGCGGCGACTGCGACGCAGCTTTCATCATTGGAGCCGATCCCGGCGCGACAATGCCCCAGCCGGCGATTGACCACCTGAAGCGGATTCCGACCATTGTGCTGGACCCGCACGTCACGCACACCAGTAAGCTGTCGCGGGTCCACATCACCACGGCTCCACAGGGAATCGCCGCACCGGGAACGGCTTATCGGATGGACGAGCTTCCCATGCCATTGAAACCCGCCCTGAAATCCCCGTACCCTTCCGATGAAGAAGTCGTCCGCCGGATTAACGAGGCGATTGCCAAAAAGCCGTTCTGGCTCCCCGACGGAAGTCAGCCCCAGATGCTCAACGCACAGGTATAATCCCACTCCATGCTTCGCATCACGGGCGGAAAAGTCTACGACCCAGCCAACGGCATCGACGGCGTCGTCAAGGATCTGTGCATCGACGACCAGGGCCTGTTCGTTCCCGCGGTGGAAGGTGGCCGAACGATCGACGCGACAGGAATGATTGTCTTTCCCGGCGGCGTGGACGTTCACACGCACGTGGCCGGCGGCGCGATCAATTTCGCCCGAGCCATGACGCCGGAGGATCATCGCCGCACCCAGGCGTTCATTCGCACCAAGTCGCGCCGCAGTGGATTGGGCGGCATGGCCCCCACCACCTTCGCCACCGGCTATCTCTATGCCGGCATGGGCTGGACAACGGTCAACGAAGCGGCTGTGCCGGTCCTATCCGCCCGGCACACGCACGAAGAGCTGGCCGATATTCCAATTGTGGATAAAGCTTCGCTGACGCTGATGGCGAACAACGAGATCCTGCTCGATCAGCTCGAAAAGGGAGAATTCGAGCGTGCCAAGCAGGTTCTCGCCTGGTATCTCTGGTCGGCCAAGTCCTACGGCATCAAGGCGGTCAATCCGGGCGGAGTCGCGGCTTGGAAATATGGCCACGACGCCAAGCAGCTCACGTCACCCATTGATGGCTACAGCAAGCTGACCCCCGGCGTGATTGTGACTCACCTCGCCCGGATTTGCGATGAGCTTGGCCTGCCGCATCCGGTCCATTTGCACTGCAACAATCTCGGCGCTCCCGGCAACATCTCGACGACAATCGACACTCTAAAGCACCTAGAAGGGCACCGGGCCCACATTGCCCATTCTCAGTACCACGCCTACGGCGGCGATGGCTGGGACACCATGTGCTCGGAAACGGCTCAGCTTGCCGAATACTTCAACGCCCATCCGAGCATCACGACCGATGCGGGAGCCGTCTTGTTCGGCGACACGGTGACCATTACCGCTGACGGACCATGGCAGCACCTGCTGTACAAGCTGACCGGGCGGAAATGGGGGAACCTGGACGTCGAAAACGAAACGGGCTGCGGCATCGTCCCCTACACCTACCGCCCCAGCAACCTCGTCAACGCGGTGCAATGGGCGGCTGGGCTGGAGCTGCTGCTGCTCATCAAGAATCCGTGGCAAGTATTTCTCTCCACCGACCACCCCAACGGCGGCTGCTTTTGGCGGTATCCGGAGATTATCGAGTTGCTGATGCGGGCGGATGTTCGCAAAGAATCCCTTCTGAAACTCCCCGACGGCATCAAGGGAAAAATCACGCTGCCGGAGATTGACCGCGAGTATTCGCTCTATGAAGTCGCCATCTCCATGTCAGCCGGCCCGGCGCGGGCGCTGGGGCTGTTCCAAAAGGGCAACCTTGGCCTGGGCTGCGATGGCGATGTGGTGATTTATGAAGAAGACGAAAACGTGCGGAAAATGTTCGGCCATCCGCGCTATGTCATCAAAGGAGGGGAGATCGTGCTGGAAGACGGCGAGATTCGTGAAGCGCCGTCAGGACGCGAGTTCATCGTGAAACCGCCATGCGACCCCGGCATCGACGATTTCATGAGGCCGCTGTTCGAGGACTGCTACACCATGTCGTTTGAGAACTATCCGGTGGAAATGGAGCGCATCCACAACCCCAGGATGCAAGACTGCATCGAAGTGCCACGCTAACTGTGCTTGCCGGGAAGTCAGGAATGCCCATCACCTTTCACCTCAAACGCCAGCCCTCGGTTCCCCTGGAGTCCGAGGTCTTCTCGCCGGATGTCATGGCGGAGCTGACCAATACCGAAATCCGTGCACTCACCATCTATCACGGCAAACGGCAGCTCCCCATCAGCGACTTTTTTGACGTCGAAGGGGAACGGAGCGAAGACCTGGTGATGCATGGCGCGATGCACAAGGTCCGCTGGATTGGCCGGGCCATGTCCAGGGGGAGCATCACCGTGCATGGCACGGTCGGGATGCACCTGGGAGCCTACATGAAGGGGGGCCGCATCGAGGTCCACGGCAACGCCAGCGACTGGATCGGAGCCGAAATGAAGAATGGCTTCATCCACGTCCACGGCAATGCCGGCGGGCAGATTGGCGCCGCTTACCGCGGCTCGATGCAGGGGATGAAAAACGGCACCATCATCATCGACGGTTCAGCAGGGCTCGAAGTCGGCATGCGGATGCGTCGGGGAACGATCATCGTCGGCGGCCCCGCCAAGGACTTCACCGGCCTGCAAATGAAAGGGGGGACCATTGTCCTGATGAGCGGCGCCGAAATCCGCACTGGCGCCTGGATGAACCGCGGCACCATTATCTCCCTCAAGCCGCTGCAACTGATGCCCACCTTCGTCCGCTCGGTGGACGCCAGCCCCATGTTTGTGAACGTCCTGGCCAAGAATCTCAAATCGCTTGGAATCAACTTGCCCCACAAGGCCAGCGAGGGGACTTACCGGCAGTTCGCGGGGGACCTGAGTGTTTCTGATAAGGGGGAAATCCTGGTCTGGCAACCCGTTGCATAGGCCGATTCTGGGAAGCAGAAACGCTGAGCGCTGTCCAACGTAAAAGAACTGTAATACGCGATGGCCAAAGATCAGTGGCAATGTTTTAAGCCCCAACGACGTGCGGGTTGCGGCTAAGGTATTTTCACACCTTCGCCCCCGTCGATGGATATGAGACCGCGCAGCAGCTCGGGGAAAGTCGCGTCGGCCGGAAGAAAGTGAACTGCAGCATCTGCCGTCACGACCTGAGCACCATTCTTATGAGTGCTCGATATTCCTTGTCCGGACTTCGCGCTGATAACAGGGGTCGTTTGCAAAACGTGAAGGTCTCGCGGCTCCATCCAGTGAATGCCGGAATGATGCACCTCTACCACCATCAACGTACTCGCTGGACCATCTTTGATGTCCTGCATGGAAACGCAAGTCTCTCCTGGAAATGCCGTGTGCGGGCCAATGACCGCCACGTAGCTCGTTTCTCCGACAAGTCCGCCTGGCGCTTGAGCCGGGCATGAGAAGACATCAAAATCCTTCGCTAGCGCCGCGACCTTTCGATTGTTGGGGCCATCCCAGGGTTCGTCAAAGCGGTACAGACGATATAGCGGCTCCTGTTCCAAAAACGGAAGCAGCAAAACTCGCCAACTACGAAGAGGCTTGCCATCCTTGTCAGCAACATAGGCCGGCGGAAAGCACCCAAACGCGTCGTGATACGTGTGGAGTGCGATTCCAATTTGTTTGAGATTGTTGGCGCAGAGCATTCTCCGGCTAGGCGGTCCGCTTCCGACCGCCGGAAGCAGTAGCGCAACTGCGAGAAGGATGATTGACCCAATAACAAATAGGGACGCATCGCGGCGAACGAAACTGAAAATCACCAGGCAAATGAAGGCTACAACAATGAGAAAACCGCCGTCCAAACCCCATTGAGCAATCGCTGCAACGATGACCGCCAGCACCGTCATCACAATGAACAAGTGCAGTAGCCGGTACTGAAACGGTTTCTCGGATAAGCCGGTCGGATTTGGGATAGGATTTTCCCTTGGCATAAGCGCCTACGGCGGAAGATGACCAATTGCCCATCTTCAGCCTACCACCCAGCGGCGCGCATTACCCCGTCATGCCGCCGTCAATCGTCAAAACCTGGCCAGTGATGTAGCAGGCGGCGGGGCTGGCGAGGAAGAGGACGCCGGTGGCGATGTCTTCGGGAAGGCCGACCCGCTGGATGGGAATCCGCTTTTTCACTTCGTCCATCATGGCGTCCCCCAGGGCCTTGGTCATGTCGCTCTCGATGAAGCCGGGGCAGACGGCGTTGATGGTCACTTTCCGTTTGGCCAGTTCCTTGCTGAGGCTCCGCGTGAAGCCGATGAGGCCGGCCTTGGAGGCGGAGTAGTTGGTCTGGCCGGCGTTTCCCATGATGCCGCTGACGCTGGCGATATTGATGATCCGCCCATAGCGGGCTCGCATCATGTGGCGGGAAGCGGCCCGGGCAAACAGGAACGCCCCGCGGAGGTTGGTGTCGATGACCTCGTCCCATTGCTCGTCCGACATCACCGGCAACAGCGTGTCGCGGGTGACGCCGGCGTTGTTGACCAGGATGTCAATCTTGCCCCACTTCTCCGCCAGGTCGTTCATGAGCTTGTCGACCGCGGCCCCGTCCTTCACGTCCGAGGCGAACGCTTCCGCCTGCCCGCCAGCGGCCGTGATGACTCTCACGGTCTCCGCCAGCTTAGCTTCGTTACGAGCAAGACAAGCGACTTTTGCCCCCGCATTGCCGAGCGCGATGGCGATTGCCTTGCCCAGCCCCTGCGAAGCACCGGTGACAACGGCAGTTTGGCCGGAGAGATCGACTTTGAGACTATCGTAAGGAGAGGGCATGGGGGGCGCTCGGGATGGTGAGTTGTTTGAGAAAAAATAAGTGACGAAGCCCGAATGACGAATGACGAATGACGAATTCCGAATGACGAATTGAAGAGTCAGTTGTCCGCCTTACATTCGTCATTCGTCATTCGGATTTCGTCATTACATTAGCACTCAACTCCCTCCGCCGCCGCTTTCCGCTCAATCCGCTTCAGCAATCCTCGCAGCACACGGCCTGGTCCAATTTCCCAGTGCGGGCCGTAGCCTTCCTTGAGCAGGTAGCGCTGCGAATCTTCCCAGCGGACGGGAGCGACGAGTTGTTTGACGAGAAGGGAGCGTATTTCTTCGGGATCGTTATGCACCACGGCATCGACGTTGCTGACGACGGGAATCCGCGGGCTGTTCATTTTCACGCCCGCCAATGCCGCCGCCAGCTTCTCGACGGCAGGCTGCATGATGGGTGTGTGGAACGCGCCGGCGACGGCTAACGGAATGGTTTTCATCGCGCCGGCTGCGGTGGCGAGCTCGGCGATCTTGAGGCAGGCGGCCTTATGTCCCGAGACAACGATGTTGCCGGGGCAAAGGTAGTTGGCGATTTGCATGATTTCGCCGGGGCCGCGAGCCTGGCTGCAAAGCTCTTCGATTTTGGCTGCTTCCAATCCGAGAATACTGACCATGCCGCTGGGCACGGCATCAGCCGCATCCTGCATCGCCCGGCCGCGCTGCTGCACGACCTTCAGGCCATCTTCAAAGCTCATCACGCCGGCAAAAACGAGAGCCGTATATTCACCCAGGCTCAGTCCCGCGGTCGCCGCAGCGGAGGCAACGACCTCCGGCTGATTGGCCTTCAGGATCTCCAGTCCCGCCAGGCTGGTGACAAAAAGGGCCGGCTGGCTGTGAACGGTCGAATTGAGCTCGTCTGCCGGGCCCTCAAAACAGAGCTTCGCCAGGTCGTACCCCAGAATCTGATTCGCCTGGTCATACAATGCCCGCGCCGCCGGCAGCGACTCTGCAAGCTGCTTGCCCATGCCAACCGCTTGCGCCCCCTGCCCCGGAAAAAGAAACGCTGGCCGGTTCAAAGGAGATCTCCGCAGGTAGTTTAGTAGGTCAGGCTATGCCTGACAGTTTTGGCAGGCACAGCCTGCCCTACTATGCCGTCTCTTCCATTTCCACCATCGTCCGCCCCATGTAGTACCCGCAATTGGGGCAAACCACGTGCTGCGGCACCGCGGTGCTGCATTTGGGGCAGTACGAAAGCTGCTTGGCCTTTTTGGCGTCGTGGGCCCGGCGCTTATTGGTGCGGGAATTGGACGAGCGGCGTTTGGGTACGGCCATGGCAAACTCACTTCTGAAGGGCACCTGGCCCAAACCGGAATTGCATTGGGGAAACGCACCATCCTAAAAGTCCGGGAAAAACCTGTCAAGGAACCCTTTTTCGCCAGTGATTGACATTTGCCGCCGAGGCTGCGATACCAACGGGGTACTTCTCCGGCTGATTTTTGCAATTGTGCCATACCGAACAACCCGGACAAAGGGATTGCCATGCACGGACTTCTGGCTCAAGGGGGCAACGGCCCAGGCCTTGGAACCATCATCTTTCTGGTCGTCGTCGGCATCGGCCTGATCATCTTTTTGATCATCGCCGCCATCATGGCCAATTACTTCCGGCTGTGGGTTCAGTCCTGGCTGACGGGCGCGAACATCACCATCTTCGACCTCATCGGCATGACGTTTCGCAAAGTCAACAAGGACGTCATCGTCAAGACCAAGATCATGTCGGTGCAGGCTGGCCTGACTGATCCGGAAATCACGAGCAAGGCCCTGGAAGCTCATTATCTGGCCGGCGGCAATGTGCCCCTCGTCATTCGCTCGCTGATCGCCGCCAACAAAGCGAAAACGATCAAACTCTCCTTCCGCGAGGCGACCGCGATTGATCTCGCCGGGCGCAATGTGCTGGAAGCGGTGCAGACCAGCGTCTATCCCAAAGTCATTGACTGTCCCGCCAGGAACGCCGGCAAGGACACGCTGGAAGCGATTGCCCGCAACGGCATTCAGCTCAAGGTGAAGGCCCGCGTGACGGTGCGGGCGAACCTGCAGCAGCTCATCGGCGGTGCGGGGGAAGAAACGATCATCGCTCGCGTTGGCGAAGGGATTGTCAGCGCCATTGGCTCGTCCGACGATCACATGGAAGTGCTGGAGAATCCTGATCGCATCAGCAAAGCCGTGCTCGCTCGCCGCTTAGACTCACAGACGGCGTTCGAGATTGTCTCGATTGACATTGCCGATATTGACGTCGGAGAAAACGTCGGCGCTCGCTTGCGGGCCGATCAGGCCGAGGCGGATACGCGCGTCGCTCGCGCCAAGGCCGAAGGCCGTCGCGCCATGGCCGTCGCTGCTGAGCAGGAGCAAACCGCCAAGATTGAGGAAAGCCGTGCATTGCTGGTTGCCGCGGAAGCGGAAGTTCCTCGGGCCATGGCCGACGCCTTCGGTTCCGGCAAACTCGGAATTATGGACTATTACAAGATGCGCAACGTGCAGTCCGATACCGATATGCGGCGGGCGATCGCCGCGTCGAGTTCTGGGTCGGCCCAGCTCAAGGCATAACTGTAGGTCAGGCTTTGCCTGACAGATTCGTTGATGCAGGCATGCGGAGCCTGCCCTACAAGTTGAGGCAGCCATGAACAACGAAGTCGAAGAATTCCTGAGGCGGGCAGCAGCGCGGCGAGCGCAAGTGGAAGCCCAAATGCGAGCCCAGGCGGAAGCTCGCGCCCGCGGCCAGCAGATGCCTCCTCCTCAGCAGCAACAGATTCCCGTCGCCTATTCGCCCCAGCAGCCTCCCGTTGCCTACGGCCAGGCCCGCCCCACTCCCCCGCGAATGACGGCAGCCCCGCAGGCCCTTTCGCAGCAACAGGCGTATAACAATCCGTCGATGGCCCAAACGGTGGTCGCGGCCGAGCTGGCCGAGAGCACCGACCGGGTGGCAGCTTCCGTGGCGTCCCACCTCCGAGGCGCTCAGCAAATCAGCGAACACACGGCTCATCTTTCCGGCCGCGTGGATTTGGCTGACGACGAGATGGATGCCCGATTGCACCAGACGTTCGACCACCAGGTAGGACGGCTCAAGCAGACCACCTTGGCCACGGAGTCCGTTTCCCGCAGCGACTCCAACGCCACGGCTGCCGTCGTCGCCAAGGCCACGGTCCTGGGCATCGCCCACATGCTGCAATCGCCCGAGAACATCCGCAGCGCGATCATCTTGAACGAAGTTTTCAACCGGCCGCTCGACCGTTGGTAGTCGGTGCCACTGGTTGTTTTTTCTTCCCTTCTCAAATCTCAGATTTCAAATCTGCTTGCCACACCATGAGCATCTCCAAGATTTCCCCCGGCTCCACTCGCATCGGCTGGATCGGCACCGGCGTCATGGGGCACAGCATGGCCGGCCACCTGATGGCTAAGGGCTTTGCCGCCACCGTCTATAGCCGCACCAAGTCCAAAACTCAGCCGCTGCTCGACAAAGGTGCCTCCTGGGGCGCGACACCCAAAGAAGTCGCCCAAAACAGCGACGTCGTCTTCGCCATCGTCGGCTTTCCCAAGGATGTGCGGGAGGTTTTTCTAGGAACTGACGGCGCACTGGCCGGCGCGAAGGCCGGCAGCGTCCTCGTGGACATGACCACCAGCGAGCCGTCACTGGCCGTCGAAATCTATGAAGCCGCTAAAAAGAAGGGCGTTCATGCGGTCGATGCCCCGGTTTCCGGCGGCGACGTGGGGGCAAAGGAAGCCCGCCTTTCGATCATGATCGGCGGCGACAAGGATGTAGTGGACGCATTGCAACCCTGCTGGGAAGCGATGGGCAAGACCATCATTCACCAGGGGGGCCCCGGCTCCGGCCAGCACACCAAAGCGGTCAACCAAACGCTCATCGCCAGCAACATGATCGGCGTCTGCGAGGCCCTCCTCTACGCCTACAAAGCGGGCCTCGACCTCCCCACCGTGCTGCAATCGGTCGCCCCCGGCGCCGCCGGCAGTTGGTCCCTCTCCAACCTCGGCCCCCGCATCATCGCCGGCAATTTCGACCCCGGCTTCTTCGTGGAGCATTTCATCAAGGACATGGGAATCGTCCTCAGCGAAGCCCAACGCATGAACCTCGCCCTCCCCGGCATCGCCCTCGCCCGCCAACTCTACATCGCCCTCGCCGCCCAAGGCCACGCCCGCAGCGGCACGCATGCCCTGCTGCTGGCCCTGGCGAGCTTGTCGGGGGTGGAGTGGAAGAAGAAGTAAGTTATGAATTCACGTCTTTGCCCTCATTGCGGCGCATCCTTGAGAGGTTCTGCGCAGCAATGCTGGATGTGCAATGCAAGAACTAGCGCGTCGCGAACCAAATCGCCTAACAGCAGCAAAAGTACTCAAGAATCACTTGTCCGCACGGGCACTGCGATTGCAGTGACAGTTCTCATTCTGGCAGCCCTCTTTATCGCGCTATGCATCACGTGCGTGATTTTTCCACCGAGCTTTAGGTAGTTTTGTCGCCATGTAAGCGACCCGAAATCATTGGACTTGTTCGTCTAACGAAACAATTCCGCCACCGCACACCGAAATCCCGGCAGCACTTTCTCATCCTGGAGCACGTCGTTCTCGCTGAAGGTGCGAGAAAGGCCGTCGGGGGTGAAGGCGACGACTTCGCGGCTGCGGGGGTAAACGTTCCAGACGAGAGCGCTGCCCGCGTGGAGATATTCCAGCGTCTTGCCGCGGATTTCTACGGCGGTTTCGTCGGGCGAGATGATTTCAATCGCCAGGTCCGGTGCGAGATTCCAGAAAGCTTCGGGGATGCCCGACGCGGGAATGCGAGCCCGAGAGATAAAGTAAACGTCCGGTCCACGGACGAGGTCGGGATCGCGGTCGAGAATGAAGCCCGATTCGGTCCCCGCCTCACCGTGATTTCCCGCGGATGCCCAAGCGTCAAGTCGTGACGCAAGGCGAATCGCCACAATTCCGTGAATTCCACCTGGGGGCATAGAAATCACTACCTCTCCTGCCACGAGCTCGCGGCGTCTGCCGTTTTCCGGCGAATGCCAGAATTCCTCGGCAGTCATCAGTTTGGGGGCGACAGTGTTCATACCTTGAATTGTAGCTGACGCGGCTACGGCTGGCAAAAGCGGAATGAAGCGGTCGTCGCTATACTCTCAGCATGACCGCCGAGGACATCAACACCGCAGAGGCTTCGCCGCTGGAATCGCCGCCGCGGCTTCTGTCGATAGGCGGCCTGTTCGCGGGGCCGCTGCTGGCGGTGGGGGTTTATTTTCTGCTGCTGTGGCAAGCGCCGGATTTGGCTCATGCGCCACGCGCGACGGCGGCGATTGCCGTGCTGATGGCGATGTGGTGGATGAGCGAGGCGATTCCGCTGGAGGCGACTTCGCTCTTGCCGCTGGTGCTGCTGCCGCTCTTGGGGGCGGCGAAGAACTTTCAGGCGGCGGCGACGCCCTTTGCCGATAAGGCCATTTTTCTCTATCTGGGCGGCTTCATCTTGGCACTAGCGGTGGAGAAGTGGGGGCTGCACCGGCGGCTGGCGCTGCTGACGCTACTGGCAGCGGGGACGCGGCCGTCGTGGCTCATTGGCGGGTTCATGCTGGCGACGGCGGGGATCAGCCTGTGGATCAGCAACACGGCCACAGCGGTGATGATGCTCCCCATCGGCATCAGCGTGGTGCAACTCGCCGAGAAACGGATGGCGGGAGGCTCACCAAGGGACTCCGCGAATTTTGCCACGGCTTTGCTCATCTCCATCGCCTATGCCTCGAGCCTCGGCGGAATGGGGACGCTTATCGGCACGCCGCCGAACGTGTTCTTCCGGGCCTTTATGGGTGAGAAAGGGATTGAAATTAACTTCGGACAGTGGATGCTGTTCGCCATTCCCGTCGTTGGCGTGTTCATGGTGCTCTGCTGGTTGCTGCTCACGAAATTGCTGTTCCCCGTCTCGCTGAAGGAGATTCCCGGCGGCCGGGAATTGATTCGCAGCGAGCTGGCGAGTCTGGGGCCAGTTTCGCGCGGCGAGTGGACAGTGGCCATCGTCTTTCTCGTTACCGCGCTTGCCTGGGTTTTCCGCGACAGCCTGACCCAGTGGGAATGGCTCGCCACGAACCTGCCTGTCATCAGCTCCATCGACGACTCCGTCATCGCCATGACCGCCGCGGTGCTCCTCTTTCTGCTGCCGGTCAGCTTCAGCCGCGGCATTTTCGCCATGGACTGGAAATCAGCATCTCGGCTCCCGTGGGGCGTGCTGCTGCTCTTCGGCGGAGGCCTGAGCCTTTCGAAAGCGATGGAAGAAACGAAGCTAGCGGACTGGATTGGGGCCAACGTATCGCAGCTCGGCGTGCTTCCGACACCAATTCTAATTATCCTGGTCGTCGCCGGCGTCGTTTTTTTCTCCGAACTCGCCAGCAACCTGGCGACTGCCACGGCCCTGCTGCCCGTTCTGTATCAAGTCGCCATCGGGCTCGAACTCGATCCGAAACTCCTTTGCGTTCCCGCTATCCTCGCCGCCAGTTGCGGGTTCATGCTTCCGGTCGCTACGCCTCCCAACGCCATCGTCTTCGGCACCGGCCGCATCGGCATCCGCCAAATGATGAAAGCCGGCCTCTGGCTGGATCTGGCCGGGATTGGTCTGATTACGCTGGCCACCTACACGCTGGGTTGGGTACTGGGGGTCAAGCTGTAAGCGACGAAGTGCTTGCAAATCGCTCAAACGGATTTTAGAATGACGCCGATGAAGCCCACGCTCCTGCAAGCCGCTTTGGCCGAAGTCCTGGGGACTTTCCTGCTCATTCTGTTCGGCTGCGGGGCTGTGCATGCGGCGGTGCTGACCGGTGCCCAGAGCGGCCTGTGGCAGGTGGCGATCGTCTGGGGAGTCGCCATCATGCTGGCCGCCTATGTCTGTGGCGGCATCAGCGGGGCACACATCAACCCGGCCATCACGATTGCTTTGGCCCTCTGGGGCCGCTTCGATTGGAATCGCGTGCCGGTTTACATTGTCGCGCAACTGGGCGGAGCGATGCTCGCCGCTGCCGTTTTGTTCGTTCTGTATGGTCCGCTGTTGGCGAAAAAGGAGCAGGACAAAAATGTGCTTCGCGGCGAGCTCGGGAGCATCCTCACCGCCACGTGCTACGGAGAGTATTATCCGGCTCCTGGTGGTCTCGCTGCCGGAGAACAGGACTTCCAAAAGGACGAATGGACGATGCTTGCGAGCACGGTTCCCTTCCACGTCGCCTTTATCGCGGAAATCCTGGGAACCGCTATGCTTGCCCTCGTCGTTTTCGCTGTCACCGACCCCCGCAACACGTCCGGCCCGCCGCCGGCTCTTGCGCCGGTGTTCATTGGGCTCTGTGTGGCGATCCTGATTTCCATCATTGCCCCGCTCACGCAAGCCTGCTTCAATCCGGCCCGCGACTTCGGCCCGCGACTCTTTGCGTATTTCGCCGGCTGGGGGGAAGCAGCCATTCCCGGTCCCAATGGACATGGATTTTTCACCGTTTACATCCTCGCTCCCATCATCGGTGCAGCCGCGGGGGGAGGACTCTATGAGCGGGTGCTGCGGAACTTTCTGCCGAGAACCAATCAGCAATTATGAACAACCAGGTTCTCATCCGTGTTCGTTCGTGTTTCATCCGTGGCCTCTGCCTCGGCTTGATTCTGATTGCCGGTAAAGCCAGTGCCCAGCAACTATCCCAAAACGGCGCATCGACCATTCTCGATCCCGCTCAGCCGTACCGAGCGGAGAAGCTGAACCCGATCAGCTATGCGGCCGATTGCTCGGTGATTGTCACGCCGCCGTATAAAGCGAAAGTGCTCAGGGTCTGGATTCCGATTCCGCCGTCGAGCGGAGGGCAGATCGTCCGCGCCAGTGAATTTTCGACATTCCCTGTCGACGTGCAGCCGAAGATCGGCACTGAAAGGACTTTCGGCAACCAGTTCGCCTACTTTGAATTCAAAGACCCTCAAGGGGCGCAGGTCATTCGTCACAAGTTTCAGGTCCAAACCTTTGAGCTCCGCTGGAACATTCAGCCAGAACAGGTGACCGCGGTGAAGAAGTGGCCGACTGGTTTCGATGTGTTTCGCCGAAGTGAATCCCAGGCGGTCGTAGTGGATGACCGGTTTCAAAAGCTGCTGAAGGAGATTTCCCCGGACCGAAAGAGCCCCCTAGCGGATCTGTCACTGGTTATGACCTGGGTAGGAGAGAACTTTACTTACGACCATCACGACGCCTCTCTCGCCGCGGATTCCGTCAAGGCCTTTGAGTCTCACCGCGGCCACTGCAGCGACTACCACGGTTTTTGTGCGGCGATGGGCCGGGCCATGGGCTATCCCACGCGGGTCACTTACGGCATCAACACCTTCTCCAAAAACTCGCCGTCCCACTGCAAGTTGGAAGCCTTTCTGCCCCCCTACGGCTGGGTGAGCTTCGACGTTTCGGAAACGCAGAAGCTCGTGGCCGCCATCAAGAAGGACGGCAAGCTCGCGGAAAAGGAAAAGGCCGAACTCATCACCGCCGCCAGTCAGCGGCTTACGTTGGGCTTCCGTGACAACACCTGGTTCCTGCAAACCGTCGGCACCGATTACGACTTGGAGCCGCCGGCTAAAAAACGGGTCCCCGTCGTCCGCACCGCCTACATCGAGGCCGACGGCGTGGCCCTCCCTGACCCCGACCCCGCCGACCCGCTCAAGCGAGAGTTCGCCTGGATGACAGCTTATGAGTTCAAGTCGGAAGGGAAGGTCGTTAATCCGTTTGCGGAATATGGCAGTCTGACGAAATGACGAAATGACGAAATGACGAAATTCGAATGGCGAATGGCGAATGAAAGGCAGGAAGAATCAATAGGTCTTCAATTCGCCATTCGAATTTCGTCATTGCCTTTCCCATATATCTTTCCATCATCTCAAGAGACTACCCACATGCCTCCAATTCGCTTTATCATGCTCGGCGGGTTTCTCGGCGCCGGAAAAACGACCACCATCGCCCGTCTGGCTCGGCACTACCAGAACCAAGGCAAGAGAATCGGCATCGTCACCAACGACCAGGCGACAGACCTTGTCGATACGAACAGCCTCCGCTCGCAAGGGTTTGAAGTCGGCGAGGTTCCCGGTTCTTGCTTCTGCTGCAATTTCAACGCCCTGACCGCCACGGTCGAAAGCCTGAGTGCTGATGAACGGCCGGACATTGTCATTGCCGAGCCAGTCGGAAGTTGCACCGATCTGGTTGCGACCGTCGTTCGCCCGCTGCAAAAACAGTACGGCGGCAGCTTTGACGTCGCCCCCTACGGCGTCCTTCTGAAACCGGGCCACGGCAGCCGCATCTTGCGCGGCGAGAAGAAAGGAGGCTTTTCGCCACAAGCCGCTTACATTTTCAAAAAGCAGCTCGAAGAAGCCGACTTTGTCGTGATCAATCGGATGGACGAATTGACTCCGCCCGAAGCCGACGAGCTCACGCGGCTCTTGGGGGAGCAGTTTCCCGGCATTCCCGTCCTGCGGCAAAGCGCCAAATCCGGGGCGGGTTTTGACGCTCTGGTCGAATTTCTGGAGCAGCGCGGCAGCTTTGGCCGCCGCCTGATGGACCTCGATTACGACGTTTATGCCGAAGGGGAAGCAGAACTCGGCTGGCTCAACAGTAGCCTCACCGTCACGGCGGAGCGGGAATTAGACCTCGATGATCTGCTCCTGTCGATCATCACGCGGCTGCGCGATTCGCTGGCGGGAATCGATGCCGAGACGGCGCACCTCAAGGCAATCGGCATGGCCGAAGGGCTGTACGGCGTAGCCAACCTCGTCAGTAGCTCCGCCTCGCCGGAACTTTCGCTGCCATCGAATGGGCGCGTGAAAGAGGCCCAACTCGTCGTCAACGCCCGCGTCGCCACCGCGCCGGAAACTCTCATCGAGCAAGTCACGTCCGCGGTTGCTGCCGCCTGCTCCGCCGCCGATGCCCGGCCCACCTTCCACCAGACCCAAAGCTTCCGTCCCGGCCGCCCGCAGCCGACACACCGGATTCTGGAGACGGTAGGGTAGGAAGGCGGAAAAATCGAAATTCGAAATTCGAATGGCGAATGTAAACAGCACATCACACTCTCTTCCATTCGTCATTCGAGTTTCCCCATGTCCGCCTCCCTCATCCTCCTCGAACGCACTTCCCGCTGGGCCGCTGCATTCCGCCGGGAAATGCGCAAGGCCGCGCCCAGTCGGCAGCGACGGGGTCGGGAGTCTTTGGCGTCAAACTCTGTTCTTTTGGCAAAAACTTTTGACGCCAAAGACTCCCGACCCCTTGCCCTTCAAGAAGTCCGCAGCATCCCACATTGCCAGCGCGAGCTGGAGGCAGCTCCCTATTCCGTTGTCGCAGTGGAGGTGTTGCCGCAAAACCTGGTTGCCGCGGCAAAGGCTCTCGGCGACTGGAGCCACCGCTTCCCCCAGGCTCGCTTTCTCGTGCTCGCGGCCCGCGGATTGGAGCCTTACGAGCTGCTGCTGCGGGAAGCCGGCGCACTCCATGTTGTTTTCTCCCCGCGCTCGCTCGACCCGCTGCTCCGCCTCATCCGCCGACACCTGGCCAGAGCGCCGCAGCCTGAGTTGACGCTGGAAGAGTCTGTTTGGGCGGGGCTGCCGTGGGGCTGAGCAGCGCCAAAAGAAGTCAGCTTCTTTCGAGTTCCTGCGGGGAGTAAGATAACCCCGCACAAGTGCCGCTGGGGAATCATACCGCAACGAGGATCGTTCCCATGTTCAAAACCATCGCGATCATAACGTCGTCGATCTTCTTCACGATTCTGGGGATCATCGCCGGACTGGTGATTGTCCTCAATCGCCCGGCTGACTTTCAAGACCGCGAAGGGTTCATTACAATTCTGATGGTCTTGCTGCCAACTGCTGGCGGATTGTTGGCGGGAATCGTGGTGGGCGTCCTGGCGGCAGTGATGGGAGGATCGACGACGCGGTCAGGTTAGTTTTGCCGATCGGGCTGCGGCACCTGGGGCCGCTTTGCATCGTCCCCCTCGTCTCCTTTGTCCCCCCAGCGCTCAAACAGCCGCTGGCGGAAATATTGTTCGGACTCCGTAGTGCGGCGGAGCAATCTGGTAGTGCGAACATGGTCCCACCCCCAACCGGCGGCCAGCCCGGCAATCAAAAGGAGAGCTGCCAGTTTGGGTCTTGAAAAACTAAACATCCGCTCTCCTGTCCTTTGCTCTTGACGACGAAGAATAAACCCAGCTTGGGCGGCAAGGTTTCGACGAAGCGCACGAGGATGCCAGCCATCGGGCCATTGTGCCTATACGAATCCTGGCCTGGGGCGCTATAATCAATAAGACACGATGCGAATCGTTTTTCGCCCCGTTTTCACCGCAAAGCGGCCCGTAGTCCCACCTTGGCCGCTCCCCTCCCTGGGCCTCCCGGCCCTTTTTCTGTTATGGCTGAAACCTTACCCAAAACGTCCCTCCTCCGTTGGGGGGTGCGGCTCGGCACTTGGGCGTTCATGTTTTTGGTCTGCCTGGGGCTGCACTTTGGGCTTTCCTGGGCTCAGAACATCATTTCGCCCGCCGCCCGCAAGAAGGAAGCCATCGCCGTTTATTCCGTCCAGCGCCCCAAGCAGCGCGTGCTGGGAGCAATCGCCATCGCCCGCCCCTACGGCTGGTTTTTCAAGGTCTCCGGGCCGGATGAAGTGGTCGCTCCCCAGAAAGAGGCCATCGAGACGTTTCTGAAATCGCTGAAGCTCAGTTCGCGGCCGGGAGAAGACCCGACTTGGACGCTACCGGAAAACTGGAAGCAGGAGGCCGGCAACCAGAATCGGTTTGCCACGATTCAGATGGGTTCCAGCGATGCTCCGCTCGAAATGTCCGTCACCAGGCTGGCGATGCGCGGCGGCGATGAAACCGAATATCGTCTCAGCAACGTGAATCGCTGGCGAGGAGAGGTCGGGCTAAAGCCGCTCGCTGCGGCGGACCTGGACAAGCAGACGACCAAGCTCTCCGCGGGTCCGCTCGACATTACGCTTGTTGACCTGTCGGCCTATCTCGACGGCACTCCCAGCCAGGGAGATGTGTATACCCGGACCATGGAGGAGCTCGAAGAAATTGCCCGCATGCGGGGCGAAGAGCCGGAACCTCCGCAAATTAGGTTCACGCTGCCAAAGGGCTGGAAAGAGACGCCTCCGGGACAGTTCCAAGTTTCGCGATTTGTCGTCGGCGACCCCGATGATCCCGTGGAGATATCGATCAGTTCCGCCGGCGGCGATTTAGCGGCCAACGTGAATCGCTGGCGAGGCCAGGTCGGCCTGGAGCTTGTCGACGAGCAGGAAATTGCCACCGCACTTTCCCCCACGGAAGTGTTTGACATGAAGGCCGGTCAGATAGAAATCATCGGCCCACCAGGGGAAAAGCAGCAGGCCATCCTCGGCGTGATTGCCCCCGCCGGCCGCACCAACTGGTTCATCAAGCTCAAAGGCCCGGTCCAGCCGGCCCTGGAGCAGAAGAAGAATTTCGAAGAGTTTGTGAAATCGCTGAAAATGGAATAGTAGTCCGCCCACTCCATGAGCGGACAGCTTGCACACGGAGTGTGCAGGCTACTAAGAAACCTCGGAGCCGGAAATGTCCGTTACCGCGTTACCCACCGATCAGGCAATCCCCCGCACCGCCCAGCGGCGAACGGAAGCCGTCACCGCAACTAAAGTCTTCTCCTGGATTCTCCAGGATTTTGCCTCTTTGCAGCTCACGGTGATTCTGTTTCTGCTGGGCATCTTCGTGATTTGGGTGGGGACGACGGCTCAGGCGGATGCGGACATCTGGCTGGTCGTGGACCGGTATTTCCGCTCGTTCTTCATGAAGGCTGAATACAAGTATATTTTCCCAGCGCAGTTCTTTCCCTCGTGGCTGCATAATCTATCCGTCCCTCTCACTTACTTGGCAGATAATTCTCCACGGCGCCTTGGCCGCTTGATTGGCCTCGTCAAGGACGGATTTCCCGCTCCAGGAGGCATGTGCGTCGGGCTGTTGATGATGATGAACTTGCTGGCCGCTCACCTGTGGCGGTTCAAGATTCAGGCCTCGGGCACGCGTCTGCTCCTCGGGCTGGGCATGACGTCGCTCGGAGTGCTCATCACGTTTCTGGTCATCGCCAGCGGCCACAATTCGCAGGGGTTGCAAGGAGTGCCGTTCTTCTCCTGGGGCCAGATGTGGATTGGCCTGCTCTTTCTGTACATGGTGGGCGTCATTGGCGGCGGAGCGGCGCTTGCCAACTGGGCCCCCGTGGTCTCGGACCGGGAGCGCGGCACGCCGCAGCAGCGGATCGTTTTCGGCCTCTGTGCGGGCGCACTGGCGACTCTGGCGGGTCTGTGGTGCTTCCTGATTTACACCGGCATTCGCGTTCCCGATGAGGGCCTCCGCATCGTTTGGCAACTCATGATGGGCATTCTGGGGACCATTCCCCTGCTCGTCGGCTGCATCCTGGTCTTCAAGCAGCGGGGCGGCATTGTGGTGATTCATGCCGGCATCGCACTGATGATGTTCGGCGAGCTGTTTGTCTCGCTCTACGCGGTCGAGAACCAGGCGCGCATGGCCGAAGGGCAGATTACCAATTACGTCTACGACGTCCGCAACACGGAGCTCGCCATCACGCGCAAGCTGGAGGGCGGCCAGGAAGAAGTCTTTGCCATCCCCCGCTCCCAGCTGCTCCAGAGCGCGGCCTCGGGAACGCCCATTCAAGACGCGAGTCTGCCGCTGGAAGTGCAAGTGATCGAGTACTTTCCCAATGCCACGCTGCGCCGTGCCAAGACCAAGGACAAACTCCCATACACCAAGGGGGCCGCCTTTGACAGCAAGATTGCCCTAGCCGAAATTCCCGCTTCCAAAGGGACCGATAGCGATGCCGCGGTCGATGAAGGGGCCATGTACGTGAAGTTCCTGGAAAAGGGGAGCGGCAAAGATCTGGGGACGTATGCCCTCTCGCAGAAGGTGACCAGCTCGTTCGAAGAGCCGTTTGAGGACGAAGTGACTGTCGGAAAGAAGACGTATGGCGTCTCGCTCCGCTTTCAGCGGGGCTATCGGCCCTATTCTCTCCGCTTGATCGACGCCCGCGGCGACAAGTTTGCCGCCAGCCAGATTACCAAAAACTTTTCCTCCGACGTGCATTTGGTGGACCCAACTCGCAACACCAGCCGCTCGGTCCACATCTGGATGAACAACCCGCTCCGCTTCGCCGGCGAGACGTTCTATCAGAGCGGCTTTGGGTCGCTCAGTTCGAGCAAGGACTACACCATCCTCAGCGTTGTGACCAACACGGGCTGGATGATTCCGTACGTGGCCTGCATGATCGTGGCGATTGGACTGGTGGGGCATTTTCTGGGAACGCTGGCGAGGTTTTTGCGCAAGACGCTGGATAGCGACCGTGAGACGATCATGGCGGAAGCCGTCCTGCGAGCCGCTCCTGAGTTAGCGGCCGGGAAACGAGGGAGAATTGAACCATCTCCTGCTGCGCAGATGGCGCAAGTCGCTCCCTACTCGGGAACTATGAACATCATTCTCAGTGGTGTCGCCGTCCTCGCTGCTTCGCTGCTGTTTGTTATGTGGCTGATGTACTGGATTTCGCCCCCGAAGTTCAAGAGCGCGGAGATGAACCTTGCCGGATTCGCCCGCTTGCCCGTGCTGGATGATGGCCGCGTCAAGCCGATGGATTCACTGGCCCGCAACAACGCGCGGTCGATGTCCGGCAGTTTTTACGAGCGGGTGAAGGACGAGAAGGGCAAGCGGACTCATCCCGTGGAGTGGCTGCTGGATACCATCACCGCTTCCCCCCCGGCCAAACACTACAAGCTCTTCAAAATCGAGAGCCGCGAAGTGGTCGAAACGCTCGGCCTGGAGGCCCGGCCCAGCGACTGGTGCTATTCGATCGACGAAATCGGCGGCCGGCCGCTGGCGGTGCTGTTCCGCCTGGAGGATCCACCGGAAGACTTCCAAGCCCTCACCAAGGAATTCGAGGGGAGCCAGTACTATGCCTTCGTCAAAGAGGCCGAGGCGGCGGCCGCTCTCCGCCGCAAGAGCGAGCCCGTTACCGACTATCAGTCCCAGCTTCTCAAGCTGGCGGACCGGCTGGAGAATTACCGCAAGCTGGTGCATTCGTTCGAAGTGGTTTCCCTGCCGCCGCTCCCCACGGAAGAGGAAGCGGCTCGCGACCCGTCCATTGGCGATCGCTGGCAGGCCGTTGTCCAGCGCATCACCGAGCGAATCGAAGCCATCAAGGACGAAAAGCCAGTTTACGCCGTCGCGATGGCACCGAGTGATTCCGGCAAGGAACGCTGGCAGCCTTATCCCATTGCCATGCGAGAAGCTCAGCAAGCGGATATCTTTGCCGAGCTCAAAAAACGGCACCCGGAAATGGGCATTCCCGCCCAAGAGGCCGACGAGCCGACCACGCATTTCTATCGCATGCTGACAAGTTACCGGTTGGGAGATGCAACCGAATTCAACAATTCTCTGAAGAAGTATCAGGCCGAATTGAACCGGCATCCGCCTGAGGACTATTCCGCGTTTAAGGTCAACCTGGAATCTCGCTTCAACGGCGTTTCGCCGTTTTACATGGGAATGTTCCCCTATGCCCTGGCGTTCATGATTGCAGTCGTCGCCATTCCGGTCTGGATTCTGATCCCCCGACTGCGGATGCCACTCAACTGGACCGCATTCACGCTGGTGGTGCTGACCCTCTCGGTGCACACGCTGGCGCTCGTCCTGCGGATGTACATTTCCGGTCGTCCGCCGGTGACCACGCTCTACTCGTCCGCCATTTTCATCGGCTGGGCGGGAGTGATTTTCGGCGTGGTGATTGAGCTGATTTTCCGGCTGGGGATCGGTAATATCCTGTCAGGGTTACTGGGGTATACCTCGCTATTCGTCGCCTACTTGCTGGCGCAGGACGGCGAGACCATGCCGCAGCTCGCCGCGGTGCTGGATACGCAGTTCTGGCTCGCGACTCACGTCGTTTGCATCACGCTGGGCTACGCGGCCACTTTTGTGGCCGGATTCGCTGCCATTTTCTATGTGATTGCCGAATTAGGCTGCTTTGGTTTCGCCTTCGTGCGCAATGCCGCCACTGCCTCCGGCCAGCCTGGCCAGCAGGTTCCGCGGATGCAGCGGCCCGATTGGTTGTTCAAGTCCATGGGAATGATTGTGTACGGCATTGTCTGTTTCGCCATTCTGTTCAGCTTTGTGGGGACGGTGCTGGGGGGACTGTGGGCGGATGATTCGTGGGGCCGCTTCTGGGGCTGGGATCCCAAGGAGAACGGGGCCCTGATCATCGTGCTCTGGAACGCCGTGGTGCTGCATGCCCGCTGGGGAGGCCTGGTGAAGGACCGCGGCCTGGCCATCCTGGCGATTGGCGGAAACATCGTTACCGCCTGGTCCTGGTTCGGCGTCAATCAGCTCGGCATCGGCCTCCACAGTTATGGCTTCAGCAAGGAGCTGGTGCAAATCCTGTGCGGGGTCGTCCTGCTTAACCTGGCCATCATGCTGTTCGGCGGGCTGGGGCTCTTGCTGACAAAGTGGTGGTGGAGCTATGCTGCCGGGGAAGAACGAGAGAAAGCCGTCGCGTAAGCTGCCAGCTTGCGAACTTTCCGTCCCCAACAAACCACCGACCGCGGAGCCCGTCATGCCCTATACCCTTCCCGCTCTCCCCTACGCCACCAACGCCCTGGAGCCGCACATCGACACCCGGACGATGGAAATCCATCATGGCAAGCACCACCAGGCGTATATCACCAACGTCAACAACGCCATCGCGGGGACTGAGTTCGACAACCTGCCGGTCGAGAAGCTGATTGCCGACCTTTCCAAAGTGCCGGAGAACATCCGCCCAGTCGTCCGCAACAACGGCGGCGGGCATGCCAACCACACCCTCTTCTGGGCCGTCATGGGCCCCGGCTGCGGCGGGACACCCACCGGCGACCTGGCCGCGGCGATTAACGCCGCCTGTGGCGGTTTTGACCAGTTCAAGGAGCAGTTCGCCAAAGCAGGTGCGACCCGCTTCGGCAGCGGCTGGGCCTGGCTTTCGTTCTCGGGCGGCAAGCTCATTGTGGAGAGCACGCCGAACCAGGACAGCCCGCTGATGGAAGGGCGCACACCGGTTCTCGGCCTGGACGTTTGGGAGCACGCCTACTACCTCAATTACCAGAACCGCCGCCCCGACTACATCTCCGCCTTCTGGAGCGTCGTCAACTGGAACGAAGTCGCCCGCCGCTTCGCGGAAGCGAAGAAGTAGGGCAGGCTCAGCCTGCCGTTACCGCATCACCCACCCGCCATCGACGTTCATCGTCTGAGCGGTGATATTTGCCGCCCGCTCGCTGGCCAGAAACACCGCGAGCGCGGCGATATCTTGGGGCGTCTGCCATTTGCCGAGCGGGCACATGGCCTTCACCTTGCTGGTTGCCCACTCTTCATAGCTCAGCCGAGCCTCCACCGGCTGCTGGTCGTGCCAGGCTTGCCAGACGCTCTTGTTGAGCGGCGTTTGCACCATGCCGGGGCAAATCGTGTTCACGCGGACGTTGTGTCTGGCCAAGTCCTTAGCCGCGCACTGGGCGAAGTTGATGAGTCCGGCCTTGGCCGCGCTATACGGCGGATCGGTCTGCGAACCGATCTGTCCCGCGACCGAAGAGATGAACAGCATTGATCCCGCCTTCGCCTCCGCGAGCAGCGGTCCTACCGCATGAGCCGCGTTCACTGCCCCAATCAGGTTGACTTCAATCACCCGCTGCCAGTCCGCGGGCTCCAGGTTCCAAAACGGAAACCCAAACTTGCCGCTTCCCATCCCCGCCGCATAGACCATGTGCCGTGGCGGTCCAAGCTGTTTGTAGATGCTCGCCACCGCGCTTTGGACCTGCACATAGTCCGTGACATCGCAAACGAGGCCAATCACCAGAGCCCCAGTCTCCTCGCCAATATCCGCCGCTGCCTGCTCGGTGGCGCTGCTCCTGTCCAGAATCGCCACGTTTGCCCCTTCTGCCGCAAACTCCCGTGCGATTGCTCTGCCGATACCGCTGGCTCCGCCAAAAGTGAGGGCGACGTGGTTATTAAGGTGCAAGTCCAAGTCAAATTCCTCCGAAATGGTTCTCGCATTCTAGCGAAGAGGGAGGAATCTCACACAGAGACACGGAGGCACAAAGAGAAGAGAAATCGGATGGGCCAGCGAAGGCGATATCAACACTTTCCTTGCCATCTCTGTCCCTCCGTGCCTCTGGGTGAGATTCCCTTCCAGATACAAGAAACGAAAAGAGCGTGGGCCGCAAGTTGGCTCTCGCCCCCCGCGGCCCACGCTATGAACAAAAACCTTGGAAAGTAGACCGCCTAGGGACTACTTGTCTTTCTTCTTCTTTCCGCCGCCGAGGCCCGCCTTCTCGCGCTGCTCAGGAGTGAGAACTTCGGAAATGGCCTTGTTCAAGGCTTGGGAGGCTTCCTGCTGGGCCTTGTTGGCTTCGTCAAAAGCCTTCTTCTGATCATCGGTCAGCTTCATCGCAGCCAGGGCCTCGTCATTGGCCTCTTTTCCCTTTTTGCCGGCGGCCTTGGCGGACTTCTGGGCTTCGCCGCGGGCTTTCCGCTGTTCATTGGTCAGGCTGGCGGCGACTTTCTCGGCGGCGGCCTTTACTTTGGCACCTTGGTCCGCAAATATCTTCTCGATTTTTTCCTTCTGCTCGGCAGACAGATCCAAGGACTCTAGCTTGGCCTTGACTCCTGCCGTGGGATCCCCCTTGGCTCCCTTTTTGCCTTTCTTCTGCTCCTGGGCGCCGAAGGCGACGCCAATCAGGGCCACAAGGCCAATCGCAAAAAACAATCTGGTCACGTTCTTCATACAAGCTACTCCGGAGAGATGTGAATAGTTCCGCGGGGTGTGAAAAGTATTGGTCCCCGCGCTAGATGCCAATACTTCGATGCGCATCCCTGCGGATTATTGGAAAAAACAGGTCCCGCTTGTGCAGCGGGACCTGAAGAAACCGTTTGAGAAAACACTTTGCTACTTACGAGAACAACTTGGGAATCACATTGCCGTCCCGGACGATCATAATCGGCCGGCCGGTGTTGCTGTGATATTCCTTCGTGTGATCAATGCCGAGTGCCTGATAGAACGAGGCCGCCACGTCGGCGGGCGAGAAGCCTTCATTCTTGGGCATTGTCGCCTTGTCGTCGCTCTCGCCCAGAACCTGGCCACCCTTCACGCCGCCACCCGCCATGACCATGAACATGCAGCGCGGGTAGTGGTCGCGGCCACCTTCCGCGGAGCGCTGGTTGATCTTCGGCGTACGGCCAAATTCGCCGGTGACGAAGACGACCGTGCTCTCCAGAAGGCCTTTCTGGGACAAGCCGTTGAGCAGTGCCGACAGGCCGGTATCCAGCGTCGGGCAAAGCCGCGTCTTGAGCGTGGTGAAGTTCGTGCCGTGCGTGTCCCAGCCACCCAGCGAAATCGAGCAGAAGCGGACCCCCGATTCAATCAGCCGTGTCGCCAAGAGGCAGCTTTGGCCGAAGCCTTCCGCGCCGAAGGGTTCGGCGAATTTTGGGTTTTCCTTGCTGACGTCAAAGGCCTCACGGGCCCGGCGGCTGGTGATGATGGCGTGGGCCTGTTCGCTAAAGCGGTCCAAACCAGTCAAGAGCTGGCTTTCTTTCTCCACGCCGGCAAAGGTCTTATCGAGATCGGCCAGCAGATTCTGCCGCCGTTCGACTTCTTCGATCGTCACCCCGCCGGAAAGCGAGATGCCGCGGACGTTAAATGGCTGGCCTGGGCGGGGCGTGCTACCGGTGTTGAGCGGAGCATATTGCACTCCCAGAAAGCCGGCCCGCTGGCTGCTGTTGGGGATCGCGACAAACGGCGGCAGATCCTTGGGAGCCGTGTCCTGGTTCTCTTTGGTGAACACCACGCCGTAACCGGGATATTCCAGGGACGGAATCGGCCGGTTGCCGGAATTGACATATTCGGTGCCGAGCTCGTGAGCCCCGAGCGTGTGGGTCACGCCGCGGAGCAGCGCGAACTTGTCGCCGCACTGGGCCAGCTTAGGAAGATGCTCGCTGATTTCCATGCCGGGGACGTTCGTCTTGATCGGATTGAACGCTCCGCGGAATTCCGCGGGAGCATCCGGTTTAAGATCGAACGTGTCCATATGCGACGGACCACCGTTCAGATTGATGAAAATGGCCGAAGTCGCCTTCGCTCCCTTCACCTCTCCGGCCGAAGCCATGCGGAGAAAGCCGGACAGGGAAAGGCCCGCGCCGACCGCGCCAACTTTGAGGAAATCGCGGCGGGTCGCACCGTCACACGTGAGGGAAATCGCCATCGTAAACTCCTTGAATCAGAAAAATACAGGTTAATTTGAGGGAGGTTGCATATGCACAAGGGGACGGGCTTGGAAGCCCATCCCAATACGTCGTTTAATGGTTGACGATGAACTCCTTGGTATTGATGAGCGTCCACAGGAGTCCCTTGGCCCCTTCGAGCGGGCTCGAAGCAGAAGCGAGGTAGTCCGTGCACCGCTTCATCTCGTCGGGCGAGGGATAGCGGCTGAGGGTCCGGAGATAGACCTGCTTCACCAATCCAGGAGCATCTTCCATCGGCTCAGCCTCGGGAGCAGTCAGGTCGTCCAGGCTCTTAGTCAATTCCGCGAGCCGACCTTGCAGCCGTTCCAGTTGCTCCTTGTTTTCGTCCTTGGTCACCCGCTCGATACGAACCTGCAACTTGGCGACCTCGCGGCCGATGTTGGTGACTTCCTGGGCTTTGTTGTTGGGATCCAGCTTAGGACGGAACTTCTTCGAGAGATCCTCGGCAAAAGTGTCGCGCCCCCCGGAAATCTGTGAAAGAACCTGGTTGTCATTCTGAAGGAAGACGGTTTGCAGCAAGCTGGCTTCCATCGAACGGTCGCAATCGCAATTGCTTTCGCGAATGCTCCGTCCAAAGACCGTCAGGGCAAAGCCGGCGTTGCCTGCCCGGTTCCCTTGGTTCTGGGCGCTGGCCCCAGCAATCGCGATGGCCCGATTCTTCAGGTCGGACCGCATCGTGGCGGCTTTGGCATCGGAAGCCGTGGCCATCTGCACGGCATCATAGGCCACTTCCGCCGGCAAGCGCCGGGGGACTGCCCGGCTGAAATTCCGCTCGTCCTTGGCGTTCGTGGCGTTGGGCTGCCAGGTGAGCTGATACGTCCGGCTGTTCAAAATCTCGCGGTGCAGCCACTTCATGTCGAAGTTGTGCTCGATGAACCCGGCCGCCAGGTGATCGAGCAGTGCTTTGTTGCTCGGCGGATTCGCCAGGCTCATGTCGTCCGGCGGTTGCACAATGCCGACATTGAAATAGCTCGCCCAGACGCGGTTGGCAAAGGCCTTGGCAAAGTAGGGATTGTCCTTATTCCGCAGCCAATCCATTAAAGGAGTGCGGGCATCGGCCACGTCATTGAGGTTCATATCCTCGCCACCGAGAATCCGTGCTTTGGCCTGAGCGGCCGGCGGACGATTGCGGTTTTGGTTTCCGTTGTTGTTGGGACGACGGTTCTGGGGAGCCGGAGCCATGACAAACAGCTCGCCGAAGGGGACCGTCATTTTCTGCTTGAGCTTTTCCGGCAAGGCCCGGCGAATGTCGTTACCTCCCATTCTCGCGTCGACGGGGATTTCCAGCTTGGCCAGGATTTCCTTGTACTGGTCCTGTGTCTCTTTATCACGAGCCCCATTCTGGCTGAATTGCACTCGAGAGAAGAACCCCTTGAAGGCGTCAAAATCATCCTTCGACCATTGGTCGAACGGATGCTTGTGGCACTGGGCGCACTGGATGCGAATTCCCAGGAACGTGTAAGCAAAGCCAATCGCCCGTTCTTCCGGCTGGCGGAGGTTGTTGCGGGCCCAATAGAAGGGCATGTTGTCGCGGTCGGCGAACTTTTTCTCCGAGTCGGGATGATAAATCTCGCTCATCTCCTGGCAATATTCGGCATAGGTCTGCCCTTCCTTGCGGCTCTTGGCAAGGACGATCCCTTCCACGATTTTGTCATAGGGAGTGTTGTCCGCCATCCGCTTGTAAATCCAGTCGTACCAGATCTGGGATGAGCTTCCCTGCACGGGCATGGTGTTGTTGAGAGCGCGGTCGTTGTTGCCCGTATAATCGCAGAGCTTGGTCGTCCACCAGGCGGCGTAAGCAGGGCTGGCGAGCAGCTCGTCGATCTTGGCGGCCCGTTTTTGCGAGGAGGGATCGGCCAGGAATGCTTCCACCTCGGTAGGCGTCGGCAAAGTTCCCGTCAGATCCAAGCTGACTCGGCGAAAGAATTCAGCATCGCTGGCGACTTCGGACGGGATCATGCCCAGTTTGCGGAGCTTTTCAATGACCAGCTCGTCCACTTTGTTGAACGTGGCAACCTGGGGATACTTTTCGCCGAACTTGTCGGAAACAGGGCGAATGACCGGCACTGGGACGACGGCATTGTCGTACGAGATGACGATGTGGGTATCTCCCGGCTCCGTCGCGGTGACGAGGCCCAGTTCGGTGATCTTGCTGACTTGGTCGCTGTTGGACTGGAAACGGCACAGAGGCGTGACATCCTCGCGAGTGCCGTCCGGCCAAACGGCAACGGCTTTCATTTGCACGGTCTCGCCGGACTTGGAAAACAGAATTTCGCTGGGGGTCACTTCCAGGCGGACTAGCTTTTGCATGTCCTTGGCGGCGTCAAATTTCGCCCCCGCTTCCACCCAGCGGCGGAAGACGTTGTATTCCCAACTCTCCTTCTTGTACCTCTCGCCTCCTTCATGGAGCTCTTCATTCGTTGGCTTCACCAGGATGAGACTGTCGAGCGGGCTATCGACGCTCACACGCGGCTTGTCCCCTTTGGCCAGGGATTCATGATCGGCTTTGAAGTCATAGCCAAAGAGGGAGAGCCGAAAGCCGCCGCGCCCCTGAAACGAGCCGTGGCAGGCGCGGCCGTTGCAACCCAGCCGCCCAAAGAGCGGGCTGACATGCCGCTGGAACGAGGGTTCTTCGGCGACATCGCTGGGGACGAACCGCTGGCTAACGGGTAAAAGCTCCTGGGGAGCCGCCGCTTGATCGTCTCCGCGCGCGGAGTTATCGCGAGCAGTGGCGAGTAAGCAGGCGGCCCCCAGGCCGCCAAGTGTCAGAAGGAGTGTGCGAATCGACATAAGATTTCCTTACTTGTCTGGCTGATTCACGGTCCCTTTAGGAGGCTTTTTGGCCGCCGGTTTGGGACCGTTCTTCGTGACCTTCACTTTGTTCTTCGAGTCCGCCGCGGACTTCGTCAGAATTTGCAACTGGTTCTCCAGAATCTTCTGCCGCTCGTTTTCGAGGCGGCTGATTTCTTGATCAAGTTTTGCGAGCCGCTGGGTGGCTCGTTCTCGCTCGCGCTTGGCAACCGCCATGCGAACGTCCATCTGCTCGTTCAGCAGGGTCTTGAGCTGGCTGCGGATTTCTTCCTTGTCTCCCATCACCAACTGCGCGGTGAGAAGTTGAATCCGAGACTTGATGGTCCAGGCCTTCAGTTCCAGGTCGTACTGCGCGTTGTCGCGCCCTTTGAGCTGGCCGATTCGTTCCGCATCGCGGGCCAACTCGCGAATCGCTCGCTCGTAATCCTTGCGACGATTCTCGCGCAGATGGGTCAGCAGCTCTTTGAGTTCTGCGTGATTCTGCTGCACGAAGGCCATAACAGCCGTTTCCCGCTCCGCAGTGATCGGCAGGTCGGTTTTGGCTTTTGAGGCGGCTTGATTCTTGAGAGCGAGGGGATTGGCGGGGTCATTCTGGGCGCGCGCCACCCCCAGGAAAAGCAGGCTCAGCAGCGAGATTGTACAACGCAACTTCACGAACTAGTTCTCCATTACTTCATCATCCCAGGCTTCATCGGGCTTGCCGTCGCCATCGTCATCTTCCACTTTGCCGCCGCTCAGGCTGATGACCCCAGCCGTCATCCAAGAGGGGGCAATTTCTGGCTCGGCATCGAGCACCAGCCCAGTTTCTGCGGGCTCGTCGATGATGAGTGCCGCTGGCGCATCCGCACGAGTCTCGTTCCAGGCTTCCGCCAGATCCGAGGTTCCCGATTTTGGCCCCTGCATGTTCCACCACACCGCACCTGCAACCGATGCCGCCACGGCCCCGGCACTAATCCAGCCAATACCATAAACCCAGGACTTGCGGCGAGCAATCCTCGAAGCTGATTCGACCAGATCAACCTCATGCGATTCGGCCATGGCAATCGTCTGGCTCAAATCAACAGCGCGGGCCACCGTTTCCCGGGCGAGTTGGCTGGTTTCAAATTCCGCTTCGAAAGCGGCTGTCTCTGCGCCGGTCAATTCACCGGCAATGTAGCGAAACGCGAGCCACTCGCGGTCGGCTGCGGATAGTCTTTCAAAGTCAATCACGGCTTATCGTCCAGTTTGGTTCTGAGCTTCATTAAGGCCGTCCTCATTCGTCCGAGGGCGGTGCCGAGGGGAATTTTCAACTCGGCGGCAATTACTACAAAAGTCTTTTCCTCGTATATCCGCATCCGCACAATCTCGCGTTCCTCCGGTCGAAGCTCGCCCAGCGCGGCTTTCACCGCATCGACCGCTTCGAGCCCCATGGCCCGCTCTTCCGCAGAGGGAGGGACCGCGGCACCCTGCCAGGCAACCTGGCGGAACACCTTGTCACCCACGGCCGCCCGGCGGCGAAAGGCCAGCGCCTCGTGAAAGGCGACCCGGAACAACCAGGCCTTGCGAGTTTCCTCTCGGCTTTCGTGACCCCTCTGGACCAACTTGGTAAAAGTGGCCTGCAGGCAATCAGCCGCGAGGGAGGCATCCCGCAACACTCCCTGCAAAAACCGCCGCAATTCCTCGCCATGCTCGGCATAGAGCGCCGCAACCACCTCGGACGATAGCTGCTCGCTGGATGCGTTAGGCTTCTCCGTCGATGACAACGTCGCACTCCCTGCCGCAACCGGCGGCATGTGGCGGCTTTCAGGAACTAGATGCGCTAGGGCAACCGATTATTGGCGAGAGCGTCGCGGCGCACAAGAATAGGGAGAATCGACGCAAGTCTTTGATGCAAAAAGGCTTGCGCTCAAACAATTGGGAATTCAGGCAATGGTAAAAGTGAAATGCTCAAGGGTAATTGCTAAATGTAAGAGCAACACGCACCACTTTTAGCATTTCATCCGACTTTGCCGTCGCCTGCCGTCGCCGCACTCACTCCGATATAATTCCCCCTTTGCTTCGCCGCAAGTCGCCCAGTTGCCGTCAGCCGCCGTACATCAGGCATCATTCCTCAATCTGCAATCTGAAACCCCTGATGTTCATTGGCCCCATCTTCTCTCGCGAGCTTGCCATCGCTCCCCGCCGCGCGGCGCATTACATCTATCGGACGGCCTATCCGTTGGTGCTGTTTGTCTTGATGTATACCGCCTGGCTCCGGATGGTGGGGACGCAGAACGTCCGGAATGTGGGCGACATCGCCCGCTTCGGCTCGATGCTCTTTTGGATCCTCGCCCTGCTCCAACTCGCCCTCCTCTCCTTTCTCGCCGCCCAGTCAGCCGTCAGCGGTGTAGCTCAGGAAAAAGACAAGCGGACCATGCTCTTGCTGCTGATGACGCGGCTTTCCAACCATGAATTGGTGCTGGGAAAGCTTTTCGCCAGCCTCCTCGACGTCTTTGTGATGCTCCTCGCCGCTCTCCCTGTGTTCATGCTCATGACTTTGTTCGGCGGCGTTTCGGTGGAACAGGTGCTGCGCGTATTTGCGGTGACGCTGGCCACCGTTCTAGCGGCCGGCAGTTTGGGTTCGACGGTCGCGCTGGGACGTGAGAAGACCTTTCAATCACTTGCTATCACCGTTCTAACTTTGGTGATGTGGCTGGGCGTTTGGGAAGTCATTGCCGTTCTGTTTGGCGACCAGCAAATCGCGGGGCTTAGCGTCGAAACGCTTGTTACTGCCGCCAGTCCGCTCCGGGCCATCCTCGCGGCTGTGCATCCTTTCAAGGGTGCCGCTGCCGGGCTGCTGGCCGGGGAGAATCTGTTCGTCCTGTTTGCCACGAGCGCTGCGGCGGCGCTCAACTTGGTTGGCATTTTGATGCTTCGGGTCTGGAACCCTGGCCGCGAAGTCCATCTTGGCCAGTCGGAAGAGACCGCCGCCGGCATCTTCAGCGCCGATCATGACATCAAGGAACTGGAAGCCCGCCAGGCGGCTGGAAGCGTCACCAAGGAAGTTGCCGATGCTGCCCGCTCCGCCCATGTCGACGCCCGCATCCGCAACGTCAGCCATAAGAGCCGCGAGGTTTGGGACAACCCGGTCCTGTGGCGGGAAATGTGCACCTGGGCCTATGGCCGAAAAGTGCTGTTCATCCGCCTGGGTTATCTGCTCCTGTTCATCATGGCGGCGGCGGCAATTCATTCGCAAACAGTCAGCGGGGCGGCTTTGGAGAGGAACGATAGCGGGGCTATCATTCCGGCAGCCGTAGCTCCTCTCGCGCCGTTCTTTCTCGTGAGCTTGGTGATCGTCAATGCCCTCGCGGTCACCAGCATCACCAACGAACGGGACGGCGGAGCGCTCGATCTGCTCCTCGTGACTGACCTCTCCCCCAAAGAATTCATCTTCGGCAAGATGCTCGGCGTGGCCTATGTCACCAAAGAGATGATTCTGCTGCCGCTGGCGCTCTGCGTTTATCTCTGGTGGGCCGGCGGGCTTTCACTGGAAAACTTGTTCTATCTACTTGTCGGCCAAGGAGTCATGAACTTCTTCGTCATCATGCTCGGCGTGCATTGCGGGCTAACTTATGCCAACAGCCGCTCGGCGATTGGCGTCAGCCTGGGGAACGTCTTTTTTCTGTTCCTCGGCGTCGTAACGCTCATTTTGCTGATGATTTCCTTCAGCGGCTCGTTCCAGACGCAGCTGGGGCCGTTCCTGACGTTTATCGTCGGCGGATTCGTCGGACTGCTGGTGACGCTGGGCATTCGCAACCCCTCAGCCGCCATCGCCACGGCCTCCATCATTCTCCCCTTCGCGACGTTCTTCGCCGTCACCAGCTTCCTGGCCGGCCACTGGTCCCAAGTCTTCCTCGTCTCCACCTTCGCCTATGGCTTCACCACCGCCGCCATGCTCATTCCGGCCCTTTCGCAGTTTGATGTGGCGATGGGGAGGACGAAGGGGGGGGCGGAAGAGTAGTCAGCAGTGCGAGGCTCAAGGTTGAACTGGCGCGACTAGCGTTTGCCCTTGCGGCCGTTCTTCGTCCCGCGCGGCTTTCGAAACGCAAATATCTCGCGGACTGGCAGTGCAAATCCGGGCAGCACCTTGCCGCCATCCAATGTTCCGTCCAGTGGCACCACCTTGCTGCGAGACTGCGAAGTATAGACTGTGACCACTTTGGCAACTGGATCGACATACCAGACCAGCCGTACCCCAGCTTCAAAATACTCCCGCAGCTTGCGGGACATTTCGCCGGTCGAGTTGCTCGCACTCAACACTTCCACAGCGAGGTCGGGAACAATTTCTGGCACTGGGTCGTCAGGAATCTCGCCGTCGGGAAATCGGTTCCAGCCCGCGAATGCGATATCTGGGATTAGGACCTGATTGCGCGGAAATAGAATCATCCCACCTTCGCCAGTGACCACGCCTAAATCGTGTTTTCTGACAAACTGAACCAAAGCCGCCGCCAACAGGACGGCAATCTCCGACTCGAAGTATCCCATAGTCTTCTCCACCAGCACGCCATCCACCAACTCGCAAAAGCGATCTTCGTGCGCTTCGATTTCCACCACGTCTTCCACAGTCGCGGTCCCTGGCGGTGGATTCATGCGAATGCGGTCCAGCGGTACCCCCCCCAGCCGGTCAATGAGCTCGGCAAGATTGCGAAACTTCGGGATGGGTGTGGCGACAGTCACGAGTAACTCTTGGAGCGATTGGCTTCCCATGGGTTAGAAGGGATTCGGCGATCCCTCATAATTCTATCACATTGGGACAGAATCAGTTTCGCAAAACTCACCGCCATTCTACAATAAACCACGGAACAGAGAATGAAGTGACGGGCGGAGCGGCTTTGGAACGGCTGCACTGCACACGAGGCACCTCGATGAATGCGTCTCGCATTGGACCCTTTGCGCTCGAAGAGAAGCTGGGTAGCCAGCAGTCCAGCGTGTATCGCGCCATCCACTTGCAGCAGCGGCGACAGGTGGCGCTGAAAATCTTTTCCATTCCGCTCGCCGCCAATCAGCATGTTCGCAATGAATTCTCGGACGAGATGGCCCTGCTCAAGCGCTTGCAGGAACCGCAGGCGGTAAAGTGCTTTGGCGGCAATCTTGACAAGAGCCACGGTTACATCGCGATGGAAATTGTCGACGGCGAAACGCTGTCGGCCGTGGTCAGCCGGCGGACTCGCTTATCCTGGGAACAGGCAGTCGATTTCGCCGAAGAGATTGCCACGGCCCTCCGAGCGGCTCACGAATTGGATTTGATGCATCACGACCTGGTCCCCGACAAAATTCTGGTGACGCCCGAACAGCGAATCAAGGTGCTCGACTTTCGCAAGGGCCGCGAGAAAAACCTGTTCTGCCTCTCGTCGCAAATGCGAACCAAGGACCGCCTGTCTTTTCAGTCACCCGAACAGATTCGGGGCGATGCCGCCGGGCCCAAGGCCGACCTGTATGCTCTCGGATGTCTGCTGTTTTACATGCTTACGGGACAGCCGCCGTTTGCCGGAAGCGTGGAAGAAATTGCCCAGAAACAGCAGAACGAGATTCCGCCCCGGGTTTCCACGCTCGTTCTCGATTGCTCTATCTGGCTGGACCCGCTGGTGGCTCAGCTTCTGGAGAAAGACCCCGCCAAGCGCCCTTATTCCGCCGACGCGGTCCTGCTCGCTTTGCAGGAAACCAGGCGGAAAGCAGCAGCCGGCGGCGGTGTCACGCAGCATGCCCTCGGGGGCATTAGCTCGCTGAAGATGGAAGTCGATAAGGACGAGGTTCGCCGCCTTGTGGGTCGCAAGGCAGCCGCGGCCGCCGGTCATGAAGTAGCCCGAAACGAAACGCCACTCTACGAGCGACCCTGGATCATCGCCACCGCTCTGTCCGTTGTGCTCGTGGCCCTGCTCTCCGTCCTGACCTGGTCGCTTTGGCCGTTAAGCCCCGACAAAATGATTGCCGAGGCGGACCGCCTGATGGCCGCGAACGACCCCACCATGCAGCGGGAAGCGGAGCTGGCCTATCTCCGCCCACTCGTCGAGCAACACCCAGGAACCGAGGCTGCCCGCCGGGCTAAGGTGCATCTCGATACCATTGACATGCGACTCGCCGAGAACCGGCTGAAGAAGCTCCACAAGCTCGGCCGCGAACCTACCACCGAAGCCGCCCGACTCTATCTGGAGGCCTCCAAGTTCGAGGAATTCGGCGACAGGGTCACGGCTTACGATAAGTATCAGAGCATTGTTGACCTGATCAAGCCTGCCGGAGAAGACCGGCTGTATGTGCTGCTCGCCCAGCGGGAGCTCAATCGGCTTAAAAACGACCAATCAGCCGTCGCGGACGAGCGGGGCAAGTTTATCGACGAAAAACTGGCCCAGGCGGTGCAGTTGCAAAAGGATGGCAAGATCCTGGAGGCCCGCAAAATCCTGACTGGCATCGTTTCTCTCTACGGCGATAACGCGGAATTCGCCTCGAATGTCGCCAAAGTCCAAAAACGGCTGGCGGAGCTATCGGCACAGGAAAGTGGGGTAGGCTTCCAGCCTGCCCGAAAGTGAATTCTGCTTGACATCCCTACCACACTACGTTGCAATAAAGGTTGGCCCAGTGCTCATCTTCTTGGGCCCGGCCAGGAACAGAACAGGAGAGAGGATATGAGGACGTGCCCCAAGGGTCTACGTATGCGCAGTGTCATTGACAGCGGGCTGCGCCTTCGGTCCCCCCACGGCTTCACGCTCGTGGAGCTGCTCATCGCGATGGCTCTCACACTGATGCTGGTCTACGCGGTCGCGCAGTTTTATGCCTACGTGGGCGAAACCGTTCGCGATGGCCGCGCCCAGATTGAAATGGGCAACAGCCTGCGCCAAGCCGCTAGCCGCCTGCAACAGGACTTCGCCGAATTGACCGTCCGCGTCGGCGGTCGGATTGATTCGGGATCCGGAGGGGGAGTGCTGGAAATTGTGGAGGGGATTGCTTCAGACAGCGACCCCACGGGAAGCCTGGCCGTCAATGCGCAGGGGATTCCCACAGCAAGCATTGCCGACGTCAATGGTGATGGCAAGCCAGACGGCGCTATGATGGGTGACATGGACGATATTCTGGTCATGACCATCCGATCCCAAGGTGATCCTTTCGTCGGACGATGGTGGGGACCGATTCCTGGCACCAATCCCGTGCAATACACATATCACAACGTTCGCTCGGATTTGGCCGAAGTGATCTGGTTCACAACCTTCAAAGACACCAACGGGAATGGTTCCTGGAGTGCCGACGAGCCGCGATATCTGGTCCGGCGCCAGTTGCTAATTCGTCCCGATCTGGCGGTCAGTTGGCCCAATGCTCCCACCGCATTGCCGGGCCACGAAAGCATCTATCACCACAACGATGTTTCCTGCCATGTTGTCTTAAACAGCATGGGGGTATTTTCCGGCTACGTGGCAAATTCATTGAATGACCTGTCGCAACGAGAGAACCGCTGTATCCACCAGAATTTGAACAACCTCGACTTGAATGGACTGCGTCTCGCACAACAGTTCATGCCCAATACGCTGCAATTGGATGTTGCGTCGACGAAGATTCCTTCGAATCCGATTCCCCCTCCCGGTTCCGTCTCGCTTTACTCTTTGGACGGCATTCTTCAGTTTCATGGCGAAGACAAGATGCTCTCGAATCTGATGGCCTTCGACGTCCGCGTCTATGATCCCTATGCTCCATTGTGGGCGGACAATCTCAACACGAATGCGAACAACACCGCGCTGGGAGTGCTATCGCCTGGCGACCCCGGATACGCTTTTGCCGTGTTCAATGCCATTAGCAACAATGTGAATAACAATATGGGAAGCGGGGCTTACGTGGACCTCTGGTACAACCGAGGCTTCGCCAATCTCCCTCCTGCGATGAAGAGCATCGTGCTAAGGAACTCGAATTCCGCCTACTCCTGGGCACCTCAGGCCCGCAACTTTCCCGGCGCTACTGTCGCGGTTTGGGAGACTTGGACCACCTCCTATGAAAAGGACGGGCTTGATCAGTTCGGGGACAGCCAAACTGACTTGATGGTTGACGGTCTGGATAATCCCCCCGGCAACGGCGGAGTTGACGACCCTTCGGAAGCCGAGACGACACCTCCTTACCCGGTCTATATTGGTAACAATGGGCGGGATGATGATGGTCAAAATGGCGTTGACGATCCGACGGAACGCGATACCAACATCTATCCCATTCCCATCCCCACGATGCTCCGCGGCATCGAAGTTCGCATCCGCATGTACGAACCGGGTACGCGGCAAACGCGGCAAGTGACCGTGGCCACCGATTTCATTCCGGAGTAGGTCGTCTTTCCAAGACGAGCCAGGATTGAACGTCGCACCTCGCGGGCAGTCCGTTCGCGAAATCACTTTGAAAGAGCTGCCCAGCTCACTCCTGACCGTCACGGAGTGACGGCCTACTATGCACTCCATCCGACTTCGCGGCCCTTGGGAACTCTATTTGCCGGGAAACGAAGTGCCGCGGCGGGTGGTGATGCCGGCCACCTGGCAGACGTTGCTTGCGGATGGTCCCCTCCCCTCCCCTACCCGACTCCTCCGCCGCTTCGGCTTGCCGACCGGAATCACTCCGACCGACCGGCTGCACCTTGTCATCGAATCCGCCGCAGCCGCCTGCCAGGTGGAGCTCAATGGCCAAATGCTGGGTAACATCGAACCATCCCAGCAGTCCAGCTCGTGGCAGGTGACGAAGCTCCTGCTGGCTCGCAACGAGCTCGTGTTAGTGCTGGAGATTCCGCCGCGCGAGTTCGCGCCGCCGGAGTCAAGTTGTCCCGTGAACGACGTGCGACTAGAGATCGTCGCGGTCTAGTCCAGAGTCAAACTGGCGCTTGCGATTTCGTGGCGAATCGGTTAAGCATAAATGAACGTTGGTGGTATTACGGATCGTTCCCCTACTTCTCCCTGGAGCGTGAAATGTCGCACACTAACCCATTGGTCTGCCCCGAATGTTCGGAACCGGTCGCTCCGTCCTTCCGCCTGGGTCGGCGAGATTTTATCCGTGTAGCGGCCGGTGGGACGGCAGGAGTGCTGGGAGGTTCGTCGCTGCTCTCCGCCGCGGTGGCCATCGCGGCTCCCGAGGAAAAGGGGACCGCGGCAAAGCCGGCGGAAGGGCTCGTCCGGGAGCTGTTTGCCACGCTGACACCCGAGCAGAAAAAGGCGATGGTGCTGCCGTGGGATCATGGTGCCGAAAAGGGGGGAGCACCGACCCGTCTCAAGACGCACAACGCTGCCCCGCTGGGCAAGCGGCTCGGCGAACAATTCACGCAGCCGCAGCAGGATTTGATCCGGGCCACATTCAAGGCGATTCTTTCCGGCGACGAAGCCTACGAGCGGATCACGCGCCATGGGAAATGGGACAGCTCTGGCTCGTTCGAAGGAAACGGCGTCGCCATTTTCGGCGATCCGTCAGGCAAAGATCCGTTCTCCTGGGTCTTCGCCGGGCATCACCTGACGCTCCGCTGCGACGGCAACTCCCAGCCGAACGCGGCGTTCGGCGGACCGATGTATTACGGCCACGCGGCCAATGGTCACAGCGACACCAACGTCTACAACTATCAAACCAAGCAGGTGATGAGCGTGTTCGACATGCTCAACGAGGAGCAGAGAAAGCTGGCGGTGGTCGTCGGCAATCCTGGTGACGGCGCGGGGGCTCTCAAGCCCCAGCTTGTCGAAAAGGCTGGGGTCGGCGTCGGCTACGCTGGGCTCGATGAGTCGCAGCAAAAACTGGTGACCGGGGTCATGCGAACGCTCATCGATCCGTTCCGCAAGGAAGACGGAGACGAGGTGATGCAGCTCATCAAGAAGAACGGCGGTATGGAGCAAGTCCGTCTCGCGTTCTACAAGGAAAACGCCGAGAAGGGGAATGATCGCTGGGATTACTGGCGGCTGGAAGGCCCCGGATTTGTCTGGAACTATCGAGTTTTGCCGCATGTGCACTGCTTCGTGAACGTCATCGGCCAGGCGTAGTTCCACCATGCTGCCGATCCGTGTTCGTGCTTTCCTCGGTGGGATAATGATCTGCGGTCTGGCAGCGGACCACGCCTGCGCGGACGACAAGCCGCTGAAGGCTGTGGACTTCGAGAAGGATGTGCTGCCCATCTTTGAAACCAAGTGCATTCGCTGCCACGGCGCTAAGCGCCGTGGCGGCAAGCTGGATATGCGGTCTCTGGATGCGCTGCGAGCGGGGGGAGTGTCTGGGCCCGCGATCAAGGCTGGAAACTCCCGAAAAAGCCTGCTGATCGAACTGATCCATTTCAACGAGATGCCCCCCAAGAAGGAGAATCCTCGCGTCACGAAAGAGGAGCTCGAATTGCTGCGAAAATGGATCGACGCTCTGGTGGAATAGCATAATTCTTCTTCGCCCGAAGCCGCCGCCGCATGGTAAACTTGAAGTTCCCGCCGGCCCGCCGTTTTCCCCCTGCCCCGCGAGCCTTTGATGAAGGTCTGGATCTCACAACTTTCGCTCCTTCTGCTGCTGGCGTGTGCGTTAGCTGCTCAGGCGGAACCACTCTCAGCCGAGCAAATCGAATTCTTTGAAAAGAAGGTCCGGCCGCTCCTCGTGGCAAAGTGCTTTGAGTGCCATAGTGACCAGAGTGAGGAAAGCGAACTCCGAGTCGATTCGCTGGCCGAACTGCTGGCGGGCGGAACGCGGGGGCCGGCGATTGTGCCCGGCAAGCCGGCGGATAGCCTTTTGGTGCGGGCGATCGGCCACGGCGAAACCTTGCAGATGCCTCCCAAGAAGAAACTCGCCGCTGTGGAGATTGCCGATTTGACGAAGTGGATCAAAGACGGGGCAGTCTGGCCGGGGGAGAGCGCGAAACCGCCGGCGGCTGTCGGCGCGAATAGCAGGGGGATGGTTTTTTCAGAGGCACAGAAGAATCACTGGGCGTTTCAACCAGTTCGCGACCCGAGCATTCCCGATGTTCGCGACAATCTCTGGTCCCAGTCTCCGATCGACCGGTTCTTGTTAACACGAATCGAACAATCGAATCTCCAGCCCGCAGTGCCGGCCGATAGACGGGTGCTACTCCGCCGGGCAACGTTTGATTTGACAGGGCTGCCGCCGACGCTGGACGAGGTGCGGGCGTTCCTGACGGATGAAGCGCCGGATGCCTTCGCGCGAGTGGTCGACCGCCTCCTAGCTTCACCCCATTACGGCGAAAAGTATGGCCGGCACTGGCTGGATTTGGCACGTTACGCGGACAGCAATGGGCTGGATGAAAATCTGGCGTACGCCAACGCTTTCCGGTATCGCGACTGGGTGATTGCCGCCTTTAACAAGGACAAGCCCTATGACCGCATGGTGCAGGAGCAGCTTGCCGGCGATTTGCTCAACGGTAGCGAGGAAGACCGAATTGAAGGGACGGCGGCGACGGGATTTCTTTGCATTGGGGCCAAGATGCTGGCGGAGGATGACCCGGTGAAGATGCAGATGGACATCATCGACGAGCAGGTCGATACACTGGGCAAAGTATTTTTGGGAATGACGCTCGGCTGTGCGCGGTGTCACGACCACAAGTTCGACCCGCTGCCGACGCGGGACTATTATTCGCTGGCCGGCATCTTCAAGAGCACCAAGACGATGGAGAACCACTCCGTCGTCGCCGTCTGGCAGGAGCGGCCGCTGGCGGATAGCGCCACAGTTGCCAGGCGGGAAGAGCACCGGAAGAAGGTCGAAGCCAAACGGGCTGAGAGTGCCGGCCAGGTCAATTCGGCCACCGAAGAGTTCGTGACGATCGAACGCCTGCGTGTGGGGGAGTATCTGCTGGCTGCCTGGCGAAAGACGCAGCTCGGCGAATTGCTCGCCAAAGCGAAGCCGCTTGGTGGCTTGTCGGAAAAGGAGCGGAAGAAGATTGCCGGCCTGCAACTGATCGAGATGGAGAATTTTGCTCGCGGGAACGTGGCAAAGTACACGACCGGCTATGGCGAGGGTATCGGGGTGCTGGTGAACCAGGGACAACTGCCGAATTTCGCCGAGTACGAAGTAACCATCGAGAAAGCTGGAACCTACCAATTGGAACTGCGCTACGCCGCAGCCGGATCACGGCCGTGCAAGGTGCTGGCCAACGGGATGCTGGTCATCGATGGAGCCGCGGGCAAAGTAACTGGAAGCTGGAATCCGGATACGCAGACGTGGTTCATCGAAGGGTTTGTGGCGCTTCAAATTGGGCAGAACACGATTCGCATCGAGCGGGCCGATGCATTTCCACATTTGGACAAATTACTCCTCGCGCCGGCGACGGGAGATTTGGCCATAGCGGTTAAGAATGAAGGTCCCTCGTTGAACACCGAACTTGTCGAGCAATGGGCCAGGTATCTCGACAAAACGAAGAACGAGACGGACAACATTTTCGCACCCTGGCATGCTGTTATCTCGGGAAAGGAACCGAACGGCACATTGCTCGGAGAGCCGTTGCCAAAAACTCCCGGCGAACTTGCCGCTGCCTACGGAAAGGCGTTTGGAATCGTCGAAGAAGCCTGGCAGAAACTCAAGGCTCATTCCGAAGGGAAAAGTGCGACGAAGCTGCCAGACGAGATGCAGGAGAAGCTCCGCCTGGTACTCTTCCATAACGAAGGGCCGTTTGCTCCCCCCAAGGGAATCGAGAACTCGTTCACGCCGGAGCTTCGCGATTCGCTCAAAAAGCAGCGAGAGGAAATGGCCGCCCTCGAAGCCGCTATGCCCAAGCTCCCCGAGGCGATGGCTGTCTCCGAAGCCAAGCCAGAGAATCTGCGAGTTCACATCCGCGGCAGTCATTTGACGTTGGGGGAAGAGACGCCGAGGCAGTTCCCGAAAATTTTGGCGGGCGAATCGCAAACGCCGCTTTCCGGTGAAGGAAGTGGACGCTCGGACCTGGCGCAGTGGATGACGCGGGCCGAAAACCCGCTCACGTCGCGGGTCATGGTGAACCGGATCTGGCAATGGCATTTCGGCGAAGGGCTCGTCCGCTCTTGCGACAACTTTGGCCTGCTCGGCGAGAAGCCGACGCATCCAGAGCTGCTGGATTATCTGGCGAAACATTTTGTGGACAACGGATGGAGCATCAAGACCATGCACCGGCGGCTGATGCTGAGTGCGGCGTATCAAAGGAACGGGGCGGGGTCGGGAGACCCGCGCCCAACAACGGAGTCAAACGCAGCAGTTGATCCCGAGAATCGCCTTCTCTCCCACTTCCCCCGCCGCCGACTGGAGGCGGAAGAAATCCGAGACTCACTCTTGGCCGTTTCGGACGCACTCGACTGCCGCATGGGCGGCACGCAACTCGGCATTGAGAATCGCAAGTATGTCACCAGCACAGCAAATGTCGATCCGGTCGTCTACACCGGCAACCGCCGCAGCGTCTATCTGCCGGTCGTGCGGAGTGCCCTCTACGACGTCTTTCAGGCCTTCGACTTCGCCGATCCCAGCGTCGCCATCGGTAAACGGGACAGCACCACCGTCGCCCCCCAGGCCCTCTTCATGATGAACAGTCAGATTGCCTCCGCCCAAAGCCGGACCCTCTCCGAATTGATTTCGCAGGCGACAGCCGACGAAAAGGCTCGCATCCTCCTCCTCTACGAGCGAGCCTATTCCCGCCCCCCAACCGACGCCGAAATCAGCCGCGGCCTGGCGTTTTTGAATCGTTACGCATCCGCTTCGACTGCCGCTGGCAACTCCGCCGAAGCGGCCCGTTTGCAAGCCTGGCAGGTGTTTTGCCGAGCGGTGCTGGCGGCGAATGAGTTTGTGTATGTGGAGTAAATCGATGCTTCGTCCCTGCTGCCAATTCACTCCCGTCGTCTCTCGCCGCGAGATGCTCCGCATTAGCGGCGCTGGTTTCGGCGGCATGGCGCTGGCGGCAATCCTTGGACAGCAATCAATTGCTGACTCGCAGAAGCCCAATCCTCTCGCCTCCAAGCCGCCGCATTTCGCCCCCAAAGCCAAGCGAGTGATTTTTCTGTTTATGCACGGCGGGCCGAGTCAGGTCGATACGTTTGATTACAAGCCGCTGCTGACGCGGGATAACGGCAAGCCGCTACCGTTTGATAAGCCGCGGGTGGTGTCGAGCCAGACGGGGAATCTGCTGGCGTCGCCGTGGAAGTTCCAGCAGTACGGCCAGAGCGGAGCCTGGGTAAGCGATCTCTTTCCGCACGTCGGCCGCTGCGCCGATGACCTGTGCATTATCAACGGGCTGTGGGGATCCAACTCGCGGCACGGGGCGGCCCTGCTGGAGTTGCATACCGGCAGCGACACGTTTGTGCGGCCGAGCATGGGGTCGTGGATCAACTACGGGCTGGGGACGGAGAATGAAAATCTGCCGGGATTCATCACGGTTTGTCCCACGCTGACCCATGGCGGCGTGAATGCCTATTCCTCTGCATTTCTTCCCGCGATTTACCAAGGGACACCGCTGGGGAACGCCAGCATTCCGGCGGACAAGGCGGCCATTCCATTCATCAAGAACGCCGACAACTTGCCGCGCAACCTACAGCGGATGGAGTTGGACCTCGTCCGTGAGTTGAATCAGGACCATCTCTCCAAAAGCGGAGCCGATTCCGCTCTCGAAGCCCGCATCAACTCCTTTGAACTTGCCTTCCAGATGCAAGCCGCCGCCCCGGAGCTTCAGAACATCGACGGCGAAAGTGCCGCCACGCTGAAGGCTTATGGCATCGATGGCGGGCCGACGCAAAACTTCGGCCGCCAGTGTCTGATGGCCCGTCGCTTCGCCGAAAGGGGCGTCCGCTTCGTGCAAGTCTCGCACAGCTATAAATGGGACCAGCACGGCAACCTGAAAGCCGAACATGGCCGCAACGCCCTGGAAGTGGACCAACCGATCGCCGCCCTGCTGACGGACCTCAAGCAGCGGGGCCTGCTGGAGGAGACGCTCGTCCTGTGGGGAGGCGAGTTTGGCCGCACGCCGGTGGCTCAAGGTGGCGACGGTCGCGACCACAATCCGCAGGGATACACCATGTGGCTCGCTGGCGGCGGCATTAAAGGGGGCATCCGCTGGGGAGCCACCGACGACTACGGCTACTATGCGGTGGAGGACAAGGTCCACCTGCACGATCTCCACGCCACCATGCTTCACTTGCTTGGCCTCGACCATTTGCGATTGACGTACAAATATGCCGGGCGGGATTTCCGGCTGACCGATGTGGCCGGGGAAGTGGTGACGGGAATTCTGGCGTAGCCATGCTCCGCATCGATATCTCCAACGAGCATGATTTTCCGCTGGATGAAGCCCGGCTGAAGAAAGCCGTCCGCGCGGTGCTCAAGGATGCCGGATTTGAAGACGGCGAAATCAGTATTGCCGTCGTGGACGATGCCGAGATGCACGTCCTCAATCGCAAGTACCTGGACCACGATTATCCCACCGACGTCCTCAGCTTCGTGCTCGACGAAGACGACGGCCGGCTCGATGGCGAAATCATCGTCAGCAGCGACTACGCCGCGCGGGAAGCGGAGATTTACGGCTGGACAGCGGACGACGAGATTCTGCTGTACGTCATCCACGGGGTGCTGCATCTGGTAGGGCACGACGACTTGGATGAGTCAGCCAAAAAAGTGATGAGAACCGCGGAGCGAAAGTACCTGGAGCCCTTTGGACTAATCCCCCGCTTCGAGGAATGACTCGTGGAGTTTGTCTACGACCTCGCCTGCGGTGGTCCCTGGCTACTGCCGAACACTCCCCCCAGCCAGGCGCACGGCAAAGGGATGATCATGATCGCCAGGGCGTACCAAAGGGGCCCAAGCTCCTCCATGCGTCCCCAATTGGCAACCAGACCCGCGGTCCCCGCCGCCATGCCGATAAACCCCAGGACCATCGCGTGCGTCAGCGGGCGATACGGCGCTAGGCGAGCCGTGACGTAGCTCCCCAGAACTCCGTACGCGAATCGATAGATCGTGGGAATCACGAACAACCAGTCGTCCAGCCGCTTCCCCGCGGGAAAAATCCCCAGGGCAAACATCGCCCCGTCCGTAGCGATGGAAAGAACCACGTTCACCAGCACTCCCGCCATGGCCGCGCCAATGCTCTGGAGAATTCGATAGGGGGCTCTACCCCCAGCGGGCGGTTCGTTTGGCATGTCACAGCTCCCGCGAGAACGCAGCACAAACCAAAGGGAGATCATACCCCAAGATTGTGATTCCGCAGCAGGTCGGTTACTATCGAGTAACCGAATTCCCCTCCTGCCTCATCCGCCCTCCTGAGGAAAGTTGTCATGCTTCGCATGTCTCTTTTGTCGCTCGCTGGCTTCCTGGTCGCCTGTGTGTCCGTCTCCGCCCAGGAATGGACCCGCTTCCGCGGTCCCAACGGCAGCGGCGAGAGCGAGGCCACGACGATTCCGGCTCAGTGGACCGAGAAAGACATCAACTGGAAAACCAGCCTCCCCGGCGTCGGCCATTCTTCGCCCGTCCTCTGGGGAGACAAGATCTTTCTTCTCAGCGCGGATACCGACAAAGGGCCAAATCCCGCCAAGCGGTACGTGCTCTGCGTCAATGCAAACGACGGCCAACTCATCTGGAAGCGCGAGTTCCAGGGAGTCCCCCATAAACTGCACAACCTCAGCAGCTATGCCTCCTGCACGCCGGCCGTGGATGACAAGCGAATCTACTTCGCCTGGTCCGACCCCGAGCACACGCTCCTGATGGCGATGGACCATTCCGGCAACGACCTCTGGACTCAGGACTTCGGTCCTTGGATCAGCATGCACGGCTTCGGTACCTCCCCCATGCTCATCGACGACTTGGTGGTCATCACCGGGTCGCAAGAACCGTCGTCCAAAGCGCCCGATTCCCCGCGGCCCAAAGAGAGCTACGTCGTCGCCGTGGACAAAGAAAATGGAAACATCCGTTGGAAGATCCCCCGCAAAGTCGATACCGCCTCCTTCTCCGTCCCCTGCATCCACAGGACCGCGGATGGCAAGACGGAGCTCCTTTGCTGCACGACCGCGGAAGGCATCTTCAGCCTTGATCCCAAGACCGGCAAGGAAAACTGGTCCGAGCCGGTTTTCAAGCTCCGCACCGTCAGCTCGCCGGTGCTGGTCAGCGGACTGGTCATCGCCACGACGGGCCAAGGGGGGGGAGCCGGTAACTCGCTGGTCGCCCTCAAGCCCGGCCCTAAGCCGGAGATTGCCTATGAAGTCCGCAAGAGCGCCCCGTACGTTCCCACGCCAGTCGCCAGGGGAAATCTTCTCTTCCTCTGGTCGGACGCCGGCGTCGTCAGTTGCGTAAAGGCGGATAGCGGCGAAACGCTTTGGCTCGAACGAGTCGGCAGCAAGTGTTACGGCTCGCCGGTCCGGGTCGGCGACAAACTGTTCTGCGTGGAGGACGACGGCAAGGTCTACTGCCTCTCCGCCAGCGAGAAATTCCAACGGCTAGGCATGTACGATCTCAAAGAAGAGAGCCGCACCGTCCCCGCCGTCGCCGGCGGCAAGATGTATGTGCGGACCTTTTCGAATCTGTATTCGATTGGCGGGAAGAAATAACTTCAGCTATAGACCAGTCAGCGCCATTTCCTCGCGCATCGTCAGCCAAGCGGAAGGAAGCCCATCATCTCCAACCGCAAGGGCGAGAATTCCGCCGACGATCGCACAGTTGGTGTCAATGTCACCCCCGACGTGGACGGTCGCCCAGAGCCCTTCGGTGAAGTCACCCATGTTTCCCGCCGCCACCCAGAGGCAGAAAGGAACGGTGTCTGCCGAAGTAATTCGGGACCCGTCGCCGAGCCGAGTGGCGGCATCGTGTGACCACATCTCCTCTGGCAATGATGCCGCCGTCTCGATGCCGCTTCGCGTTTCACCCGCCGGAGTTCGTGCGATAATCTCGGCAAAGAACTCGCTACGTGAAAAAGACGCCCCGCTTTGGCCGGTTTGCCAGGCCAGAGCGGCGGCGATAGCGACGGCGACGGCCCCGGCGATTCCATCGGGATGCATATGGGTCACTTCGGCAGAGAACCGCGCCTGAGCGGCTGCGAGATCTAGGTCGTCCGCGAACCAGCCGCCGAGCGGCGCGACTCGCATCGCAGCACCGTTCCCCATCGACCCCTGGCCATCAAAGAGTTGGCTGGAAGCGGTTCGCCAAGGTGTTCCGCGGCTGATCGCGGTGAGAACGTCGTGCGCTCCCGAACCGTACCCGCGATGCGGATTTTCCGAATGACGTCTGGAGAAAACTCTTGCGAGCACATCTTGCTCTACGGCTCCGTGTTCTAAGAGCACTTCAGCAATGGCGAGGGCCATCTCGGTGTCGTCCGTGTATTTCCACGGAGCGGGTGGGATAGCACGGCTGGCACGGGCGGTGCCCCAAGATTGGCGATAGAAGAACTGCTGACCGAAAGCGTCTCCCAAAGAAAGACCATTCAGTGAAGCTCTCAGCCTTTGCCGACGTGCGAGTGTAGAGGCGACTGTTGACATCTTCTCATCCCAGCAGCTTCGCCCCAAACTTCGCCGCACATGCGGCAACCACCGCGTCGCGCGTCTGGTCCGCTTCTTCGCTGGTAAGCGTGCGGCTCTGGGCGCGGAGGGTGAGGGAGAAGAGGAGCCGCTTCTTGCCGGGGCCGTCCTTGGCGGTGTCCCGGTAGGTGTCCAGATACTCGGCCGCGTCGAGGAATTCCCCAGCGCTGGCCCGGACGACTGATTCCAGTTCCGACCAGCGGAGCGGCTCATCGACGATGAGGTTGAGGTCGCGGCTGATGGTGGGGAAGGCGCTGACGGGGGCGAACTTGGGAATCAGCACCGCCTGCGGCACGAGGGAACCGAGATCGATTTCCAGGATGGCCGTTTCCTTGCGGAGGCCAAATTGCTTGAGGCCGGCGAAAGTAACATTTCCTAAGAAGCCCAGTCGTTTTCCAGCGACCTGCAACTCGGATACTTCGATCACCGGCGAGCGGCCAGCGTGATCTGGCCGGTGATCCTGCACTTCAAGCTTCAGTTTCGGATTGATGGCCGACAGCAGCGTCTCGACGACTCCCTTGAGATGCAAAAAACCTTCGCCGCTCACTGCCGTCAGCGTCCACTGCTCATGCGGCAAACTCTCTCCTTGTGGCAGATAGATGCGGGCCGTTTCGAACAGCTCTGCGGATGCATTGCCAACCGATTCATTATGTCGGCGAGCGCCGAGCAGGCTGGGGACCAGGCTCCGGCGGATACGATCTTCACCTTTGACCATCGGCGTATTGGCGATGAGCGGCTCGGCGGCTGTCCAGGGGCTGAAAGCCGTGGACCACTCTTCGCTGACGACGCTGCGGGTCATCGCTTCGTTGAAACCCGCAGCGGTTAGCACCTGCCGAGTGCGGGCCAGCACCCGGTCGGCGTCGGTGCGGTGCGAAGCCGCCATAGGCACCGCAGCATCTTCCGGAATGGCGTCGTAGCCATGGATGCGGGCCGATTCTTCGATCAGGTCGATTTCCCGCGTCAAATCCCGCCGCCAAGTTGGCGGGATCGTTGTGATTTTCGTCGCATCGGCAGCTATTTCGCAACAGCCAAGCGCGGTCAGTATTTGCCGCACTCTTTCGGCGGGAATCTTTATGCCCAGAATTCTCTCGACCTGGGCCAGCCGCAGCACTACCGGCTCCCGCGAGGTCGGTTTCTGACCAACGTCGGTCGCACCTTCAACGAGCGTCCCGCCCGCCAGTTCCAAAATGAGCTGACAGCAGCGGCGGCTGGCCCAATCGACCCCTTCCGGATCGGTGCCGCGTTCAAAGCGATACGAAGAATCGCTGGACAGGCGCAGAGCCCGCGAAGCGGTGCGAATCGACAGCGGCGCGAACTGAGCCGATTCGATCAGCACGTCCACGGTCCCCGGCGTGATCTCCGTTTCCGCTCCCCCCATCACACCGCCGAGTGCCACCGGCCGTTGAGCGTCGGCAATCACGCACATGTTCTCGTCGAGGGCGTACGTCTTGTGGTCAATGGCCACGAACGGTTCATTCTTCTTCGCCCGGCGGACGATGATTTGCTCCCCCATTAGCTTCTTCAGGTCAAACGCATGGAGCGGCTGGCCGCATTCCATCAGGACATAGTTTGTGATGTCCACAATGTTGTTAATCGCCGCCTGACCAATCGCCGCCAGCCGCTGCACCATCCAGGCGGGGCTCGATTTGACCTTGATGCCGCGAATGACGCGAGCGGTGTAGCGGGGGCAGAGGTCGGGGGCGTCGCCACGGACGGGGAAGGGGGGCTGGGGCTTTGTCCCCTC
>SXGT01390300.1_pt1 | contig 74879 bp, 51 predicted proteins | sample 3176221 | NCBI WGS metagenome assembly SXGT01 (sample SAMN11356862, study PRJNA531348) | freshwater metagenome | isolation source: freshwater sample F1-120 | place: China: Fuxian Lake, Yuxi | collected 2017-12-25
GACGGCCTTGGAGACCTCCTCACCGAGATAGTTCTCCGCGGCCCGCTTCAGCTTTTGGAGCACCCGGGCGCTGATCTCGGGAGGAGCATAGGTCTTGCCGCGCACCTCGATGAGCGCGTCCCCGTTCGGGGCCCGCTGGACACGATACGGTACCCGCTTGCGCTCGCTCTCGACCTCCTCGGCCTTGCGCCCGATGAACCGCTTGGCCGAGAAGACCGTGGCCTCTGGATTGGTGATGGCCTGCCGCCGCGCGATCTGACCCACGAGCACGGTGCCCTTGTCGTCGAAGGCGACGACCGACGGCGTCGTCCGCGCGCCCTCTTCATTGACCAGGACCTTGGGCTCGCCGCCCTCCATGACCGCGACCACCGAGTTGGTCGTCCCCAGGTCGATACCGATGATCTTCGCCATGTTCCACTCCTAGAGCCGTCGTTGCGGCCGATGCCGGATGAGTCTCTCGTTGCGCCGTTGGTTTGCCGCGCAGTCGCCGTGGCGCTAACGTCCGGCCGGCCAACGTGGCGCCAACCGGTGCGGCTGCCTGCAAGGCGAGCCAAACTTAGGGAGCACCCCAAACGTGTCAAGAGCTTGGGGTGCGTTGTCGACAGGCGGTCCTCCGATGCGATGGGTCCTCCCCGTGTTCCTGCTGATGTCCGCGCCCGGATGCGGTCTGCGCTCCGAACCCATCCGGGCCGTGGTGTCGGCGCCGCGCACCCCCGGCGAGGGCGGCCGCCCCGTGCTGTGGGTCACGCCCCGTCAACGCACCGCTCAAGGTGAGCTCACGCCCGATGAGGAGGCCGTTCACAAGACGATCGTGGCCGAGGCCGGAGCCACGCCCGAGAGCGTGCGGGCGCTGCGCGAGTGGCTCGACGATGACCGCATCTTCGCTCAACGTGCCGCCGTCGAGCGGCTGGCCCTCTCGCCGCTGCCCGACGCGCGCCATGGCCTCCTCGTGGCGAGCCGAGCCACCCATCCGCTCGTCGCAGCGCGCGCTCGGGAGGCCCTGCTCGCGCTGCCTCCAGCGGACCGGGCGCCGCTCTTTCGTCGCGCGCTCGAGCAGGCCGACCAGGAGGTCGCGACCGCCGCCGCCGCGCTCTGGCCTCTGCTACTGAGGGGGCTGCCGTCGCGGGACGCGGAACTCACCGAGGTCTGGGACCGCTTCGGCGCGTCGATTCAGGTCGCTCTGCTCCAGGACCACTGCGCCGACGGCCTGCCGAGCGCGCTCATCGCCAAGGCGTGGGTCTCCGACGACGTCGTCGTCAAGGCCGCCGTGGCGCCGTGTGCGGATCCCGCGGCTACGGACGACGCTTTGCTGGACGCGGTCAAGGCCGCGCTCTCGGCGCGTGAGAGCGCTGCCCAAGAGGTGGGTGCCCTGGCCGCGGCGCTCTTGGTAGGTCGCGTCGCACCGAAGCGCGTGGACACCGCGCTCGGCGCGGAGCTCGAGGCGCGCGTCACCGATGCGGAGGCCTCGCCCGCCACCCGAGTCAGCGCGACCCTCGCCCTCGCTGAGGTGGGCCGCAGCGACGCCCTCGGCACCCTCGCCGTCTTCGTCGCCGACCGCCGGCCGGCGATGCACGTTCGCGGCCTGCAGGCGCTCGAGCGCCTCGCGCGTCGCGTGCCGACGCTCGCGCATCCAACGCTCGCGGCGTCCATCCTGATGCGCCTCGACGACGCGGACTCCGGCGTCCGGCAGCTCGCGGTCACCGTGGCCGGAGCGCTCGCCGACGCGCGGCTCGTCGGCACCCTCGTGCGACGGCTGTCGGACGGCGCGGTCGAGGTCCGGCGTGCCGCGGCGCTGGCGCTCGGTCGCTCCGGAGCCAAGAGTGCGGTGGGTGCCCTCGTCGAGATCGGCCTGTCCGAGGACGACTCGGCCACGCGCGACGCCTCCGCCGCCTCGCTCGAGCACCTCGTGCATGGGCACCCGCTGCCGCCCACGGCCGCGATCACCGACTGGCTCGAACGCACCGCGAAGAGCGACGAGGTCGGACAGGAGTTCTTCGGCCGCGACGTGACGCGCTGGCGACGCTGGTATCAGGCCGAGCGGTAGCCGAGACGCCGCTTTCCCTTGTGCCGAAGCCGTGCGGACGCCTACAATCCCACAGCTCGCGATCGGGGCCCCCGCCTCGAGCCGCGAACCGACACGACGGCTGAAGCGGTTTCGGAGGATGCGGATGCAGCAGCGAGTGAGTCGTTCGGGGTCCGTGGTGTGGTGCGTCGTCGCCGCCATCACGACCATGGCCTGTTCCCAGACCAGCGGCAATAGCGGGCGGCGCGCGACCGGCGAGCCAACGGGCACCGAGACCGGAGGCGAGACCGGCTTCGACCCGAGCGCGACCGGCGGCAGCGGCGGGGCCGACGCCACCGCGAGCCCGGACGCGCCCGGCGCTGCCACCGCGGGCACCCCGACCGGGGCCGGCAGCGGCTCCGAGACGGGCACGGACGTGGCGCCCGAGCTCGTCTCGTCCACCATCGACTCGCCGGAGCTGTTCCTCCAGATCGTCGGGCCCTCCGCACGCGACCACATCGCAGTCGGCGGGAGCGTCACGTACCTGGCCGGCACGATGTTCGGCAAGGCGGACAAGATCAGCTGGCAGTCCGCGACGGAGACCGGCTCCGCGGTCGTCGGGCGCTTCTGGAAGACGGGCCCCATCACGCTGCAGCCGGGTGACAACGTCATCGACGTCAAGGCCGTCGCTGGTCAGAACGAGTCGCACGACAGCATCACCATCACCTACAACCCGGGCTTCGATAATCTGGACGTCCCCAACCTGCGCCCGCGCTCCATCCTCGCGGGGACGACGGTCAACGTGTCTGTCACGTTGCCCGTGCGGTCGAAGACGCTCGTGCCGTCGTCGGTCGTGCTGTGGGAGGTCGATGCCGTGGGCAACACGCTCGGCAAGGCCGGCGGCATGGTCGATGACGGCAACACCGCCGATCCGAGCTGCGACGAGATCCAGGACGACGGCATCTTCTCCGTGTGCGCCAAGCTCACGGCGCCGTCGGCGGGCATGCGCTACTTCCGCGTGAGCCTCGAGACGGCCTCCGAGGGAAACACGTACACCATCTACTCAGCCATCGTCCCCATCGAGGTCGTTGCCCCGATCGCCGTCGCAGACTGCGAGGCGATGCAGACCGCGCTCAAGGAGGGCCGTGCTGCCTACGACGGGGCCATCGCGGGCGGCCACGCCGCCGCGGCGCAGGCGGCTGCAGCCGCGCTCCAGAAGAACGCCGCGGTTCAGGCGGCCGGACCCTCGGACGGCAAGGGCGGCGTCTGGGCGCGCTTCACCAACGGCGCGCTCGGTGCGCTCAGCACTCCCGCCCCAGGCTTTCGCGGCACCGGTGACGGGTCCGGTGGCGCCAACACGGCCTCGCTGTTGAATCCGCTGCCCATCCAGTCGAAGAAGGTGCTCGCGCTGAGCCCAAGCTCCGCCGAGCTCGGCGACCACGACGAGATCAAGGCGATTACGACGCTCTTGAATCAGCAGATCTGCCCGGACTTCGAGGTGGACGGGCCACACGTGGGAGCGCAAGCGTCGCTGGCGCGGCTGCGCCTCGCGGAGCGCTACGGCGTACTGCTTTTCGCCGGTCACATCGAGGCCTACTTTGGCGGCCTCGACGGCGCCACCAAGACACACGACCTCCACTGGGAGCACGACGGCTCGCAAGAGATCCTGTGGACCGGCGAGCCGACGTCGTGTCAGGCGTTCGCCGCCGCGATGCCCGTCTGTCACGGTGAGGGCACCTGCGCCAAGAAGTCTCAGGAGTGCGTCATCACGCAGGCCGACCAGGGCAAGGCCAGCGTCACCGGCGTCTGCGTCGACCACACGCAGATCGACCTCGCGCGCGGCCGCGTCGTCATGGGCGACAGTACCTGGGGCGTGCACCCCGCGTTCTTCCGCGCCCACACCGAGCGCCGCTGGCCGAGCTCGTTGGCCTATCTCGGGGGATGCAAGTCGATGTACACGGGAACGCTCGCCTCGGAGCTCTTCGCGCTCGGCGCCAAGGCCATCGCGGGCTACACGGACGCGGTACACAACATCTTCGCGGCCGAGGAGGCCACCGCCTGGTTCAAGGCCATGCTCGAGGAGCGCGCCGCGACGGGTCACGCCACGCACTTCCCGCGTATCGATCCCGGGGAGCCCCACGCGGCGCTCTACCTGTTTGGCGGGACCAACGTCGTCATCACCGACGCGAGCCTCATCAATGGCTCGTTCGAGACCAACGACACGACCGGCTGGGACGTCGAGGGCGATGGTCGAGTCATCTCTCAGCTCGGCGCGTCCATCCCCGTCACGGGCAAGTTCATGGGCGTCATCTCGACGGGCCTCGGCTACACGCAGGAGACCGGACAGCTCACGCAGACGTTCTGCATCCCCGAGAACGCCGAGAAGGCCTCGTTCTACTGGAAGTTTTTCAGTGAGGAATTCCAGGAGTACTGCGGTACCGTCTACCAGGACACCTTCCAGGCGACGCTCGAGTCCGCCTCGGGAAAGCGCACCCTCATCGACGTCAAGGTGGACGACCTATGCCCTACGAGCGCGTGTTCCGGCTGCGGCGGAAAGTACGTCGGTCTCGCGCCGTCGGACGTGAGCTTCGACATTGGCGGCGTCTACAACACCCAGTGGCAGCACACCGAAGTGAAGGTCTCCGATCTCGCCGGCAAGGGGCCGGTGACGCTCAGGCTCTTCGCGACCGATCAGGGCGATTCTGTCTATGACACCGTCATCTTGTTGGATTCCATTGACTTTCGCTAGTCGCCTCGCCGGGCTCTGCGCCGTCTTGGCCGGAGCCGGGGCGGACGCTCAGGTCTTCTACCAGCCGAGCTACGAGTTCGCTCTCAAGGGCGCCGACGCGGCCATCGGCCTCACGAACGTGACGCAGATGGGGGGCTTCCTCTTCCTGCAGCTCGGGGCTCAGCATGTCGTCGCAGTCAACACGGAGACGGGGTCCGAGCGCTGGCGCTTCAGCTCGAAGTCCGCGGCGGTCCGCCGCATCGTCGAGCGACCGGCCTCCGGGGACGGCGACGAGGACGTCCTGCTCATCGAGGCCGAGCAGCTCGTGGCCATTCGCGGCAAGGACGGCGCCGAGCTCTGGCAGTTCCCGCTCAACTGCCACAGCGCGACCGCCTGCAACACGCGCGTTCGCTCCCTCGAGGCCGGCGTCGCGGTCCTCTCGGGCTACGACAAGCGCGACGACAACCTCCTCCTGCTGGACGTCAACACCGGTCAACGCCTCTGGCCCAACTGGGTGTCGGTGCCCGACGTCGCACACCTCGTCCTGACGCCGTCGGTCGTCGTCGTGGGCGCGCGCGGGGACCCGTACTCCATCGTGGCGCTCGATCGCTTCACCGGCCGCGAGCGCTGGCGCTTCCGCCCGGACGCCGCCGACGTCGCGCCCAGCGGCCTCGTCTCCCACGGCGAGCTCGTCACGGCCTGGTGGTCCAGCAAGTCCGCGGATACGATGTACTCCGTTGATGTCGCAACTGGCAAGAGCGTGGCCTCGTGGGTCACGTCCAAGCGCGCCAACAACGCCGGAGAGCGTCGCGGTGGCGGCCCTGGCTTCTTCGTGGCGTGGCAGCCCGCGCTCGTCGGCGCCGGAGGCGTGCTCAAGAGCTGGGATCCGGCCACTGGGAAGGCGCTCGCGTCCAAGTCGCTCGACCTCGTGGACCCGCCCGAGGCACGCGAGAAGGGCGTCTTCGGCTGGATCGGCGCGGCGTCGGGCGGCCTGGCGTATGTGGCCATCGATCCGCGGACGGGAGCCGAGCGATGGCGCCTCGAACGACCGAAGGTCACCGCGCACCGCAGCACCCCGCTCGGGGGGGTCGTGCTGCTGCGCTTCGTGAGCGAGGGCACCGCACTCGCCGCCGTCGTCGAGGAAGGCACCGGCCGGCTGCTGGGCATTGGCCCGCTGCTCCCCGACCAGGGCGACGCCGGTCAGGTCCGCTTCTCGGCGCAGAAGCTCTTTGCGTTTGCCGGTCCACGGCTCCAGCGCGCGGGACCCGTGCCCGGCACCGAGCTCGTCCGTCAGTTCGAGGGCCTGGTCCAAGGCCGCCAGATGGCCGAGGCCAAGCAGCTCCACGAGCAGCTCAAGCCGTTTGCGCGTGAGCTTCCGGCCGCGGCGGAGGTGCACAAGAAGGCGACTGGCAAGGACATCGCCGGCCTCGCCAAGAAGCTCGAGGCGGGCGGGGTCGGGGGCAAGCTCCTCTCGCTCATTCGCTCGGCTCGTGACGAGTCCATGCTCGATCACCAGGACTACATCCAGCTCGCGATTCAGGTCGGCGCCGCATTCAAGGGCCATGATCTCGGCGCCAAGCTGTCGTCCGAGGATCGCGGCCCGCTGACCGAGCTCAGCCGCCGTCTCTTGGTGCTGTGCGATCGCTTCGAGCGCCAGATTCTGGCCGACAAGAACCCCGCGGCCTACGCGGCGATGACGGCGGCGCACACGGCGGTCGGCTCCATGCTCGTCGCCAACGGCGAGTCCGAGGTCGCCCATCAGGTGCTCGGGAGCCTGTGGTATCGCGCGTGGGTCGTTCGCTCGCCGGCGCTGGAAGCCCAAGTGCGCGCGTCGGTGCGCGTCGAGGCCAGGCGGCTGCTGCCGCAGCTCGAGCGCGCCATCCAGAAGGGCCAGGACCAGGACGCGGCCATGCTCACGGTGCTCGATCTCAAGGGCCTCGGCCTCGTCGTCCCCGATCCTCCGCCTCCGGAGGCCATCCCCGACATGAAGGCCCCCGACTACCAGTCCACGCTCGAGAAGATTCGCACCGCGCTCCGGTGAAACGGCGCCTCAAAGTCGCTACCTTCCGCCCGTGCTCCTCAACCTCGGCCTTGGACTCCTCGCCACCCTCGTCTTCCTCGTCCCCGCGGCCGCCGTCGCGCTCGCGCACCGACCGCACGGCCCATCGACCGACGCGCCGAGCCCGCTACCGCACCTCCTGATCGGGCTCGGCTGGGGCTTTGGCCTCGCGCCCTTCTGCGCGTTCACGTACGCCGTCTTCCTCAACGAGGCGCTCACCGTGTGGACGACCGTGGCCGCCGCACTGGGCGTCACCGCCGGCGCGCTTGCGCTCTTCGTCGCGCACGGGCGGACCATCCCCGACGGCCTGCGCCATCGCACCGGCTGGCGCGCGCTGCGGCCCGTACTGCTCGTCAGCTTCGGCGTCTTCGTCTTTTACCTGTTCAAGTTCGACGAGAGCACCTTTTTCCTCGAGTCCTGCATCCATCGCGTCGTTATGCAGACGCTCAAGGCCACGCCCAACCCCATCGACGTGCTCGCGAGCAACGCCGACGACCAGCGGCTCGGCAACACGGCCGTCATCTCGGGCTTCGTGGTCCTCTACCGCGAGCTCGGCTTTCGCCTCATCTACGCCTTCTGCGGCTTCGCGATGACGCTCGGCGGCTACGCGCTCGGCCTGCGCGCCCTGGGCTCGCGCGGCGCGGCCTGGTTTCTGGCGCTGGCCCTGCCGCTCAACCCGTACGTGGCGTCCATTCCGCTGCTCGACGAGAACCTACTCACGCTGGGCTACTGCTCCCTGCTGATGCCGCTCCTGTTTGGAGCGCCCCGTCCCGGTGCCACCTCGCGCTTCCTCCCGGCCGATCTGGCGCCAGCACACGTCGGAGCGCTCTTTGGCCTGGCCGTCATGATGCGCCACGAGCTGGCCCTCTCCGGCTTTGCCCTCGTCTTCCTCGCGCTCCGGCACCCGGCGCCGCGGCTGCGGCCGTTCCTGTGGGCGTTCATCCCGTTCAACCTCGTCACGCTGGTCTGCCACGTCCATCACTGGCTCGCGCTCGGCAGCCTGCTCAAGTTCGAGATCTACGGGCAGATCCCGAGCTTCGAGCATCGCGTCATCGGGAGCTACCCGGGGCTGCTCCAGTGGCCGTTCGCGGAGTCCGTCATTCGCACGCCCTGGAACCCGTTCCCGACCTTCCTGATGTGGCCGACGTATCTTGCAGACCACCTCGGCCTCGTCGTCTTCGGCGCGCTGCTCCTCGGGGCCGGGCTGCTCTTTTTGCGGGATCGCCCACAGGCGACGTTCTGGGCGCTGTGGTTTGCCCCGTTATACGTCGGCCTCTCGCTCCAGGAGAACTGGGACGTCCCGAACAAGATGGGCGTCATCTACATCCTGTTTCACCCGCTGCTGCTCTGGGCCTGGACCGGGCTCGCCTCCGCGGCCGCAGCGCCACGGCGCACGGGCGTGCTGCTCCTCGCGCTCGTCGGGCTGCTCTGGGTCGGCGCGCGAAGCCTTCGCTCGCTCGAGGTGCCCGAGGATCGCCGCTACTACGAGGCGTGGCCTGGGGAGCGCGAGGAAGAGCGCGCTTACGTCGACTGGGCGCGCGATCGCGCGACGGACGTGTGGCCGTGGCCCGACCTCGGCCGCCTCGGTCCCGCCCGCCAGCTCTTTCATCCGCACAAGGTCCATTCGCTCCTCGACGCGATCCGCGCGCCGCGGCTCAACCCCGAGCCCACGGCCTACGGCTTCTTTGCGGGTGAGCACATCGACGCGACGGCTCAGCCCCTCGTGCTCGAGCTCGACCTCTCGGAGCGGCTCCTCGACCGGGGTACGCCTTGGGTGCGCGTCCTCGCGGACGGGGCCACCCAGGTCGACGTCGACCTGACGCTCCCGGGTCCCCCCTCTGTGGTGGCCAACCTCGCGCTCTCCTGGACACCGCGCCCGGTGTCGCTGCTCCTCACGCCAGGCCAGGCCCCGCGCACGGCCATTCAGCTGATCTTCGAGCCCTGGGACCCCTCGCCCGAGCGGTTGGAGTTCCTTGCCGATCGCTACCATCGTGGCCTGATGATGAACCTCGCGTGGACCGCAGAGGACCTCGCGCGTGCCCGCACGGTGACGACCACAGGGCCGATCGTGCGCCTGCGCGTCTTTCCGGGGCCGCTCTCCGTCGTCGAGAGCGTCAACAACGCGGGCCAGAACTACCTCCAGTGGCGCACGCACGTGAGCTCGAGCACGCCGCTCGCCCTCGACGGCCCCCGCGTCGTCTTCCACAACTAGCCCGTCGCCGGAACGAGCGTGTCACCGGGCGGCTCGCGTTGCCGGTCTCGCTCCGACCGCCTATAACTGCGCCCATGCCCCAGCGAACCGTCTTCCCCGTGCTTCCAAACGTGATTGAGCAGCAGTACCTCTTCACCCTCCAGTCGCTGTTCGGCGAGCTGGATCGCCGCGGCCCCACGCCGTTCAAGGTCTTCCGGGACTGGCTCAAGGAGCGCAACCTCTACAACAAGGAGGAGGCCGAGGACTTGCTCGCGCTCCTCGGGTGTGTCGCCAAGCCGGACGTGGCGCTCGGCGACTTTCCGCGCAAGTTCATCGCGGCCAACGGGCCCGAGCAGCAGCAGCGGGCGCTGTACGTCTGGCTCAACAACTGGAACCCCATCCTGACCAAGTACGTCTTCGAGGCCCTCGACGTCGACGCCGGTGGTCGGCTCCACTCGACCCACGAACTCTATCGGCTCATCACGAGCTACGTCTATCCGGGCACCTACGTCACGTTGCCCAACTTCCAGAGCTGGATTCGCTGGATGGGCGTGACGGGGTTCATCAAAATCATCGGCATCCGGTGGGGGCTCTCAGACAGCGGCAAGCGCGAGATGCAGACCATCCGCAACTTCGACGTCGACGAGTTCCTGGAGGACGAGGCCGACGCGGCCGCGCAGCCGGCGCCTGTTGCGGTTGCCGTCGCTGCACCCGTCGACGCCCCCGCTCCGCGGCAACCCGCGATGCCATCGGCTCCCGCGGCTCCGCCCGCCGCGTCGCCGCCGCGACCGGTCGCGCCCACGCCACCGCCCTCGGCCTCGCCCACTGCCGCCGCGACCGGAGACGAGGAGGAGCTCCCCGACATGCCGCCCGAGGCCGGTCCTCCGCCCGAGTGGACGCCGCCCGCCGACGAGCCGCCCGCCCGGTCTCCGGCGGCCGCTCCTGCCGAGCCCATGGTCGTGCGGCTCCCGGCCCCCGCCCCCGCGCCGCCGCCCCCGCCGCCCCCGAGCGCGCCTCTCGTCGCCGCGACCAGTCCGAACGTCGCCGTCGAGCAGGTCGCTGGTCGTCCCTTCGTCGCGCCGCAGACGGCCGAGGATCTCGCCGACAATGCCGGTCGGCTCCGTGCCTGGCACGCCGCGTGGCCCGCGCCTCGAATTGACACCGTAACGGCCTATGGGCTCGACCCCAAGTCGTACGCGGAGCGCAAGGAGCCCTTCGTCCTGCGGGTGCTGTTCCTCGGGCGGCTCGCGACGGGCGGGTTCACGACCCCGGAGCACCATGGAGCGATCGCCAAGCTCCTCGGCACGCCGCTGTTCGACCTCCTCGCCACGACCGCCCGCCCCATCGAGGACGTCCTGAGCGCCGCGGGCTGGTTCGCCGCCGAGCCCGCGATTCGCGCCTTGCTGCCCAGCGTCACCTTCGACCTGCTCGCGCTGCGGGCGTTCGTCCGTGGCCGGGGCGTCGTCGCCAACCTGGAAGCACTCGAGGCAGAGCCGCTCGTCCGCCTCTTGGCCAACGACGCCTACCGTGATCCGCGCACGCCAGCGCCCTTTTGGGCCGCGCGTGAGATGGCGGCTCTTGGGCTGTGGACCGGTCTGGGCCTCGCCGACCTGAGCGCCGTGCCCGACGACGCGGCGCGCCACAATGGCTTCCGCCTCGGCTTCCTCGGGAGCCCCTATGCTCCTGACCTTGACGCCCTCGTCGCGGCCAGCCGGGCGCTCTCGGGCTGGTTTCCGGCCGCTCACGGTGGCGACGCCGCGCTCCGGGTCGTCCATCAGGCGTATCGGTGCGGCTACGGCTGTCCGTACACTCGAACGTGCGACCTCGCGTGTCGCGAGAAGCCCGCTCGCCCACCGCGCCCCGCGTGAACCCTCCGGCGTGGAGCACGACGAACCGTGCGGGCCTGGCCGGCCTCGTGGGACTCGTCTTCGCGCTTTATGCGCCGATTCTCGACAATGTTCTAGACAACACCGACGGCTGGCACTTCCTGCTCGAGGCCGAACGGCTGCTCTCAGGTCGCGGCAGCGCGTGGCACGACGGCGGGGATTACCTTGTCCATCAGAACGTCGCGCGCCTCGTGCCGAGCCTTTCGTGGGCAGCGCGGCACGCAATCTTCGGCACCTGGATCCCCGGCTGGCACCTGCCGAGCCTCCTGCTGCATGCGGCCAACGCCGTGCTGGTGTCGCTGCTCGCGCGTCGGCTTGGGCTCGGACCCCTGGGAGCCCTCCTCGCCGGCGGCCTCGTCGGGCTCGCCCCGCTCCACGCCCACACCGTCGCCTGGATCGGCGGGACCTTCGACCTCTTCGCCGGGACGTTCGTCCTGCTCTCCCTGCTTGGCTTGCTGTCGGGCCGACCGTGGCTGGGCTGCTCGGGTCTGGCGCTCGCGCTCCTGTCCAAGGAGAGCGCCTTCATGGCGCCGCTGGTGCTCCTGTTGGCGATGTTCACGCTCCAACCGCAGGGTTCGCTTCGTGCGACCGCAACGCATGCCGCGCGGCGGCTGTGGCCCTACGCGCTCGTGGCCGCGGCGGTGTTGGGGCTGCGCCTGGCGCAGGTCGCGGCGCTCGGCGGGCTGGAGGCCGCGGGTCTCCCCGCGCGTGGCGTCGGCGTCCATTCGAGCGCGCTATTCGTGACCGGGCCCTTGGGTCTGGGCTACGCGACCCTGAGCGCGGTGCTGCCGCCGCTCGCTCAGGGCCCCTGGGTCAGTGGGCTCCTAGGGCTGGCGGTCCTGGGTGGAGGCCTTGCGCTCCGACTGCGCCGCCCGACACGTCCGTTGGTCGTCTTTACGCTGGGTGCGGCGACGCTCCTGCTGCTCCCGGTCTTGCTCCTCATTGAGTCCCACGGCCCCGTGACGCCTGAGTCCTACGTCATCAATCCGCGCTACCTGTACCTGTCGTCGCTGCTGCTCGCGCCACTGCTCGCCGGGCTCCTCGTTGGCGCGGAGACCGCGGAAGCGCGCCGCCCGGTCCGCGTCCTGGCCGGCACCGTGCTCCTCGTCGGCGCAGTCGGCACGGCGGTGGCGGTCGAGCCCCAGGTCCATCGCGGGCTGCTCGTGCGGACCGTGTTCGATCGGCTGCTCGAGGAGTCGCCCAAGCCCAAGAGCACGGTGTACGTGCTCACAAACGTCTATGATCACGCGAGCTACGGGCTCCTGACCTCGCGATGGCTCGGTGAGCACCTCAACGCGCGCATCGAGGTCGTCCAGCGCGGCTCGTGGCGCCGCGTCGTGTTGAACGCCCGCGTGACGCTCCTGGCCGACTTCGTCGACCCGATCCCCGCCCCCGACGGCGTCGACTTCGCCCCCGCCAAGCTCAACGCCGCCCGCGGGGACCGCACGTATCTCCTAACCTACGGCGGCCCCGGGGGCGCCCATCGACTGACGCGCGTCACGCTGCCCACGACCGGCCCGGCCCCGGGTGTTCCGCGGCTGCTTCCGCTCCCGTGGACCTCTCGGCCCGCCGAGCTGGTCGCCCAGCTCGTGACGACCACGCCCCAAGGTGGCGCCGTCTTTCGAATCAACAAGGACTACGTGCTCCGGGGCTACGCGCACTCTCCGGCGGCGGTGGCTCCCGTCACAGGCATCGACCCCACGCGTGTCTTCGGCTTCGATCTTGTCTATCGCTGTGAGCGCGGTCGGCCGCCCAAGGGGGACCTCAGCGTCGACAGCGGCTACCTGGAGCTGCATTGGCTCTCGCGCGACGTCCCCGCGTCGGCCGCGTTCGTGATGCTGCCTCTGACCTGCGACGGGCAACCCAAGACGGCTCGGATCCCCGTGTGGTTCGACCCGGTGTGGCAGAAGACGCGGGAGCTCTCGGGGCTCGGGATTCATCCGTTCGACGGGCGGTCCGAGGTCACCGTCGAGTCGCTGTCCCTGATCCCCTTCGCCGGAGATGGAGCTGAGCCATGATGCCTGACCGCGCGCACCAATTCCTGCTCTCCTGGATTCAGGCGTTGAACCACCAGGGCGTGGGTGTGGAGCCCCTCTGCGCTCCGGACGTGCGCGTCAGCCGCTACGGATGGGACGCCGAGCGCGACGTGGTCGTCCAGCACCTCGCCGGCACCGGAGCGGTTCGTGAGTGGCTGGCCCTGCTTCGTCCCGTTTGTCAGTTTTCGCTCGACGGCGAAATTGTCCAAGAGGCCGGAGGCCAGCTCCGCGTCCGCTATCGCATCGTCGCGACGGACGACTTCGTCGGCGGTGGGACGTGGCGACTTCAGCTCGACGACGCAGGGCGTCTCTCGACCCTCGAGCACCGCCCCGACGACCTCGCCGTGCGTTACCGTTAGGAGCGCCTGGCCCTCAGTCGAAGAAGTACGCCGAGACCGCGGTGAACTTGAGCGCGGCCGAGACCTGCGCGCATGAGCCGTCGGGCTGCGGTGCCAGGTCGCCTGCCGAGCCGAAGATGGCCTCGATCGCCGTCAACACGCTGGCATCGTCCATGGCGGCGGTCTTGCCAACCGCGATGAGGTCCGCGATCGGCACGCCTCCGCCGAAGATGCCCTCGACGATGCCCCCGTCCCAGGTGAGCCTGCCACGCAGCCGCGCATCCTTGATCGTCAGGTTGTAGCGCACCCCGAAGACCACGATCGGCAGGGAAGCCTCGAACGGTCCCACGTCGATCACGCCGTCCTTCACGGTCGCGCCCTTCGCGACGCGCTCCGGCGAGTCCGGGTGGACCGAGAACGTCTGACCCGGCAGCAGCAGGCCGTCGGTGCCCAGCAGCGGCTTCCCCATCCCCGCGCGCAACAGGACCGTCACGTCGCTGTCGTTCATCGGGTCGTCCAGCCCATCGAGCTCGAAGATGAGCAGGATGCCTCCGTCCTTGATGGCGCCCTGGACGAGCCCTTCGGCTGCGCCCAAGCCAAAGGCCTCGAACAGCGGTACGAGCGTGGCGAGCTGATTGTCGATGCCCTTCTGGCCCTCCGGGCTCATTTGATCGGCCTTCTTGCAGCCCGCCGGGTCCTTGTCATCGCTGGTTTTGCCGTCCACGTCGAAGCCGGGGCAGATACCGGGGCTCACCTCGCGCGTGAAGCCCATCGTGTCGACGACCATCACGCGCCGCGTCGCCGATTTGGAGACACCGGCCCCGGTGTCGTTTGGCGCTGCGGTCGTTTCGGCAGCAGTTGAAGCATCCGCGCCCGTGTCGGTTGACGCGGCTGCGGCGTCGGTTGCGGCGTCGACCCCCGAAGGGACGACCTCGGCGGCCGCGCAGCCCACACTCCCCAAGATCGCGCACAGTGCGAGTCGTCGCATGTCAGACCTCAATCGCCGAGAGCCCGTCGGTGACCTGGCCCGCGCCCGCGCCGAAGCTCGCCGCGTCGATGCCCATGGCGCGGACGAGCGAGAGCGGCACCTTGCTCGCGTTCTCCTGCGATGGCGAGCGGTAGTGCAGGCCGGGCTTGAGCTTCCCGCCGCAGCCGCCGGCGAGCAGGATGGGGAACTCTTCGAGCGAGTGCGTCTTGCCGAGCGACACGTCGGACGTGCCGAGGACGACGCAGTGATCGAGGAGCGTCCCGTCGCCCTCCTTGACGGCGTCGAGCGCCCGAAGCAGCGTCGCGTACGCCTCGACGCAGTGCAGGACGATCCCGTTGACCGCCGGCTGGTCGCCCGCTTCGTCGTGCGTGAGCTGGTGGTGCCCGGCGGGCGCGGACGGAAACAGGTGGTTCGAGACCGGCATCGTATGCCACACCGAGAACACCCGCGTCTGGTCGCACGCCAGTGACATCGCGAGCAGCTCGGCGAACGCGGCGTTCTTCTCCGCGAGCATCGGGCGACCCTCGACGTCCGGGTAGTCCGCCAGCGGCGCCGTTGGCTTCTTGCACGCGGCCAGGTTCGGCGGGCTCTCCTCGAGCCGCGCGAGCCGCTTCTCCAGCGCGCGCACACCCTCGAGGTGCTGGTCGAGCCGCACCTGGTCGGCCTTCCCCAAGCGCTTTTTGAGCCGCGTCGCGTCATCGGTCACCGCGTCCAGGATGCTGCGCCGCAACGCGACCGTGGGGTCCACGAGCGGTTTCTCACCGGGGAGCGTAAAGCCAGCGCCGAAGAGCCGCTCGAACAGCGCATGCGGCGAGCGTTCGGGCGGATTGCGGCTGCTCGGGCCGTTGTAGGAGAGGCCATCGCCGGCCTCCGCGCCGCACTCGATGGACTTGAACCGCGTCGCGTCTCCGAGCTTCTGAGCGATGACCTGATCGATGCTCGGCTGCGAGAACGTGTTCTCGCCGTAGGCGTTCTCGACCGCTGCGCCGGACAGGAAGCCCGCGGCACCGGCGTAGTGCGGCACCGAGTTGGGCGTCCCGACCTTCATGCCGGAGACGACGGTCAGCTTCGGGCTCAGCGCGGCGAGCGGCATGAGCTGCTCCGACGGGGTCCAGCCAAGGCCCTCCCCCTTCGGGGTCCAGCGCGCGGGGAGCATGCCGTTGCCCCAGAAGAAGAGGCCGAAGCGCCGTGGGAATCCGCCGTCACCGCCTTCGGCCGCGCGCGCGGTCATGGACTCCAGCCATGGGAGCGCCACCGAGACGGCCGTACCGCCGAGCAGACCGCGCAAGAGCGTGCGCCGCGAGATCATGGCGCCACCTCGCCTACCCGGCGAAAGGCCGGATCCAGTGCAATGAGCCGCAGCAGCGCGCGCGTCCGCCGCCCCTTCGACGTGAAGGCTTCCGTGAGCCGATCGACGACCTTGCCCTCGGCGGCGTCGAGCGGGTGGCCGACGGCGTAGGACCAGAGCTTCTGGACGTGGCAACGGGTGACGAGCGGGTCGGTCGACAGCAGGGTGACCAGTCCTTGAAAATCGGCGTAGGGGGTCCCGTCTACCTCGCCGCTGGGATCGATGACCGCGTCGTGCTCCGTGAGCCGGAAGCGGCCGATGCCGTCGAAGCTCTCGAAGCCCCAGCCCACGGGATCGGTGAACGCGTGACAGCCCGAGCACGAGGGGTCCTCCATGTGGACGACCAGCCGCTCCTTGAGCGTCTTGGCCTTCTCGGTCGGCTCGGGGATCGACGTGTTCAGGTTCGACGGCGGTGGCGGTACGAACTGGCACTGGAGCGTCTCGCGAATGAACACGCCCCGTTGCGTCGCGCTCGACGAGGTCGGGTGGGAGTACATCCCGAGGAAGCTCGCGTGTCCCAGCACGCCGCGGCGCGGCTCGTCTGCCGGGAGCTCGATCTTGCCAAAGCCCTCCTCCGTCGCCGCGGGAACGTTGTACAGGGCGGCCAGTCGGCGGTTGACGAAGGTCGTCCGCGTCGTGAACAGCTCGCCAAAGTCCGCGTCGCGGTCGAAGACGACATGCTCCACGAGCCGAAGCGTCTCCTCGCGCGCCATGCCGCCGAGGTCCGGGCTGTAGTGCTTGAAGACCGCCGGATCCTTGGCGAGTCGATCCAGGTCGCGGAGCCGCCACCAGTCGGTGAAGAAGGCGCGCGTCGCGTCCCGGAGCCGGGGCGAGGCGAGCAGTCGGTCCACCTCCTGGGCGAGGCCAGCCGGGGAATCCAGGCTGCCGGACTCCGCTGCTGCGAGCAGCGCGGGATCGGGCGCGGAGCTCCACAGAAATAGCGATAGGCGCGTGGCAAAGGAGTAGGCGTCGAGCAGCCCGCCCGAGCCGCGTTCTTCCCGATAGAGGAAGCCGGGTGACTGAAGCAGGGCGGTCACGAGCCAGGCGAGCCCTTGGGTGGGGCTCGTCAGCGCGGCGCCGGCCTTCTTGGCCAGGCCCGTGAACCGTGTGACCTCCTCGGGCTCGAGCGGTCGTCGAAACGCGCGGCGACCCACGGCGCGCGTCGCGGTCTCGAAGCACGGGTCGTCGGCCGCGGTCGGCGTGCATGGAAAGAGGGCTGCGAGGCGCTCCGGCGTCGCGACCGCCTGCTGGCCCAGGCTGCGCGCGGCGTCTTCATAGAGCTCGACGCCGCGCGGGGAGATCGCGGTCACCGAGGCGCCCACGGCGTCGAGGCCATCGGCCGGGAGATCCGTGTCGAGCGTCGCGGGGAGCGTGATGTCTGTCCCCAACAGATCCCGCACGCTGTTCCGATACTGGGTCACCGTCAGCCGACCCAGCGCCTTGTTGGGCGTCGGGAGCGCCACGGTGGCGACCTCCGGGCTCGCGTTGGCCGCGTCCGTCGAGGCCGAGACGACTGGACTCGACTCGGTGGCACCACCGCAGCCCGCCGCGACGGCGGCCGCGACGAAGAGACCGGCACCCCGGCTCACAGGTGCCTCTTGAGCGTGACCGCCGCCGAGACGGGCACCTTGCCTTCCAGGATGTCGGTCACAGACGTGTCTCCCAGGACGTGGGTTCGGGCGAAGGCCAGTGCGTAGGTCGAGATGATGCGGAAGCCCAGGGCGGCCTCGAACGTATCGCAACCGAAGCCGAACGTCTGGTGACAGGCGCCGGCGAGCTCGACCCAGGTCAGGTTGACGCCCTGGGTCGTGTCGAACTGCTTGTCCGCGCCCACGGGATCGGCCCCGCCGCTCAGCGCGAGCACCGGGACGGTGACCGACGTGTGGCCCGTCGGCCCGAACCAGTCGCGGCTGATGCTGCCGGCCATCGGGATCAGTGCCACGATGCGCGGGTCACGGACGCCCTTGGCGAAGACGGCCTTCTCGGCCGGCGTACAGGTAGCGCACTGGGCAGAGTCGAACGTCGGCCCGCTCACGAAGGTCGCGCCGCCGCTCGCCCAGCAGGTGTGGACGCCGAAGCTGTGGCCGGAGAGCACCACGCGGTCGCTCCGGAGCGTGGCGCCACCGAGCCACGTCGCGGCTTGCGTGACGGTCGCGTCGAGCGCAGCCGAAACGTCCAGCGACCGCAGGTAGTAGAGCGCGGGCGGCCGCGGCTCGACGTTGTCCAGCAGCGTGTTGCCGGTGTGGTCCGGCGCGATCGCCACCCAGCCGTGGGACGCGAAGGAGCGCATCAGGAACGCGCTGTTCCCCGCGAAGCCCATGTGTCCGTGCGAGTGGACGAGCACCGGATAGCCCGCGGCCTCTACCGGCGGTGACGGCGGGGCGTCGATGAGGCTCACCGTGTCCGGGAAGAAGTCGACGTACTGCGGGTGCTCGCCGGTCGTCGCCGTCGTGGGGTACCACACGTGGACCTTGAGGGTGCGCGCCGAGGTCTGACCTACCGGCGAGTAGGTCGTCGAGAACGTGCGATAGCCGACGCCGAACGGGCCCGCCTGGTCGACCGGCGACGCGAGCAGGGACGGTGGCGAGGCCTCCGCCGAGTCCATAGCCTTGGGAGACCCCGCGTCGGCGCCGGCATCGTTCCACGTGGAACCCGCGTCTAGTGTGTCGGCCTGGAGCGCCGTGCCGTCGTCGCGCGTCGGCGTGCTCTCGACAGCGCTGCCGCACCCGAGCGTCGCCCAGGTCACTGTTCCGATGACTCGCGTCTGCCAACACTTCATGGGTGACCCGCCGCCGTCGCACGCCAGGACCGACGACCGCTGGCACCGTAGCCGGATCCGCTGACGAATGCCAGCGTTTCTGCCGAGGGACCCTTCGCCCCATATCCGTTGACTTCGGTGCCGCCATCCGTTCCACTCGGGAGGTGGCAAACGCATGATGCAGCACCACATCGAGCGCACGACGGTCTCCGCATTCTCCGCTCAATCCTCTGGCGCGGTCACGCGAGTCATCGATTGGTTCGTGCCCGAGCGCGTCTTCGAGGGCCAGCACGACGTCCGATGGCGCGCCCGACTGCTGGTCGGAGGTGCTCTCGGGATCACCGCGACGCTCGCCGTGCTCGTCCTGCTCCGGCTGCTGTTTTCCGAAGGTCGCGAAACCCTCTGGATGATGATGGGCGGGCTCGTGCTGTCGGTGGCCACGCCCTTCGTCCTGCGGGTCACGGGCTCCCTCAAGCTCGCGGGCCTCGTCGCTCCGGGGACGGCGCTCCTCTTGCTGCCCATCGGCGCCTGGGCGAACGGGGGCCTTCATTCACTCGCCGCGTACTGGTTTCCGGCGTGGCCGCTCATCGTCGTCGTGGCGCTCGGACCGATCGCCGGCTTGACGACGGCGACCCTCCTGATCGCCGAGATCGGCGGCCTCTACGTGATCGAGGCCAGCGGACTCGCCCATCCACCCGCGCCCGACCCCGCGCAGTACCGCGGCTTCTTCGCCATGGGCGCCTCCGCCTTCGTCGCCTTCACTGGCTTCATCGCCTGGCTATACGAGTCGTCTCGCGAGCGGGCGCTCCAGGCACTTCGGGCGAGCGAGGAGCGCTACGAGGTCGCCGTGCGTGGCGCGCGTGACGCCCTGTGGGACTGGGACCTCGAGCACGACGACCTCTTCGTCTCGTCGCAGTTCCTCCACCTGCTCGACTACGACGACGCCTCGCGTGCGATGGCGACCCCTGCGGCCGCCCTCGCGCTGGTGCATCCCGACGACCGGCCGCTGGTCTCGTCCGTCATCCGCCAGGTGCTCACGGCCGGTGCCCCCTTCGGCGTCGAGTGCCGCATGCGGACGCGCGACGGCGCATGGCGCTGGTTCGACATCCGCGGCGACGCGCTGCGCTCCGCCGGCGGGCGCGTCACGCGCATGGCCGGCTCCGCACGTGACATCCACCGCGCGAAGGTGGCCGAGCTCGAGCTGGAGATGCGCGCCAAGGCCCTCGAGCGCAGCAACGCCGATCTCGAGCGCTTTGCGTACGTGGTCTCGCACGACCTGAAGGCGCCGGTCCGCACCGTGTCGAGCTACGCCCAGCTCGTCTGGAAGCGCTTTCATGGTCAGCTCGGCGACGACGGCGAGCGTCTGCTTCAGCCGCTCGTCGAAGGTCCCCTGCGGATGCAGGCGATGATCGACGGCCTGCTCGCCTACGCCCGTATCGGCAAGGAGCCCGTGCCCCTCGAGCTCGTCGCGCTCGACGACGTCCTCGAGACCGTGCTCCAGAACCTGAGCGGTGCGATTGGCGAGACCGGAGCGAAGGTGACCCGCACCCCGCTGCCGAGCGTGTACGGCAACCGGCTTGCTCTGGTCCAGGTCTTCCAGAACCTCATCGACAACGCGCTGAAGTTCCGAGCCGCCCGCACCCCCGAGGTGCGCATCGCCGCCGAACGCAGCGGTGACACGTGCCAGATCGTCGTCGAAGACAACGGCATTGGCATGGCCTCCGAGCACCTCGATCGCATCTTCCAGCTCTTCCAGCGCCTGCACTCGCGCGACAAGTATCCGGGCACCGGGATCGGGCTCGCGATCTGCCAACGCATCGTCGAGCACCATCGCGGGACTCTGACGGTGACCTCGGAGCCCGACCGCGGCTCACGGTTCGTCGTGGCGCTGCCGGTCAAGGGGATCTAGCCCGCACTATGCATGACTTTCACGCGTCAACGCTCGCGAACGCAAGCTTGCGCCGCCGTTCACCTCCTTCGGCGTACCACCAGTACGCCTCAGTCGGTGAATGCCGGCGCTCTTGGCCGCTCGTGCGGCCACCCCGGCGCTGCCGGGGACGAGCTATGGCGCTCGTGCGCCAAGATGCGCCGCGACGGCTCAGCCGTGCGTTCGCGGCGTTGACATCGCGCCATTCATGCATAATGCGGGCTAGTCCTTCACGACTGGCGCTCGAACTTCTGGCGCCGATCCTCGGCGCGTGGCACATCGGACCAATACGACGCCCGACGGCGATCGATCGTGCGATCGAGGGCGTCGTAGCCAAACAGACGCTGAATCCCGCGTATCGGGACAAACATCGTGACGTAGATCAGCGTGAGGATGACATGCGAGTTGAACCAGCCGAGTCCCCGCCCGAGGGCCATCCAGCCGCGCCGTACAGGACCGAGCGCGCGCGGCGCCGCGATGCCGAGGACTGCCAAGAGCGCGGCGGCCCCCAGAAACACGATCGGTGAGGTCGTGTGCCCGCGCCACACCCCGAACAGTCCCAGCGAGCCAAGGATCGCCGCGCTTCCGAGGCCAAAGTGCCGGAGCGCGCTCGGCGGCGGTTCAGTCGAGGCCGTAGGCGTCACGCCAGTCCTCCTTCTCGGCCAACGGCGGCTGCGCGCGCTTCTCGAAGAGGCACGTGCCCAAGACGAGCAGCTCGATGTCAGTCCGCATGAAGCAGCGATAGGCGTCGTCGAGGCTACACACGACGGGCTCACCCCGAACGTTGAACGATGTATTGACGACGACCGGGCAGGCCGTCTGCGCCTTCAGCTCGGTGAGGAGATCGAAGTAGCGCGGATTGACCTCGCGCTCGACCGTCTGGATGCGCGCCGTGTGGTCGACGTGGGTCACCGACGGGATCGTGCTTCGCGGCTGCTTCAGCTTGTCCAGGCCCCACGCATCGCCTTCGGGCGGTGACACCCGCCGCGAATCACGCACCGGCGCGACGAGGAGCATGTAGGGGCTGCGGCAGTCAAGCTCGAACCAGTCGGGCGCGTCGTCCAAGAGAACGCTCGGCGCAAACGGTCGGAACGACTCACGGAACTTGATCTTGAGGTTCATCGTGGTCTGCATGTGCGGCGAGCGCGCATCGCCGAGGATGCTCCGCGCTCCAAGGGCCCGTGGTCCGTACTCCATCCGACCCTGAAACCAGCCCACGACCTGCTCCACCGCAATCGCCGACGCCACCGTGGCGGCGAGGGCGCCCTCCTCCACCCGTCGAAAGGGGTAGCTCCTCGTGCGCGCCCACGCCTCGATCTCATCATCGGAGTAGGACGGACCAAGAAGGGAGCCGTGTTGCGCGTCCCCGGGCTCGACCGACCGCGGCTGCTCCAGGTAGTCGTGCCAGGTCGCGAGCGCCGCCCCAAGCGCGCCTCCGGCGTCCCCCGCGGCAGGCTGGACCCAGATGCCGTCGAGAGCGCACTCGCGCAGGATCCGCCCGTTGGCGACGCAGTTGAGCGCGACCCCTCCCGCGAGGCACAGGTTGCGGGCGCCCGTGAGCGACAACGCGTGGCGAACCATCCGCAGCATCACCTCCTCGGTGACGTCCTGAATGCTGCGAGCGAGGTCCATGTCTCGCTGTCGCAGCGGGGACTCCGGCGCGCGCGGTGGGCCGCCCAGCAGCGCGTGGAATCGGTCATTGGTCATCGTCAGGCCGGTGAGGTAGTTGAAGTACGTCAGGTCGAGCCGAAACGAGCCGTCGGGCTTGAGGTCGATGAGGTGCTCCAGGATCGTGGACACATACTTCGGCTCCCCATAAGGTGCCAGACCCATGAGCTTGTACTCTCCCGAGTTGACCTTGAACCCGGCATAGTACGTAAACGCCGAGTAGAGCAGTCCGATGGAGTGTGGAAATCGAATCTCTTTGAGCAATTCGATTCGGTTGCCGTCGCCGAAACCGATGCTGGAGGTCGCCCACTCGCCGACACCGTCCGCGGTCACGATGGCGGCGCGTTCGAATGGGCTCGGATAGAATGCGGACGCCGCGTGCGATACATGATGCGCAGGGTAGAGCAGCGGACCCGTGTAGCCGCAGGCCGTCCGGATCTCGCGCGCGGTAAAGGCCTTGCGCTTGAGCCAGGTCGGCATCGACCTGAGGTACTGGACCAAGCCGAACGGGGCGCACGCGAGGTGGGTCGTCAGAATCCGCTCGAGCTTGAGGAGCGGCTTTTCATAGTAGGCCAGATAGTCGACGTCCTCCAGAGCGACGCCGCCTTGGCGAAGGCAGTACTCGAGCGCGTGCGACGGAAAGTCTGCGTCGTGCTTACGGCGAGTGAAGCGCTCCTCCTGAGCAGCGGCGACGATCTTGCCGTTCGAGATCAGGCACGCCGCGCTGTCGTGGTAGTAAGCGGAGATCCCCACGATATGTACGGGACTGGATCTGCCTGGCGACATCATAGGCTCTACACCGTCGGCCTGAACTCGGGCGCGAGTGCCGTAGGGACGCCTCGGGGGACGGTCTCGACCCGAACCGGTGCCACAACCGCAGGCGCGACGTCCAGGAGTCCTCTTCGATCGAGATCGACCAAGGCCCAGGCGAATCCGTTGAAGAAGTACAACGGCGCCGCGAGAAAGGGGCTCTCGTGAACGACGGCAAAGGAGGCACCGACCATGACCGAGATGAGAAAGAGCGCCCAGACGAGCAGATCGTCACGAACCCCGAGCTCCTCTGCGGGGCGCCGACGAATGCGACCGATGAGGCCGCCAATCACGTGAAGGTGAAAGGCGATGAAGCAGGCCAGGCCAACGAGTCCGACACGCGCAAGGACGGTAACATACACGTTGTGCGGGTATCGAATGTAGAACCCCCCCGCCAGCTTGACAGGCACGAGGATCTCGCTGAAGCCGCGGCCGTACGTCGCGGAGCCGGGCTCGCTGAGGGTTCTCGTGATGATGTCCTCCCACCAGTTGATGCGGCCCTTGCGCGTCCCGGCGAGACCTTGGGCCATCTGGCGGTCGACCTCAAAGCCCTCCTCTTGGCCCGACACGCGATTGGGCGCGTCGTCGACGACGACCGAGCGCATGTAGTACAACAAACCAGAGAGCGTGAGGTCGCCACGGTCGCTCTTCATGCGCACATTAATCAGGTCGAGAAACGAGATGAGCGCGATGAAGCTGATGACGAGCGCGGAAACCAGTCGCATCGCTCGAGCCCGCCGGATGATCAAGAGCGCGACGGTCGCCGTGAGCAGCGACATGAGGCCACTGCGGCTCTCGTAGAGCGCGACGGCGACGATTCCCCACAGAGCCACTGCCGCGCGTGTCAGGGGCCGCCATCCGAGCGCAGACTTTCCCGACAGGGCAAGGAAGAACAGCGCACCGACACTCATGATGTAGCTCGCGCCGTGATTTCCAAGCAGAGGCACGTCCTCGTTGCCAAACGTGATCCATGGCGCGATGGTGTGGCGAATGGCGTACGTCGAGGCGTGGATCAGCTCCAAGAAGAACGCGATGCCGAGGATCGCATACGTTCTGCGGCGGCGTCCTGCGTCCAGCGCCAAGTAGTACCCGAACGGAAAGAAGATCGCATAGTAGAGGACGGAGAAGTTGCGAATGGCCTCGACGCCGACCGTCGCCACATCGCCCAGCAGGTGAGCCGTACCGATGAGCGCGCAGACAATCATCCACCACATGGGCGCGGGGAAGGGGCGGGTGTGGTCCTCGCGCATCCTTCGCTGTATGGACCACGCGGCAACGACGACCAGCACCTCACCGATGTAGATCGGGACCCCGACGCTTCCAAAGCCGATGTACGCAAAACCGCGGTTGAGGACGATGTAGCCACAGATGCCGAGCAAAACGAAGTAGTCGATGACCGCGAGCCGCTTGAGCGCGAAGGCGATACCGCCGATGGTCGCTGTCGCCAGGACCACCGTGAGCAAGTAGGCCGCATAGCCACTGCCGGCGAGCCCGCCAATCACCGCGCAAACCGAGGCACCGAAGACGAGGACGATGAACTGGAGCAGCGCGCGCGGCATCCTGGCCTTTGTTACCTGCGGCCGACCGGTCGGTCAATGAATCGGCGCGCGGCGCGCTCGGGTGACGTGGCGCGTCACGCGGTCTTGAGCAAGGCCAACAGCGGATCTTCGCGCAGGTCGGCCGGATCGCCCTCGACGCCGAGGTCGTGAAACAGCGCGCGTAGCACGTGCTCCGGCCGCACGACGGCGCCGTCGGCCGCGAGCGCCCCGGTCTTGAGATTGACCGCCTGAGGGTTCATGCCCAGGTCCGACGAGGCGCCAATGACCTTGCCGCCCTGAATGGGACCGCCCGCGAGGAAGCAGCTGTTGCCAAGCCAGTGATCGCGGCCGCCGCGGTCGTTGACGAGCGGCGAGCGCGAGAACTCCGAAAAGCCGACGATGACGGTGTGGTCGAGCCAGCTCGTGCCCGTGCCGGCGTACTCGCTGGCGGCGAGGTCTTCGATGAGTCGCGCGACGGCGTTCATGCCAGCCATCTGGCGCGGGCCGTGATCGCTCTGCCAGTCATCGTAGTGCGTGTCCAGGCCACTCGTGGCCTCGATGCTCACCACGCGGCTGACGCCGTTCTTCAGCGCCTGCGAGGCCAAGGCGGCCTGCGCTCCGGGCGATGCGAGGGCGGCGGTGCCCGTGTCCGCGATGCCGTAGTGCGAACGCAGCGACGACATGGCCTCCGTCTTGGCCTGGAAGTCGAAGAGCGCGTCGAGCTTGGCGGACATGACCTCGTCCAGCTTTTGCCGGGACACCTCAGCGGCTTGAAGCAGCGGCGAGGCCTGGGACTCGGGACAGGAGGCCGTCAGCGCGAGCAGCTGCTCGATCTGCGCCTCCGCGGTCGACGTTAACGGCGCCGCTCCCGGCTTGAGCGCGCGGACCAGGTCAGGGACGCTATTGACGCGCAGGCCGGTAGCGAAGTTGGGAAGCTCGGTGTTGTAGGACTCGACGCGGCTCGAGAGGTTGGGGATGGGCTGCTCCTCGCCCAGCAGTGACGCCATCCACGTCGCGATCGAGGAGCCGCGCGCCAGCAGACCGCTCGGCGGCTTGCCGGTGAGGAAGCGGCGGCGCCCGACCTCATGGGTGAGCGTGTCCATGCTCATGCCACGCACGACGGCGAGCTTGTCGCCGTGCTTGGCCAGGTCGCCGACGTAGGGCCCGAGCACCATGCCGGGCGCGGCCTCCGTCAACAGATTGGTGACTGGGGACTTGAGCAGCTCGTAGGCCGGTTGGATCTTGGTGTCGTCGACGGCGTCGGCGTTGAACACGTTGGGGTCGCGTGGGTCGAGTCCCAACAGGACGTCCCAGCCGCCGGAGAAGTAGCAGAAGACGTAGTACCGGTCGGTCGACTTGGCACTCGCCCCCGGCGTGCCGGCTGCGCGCGCCAGCCGCTCGGCGCCGCGCAGGAGGGAGAGCCCGAGACCGGCGCCAAGGCTGCCCAAGAGGAGCTGCCGGCGGCTCAGCGTGCCGCGCACCGTCGAGGTCGTCATGTTTCGTTCACGCATACCCGCCTCCTGAGCCTAGTACGTGGTGAAGTCCGGGTGAGTGACGAGAGCGACACAGACCGCCGTCCATCCCGCGAGCGGCGACTGCGCCGTGTGCTCGACCGAGGCGTAGAGCCAGCGCCACGGCTCCAAGTGGGCGTCGTCGGTCACGGTGGCCGTCAGGCGCCGGCCGTGAAACCGCAACAGCAGAGCGCGGAGGTTGTCTTTGATCTTCTCCGGAGCCGACTTCCAGGTATCCGTTGGCGACGACGACGCGAAGAAGACCGGCGAGGCGCCGCCATCGGCCGCGGCGAGCTTTCCGCACACCGAGCGCGCTGCGTCTCCCAGGAACTTCATGAAGAGGGTCGAGGCCGTGAGGTCCTCCTGGGTGATCTCGACGAAGTCTGGCCTGCCCAGCGTCTTGCCGAGCTGCTGAAACAGGTTGACCTCGGCTTGCCCCTGCTTCTCCGTCCAGCCGATGCCACCCGTCACGCGCCGAATCGCGGCGTCGAGCTGATCGATGTTCATGCGCCTGCGCGGTCGTTGCAGCGGCTCGGCCACCGGTGACAGCGGCAACAGGGCGACCTCGCCCTCCGGATGAACCGCGACCTGGGCCGGCACCTGCACGGGTGCCGCCTCCGCCGGGGGCAGTCCAGGCTCGAGGTGGCCTGGCGTGCTGCTCGGCGCGACTGGCGTCTGAATCACGGCATCGCGCGCGCATCCGGCGACCAGAATGGGCAAAAGACAGGCGAGGTGTCTCATCGAACCCTCCGGTACGTCGCGCTCGTCACGATGGCTTTGACCACGTCTCGGAACTCGAAGCCGCCCGAGACGAAGTCGTACGTCGTCTCCGCAAGCCAGCCCTCCTCTTCGGGCTGCACCGCACGACCGAGCAGCCACTCCGCGGCGTGGCGCGCGACGCAGGTGGGCAGGCGATCATCGACGATGGCGCGCATGGCCAGCAGCCGCGGGCCCTCCTCGACGTGCGCCACGTGCTCCGGGCGAAGGAAGTCGTAGGCCATGAGCCAGCCGCGGAACGGCAGCTCCTCGGGGGAGGTCGCCTTCGTGATGTAGAACGTCTTGCACTCCGCGCTGCACTGAAGCCCCGTCAGCGCACACGCCTCGCAGTCGGCGCGCTTCCCAGGGAACGCCGCGGGCGAGAGCCAGCCGATGCCGTTGGGTGTCCACCGACCCCAATAGCTGGCCGTGGGCTCCAGAAGCGCGTGGCAGTACTTGCAGCCGGAGCGCAGCTGCAGGTCCGGGTGGTTCGCCAGTTTGTCGCTCGAAAAGGGGATACCCCCCGGCGGAGGCTGAAACGGCTGACACAGAAAGGCGTTGTGAAAGCGGTTGGCCCGCGCCCGCTGCGTCTGAAAGCGGAGCAAGAACGCGGGGCTCGTGAGGATGCCCGCCTGCTCCGGGCCCAGATCGACGGCGATCCAGGTGTCCTTGTCCATGAAGGTGAGGTCCGGAAGCTTGGACTTGGGGACCGGGTTGGGCTCGTAGCGCAGGTTGGCGCCGACGTTCGTCTGCCAACGCAGGAAGTGGACGAGCGGGCCGTTGACATAGGCCGTCTGGCTCGTGAACAGCTCCGTGTACGGGCGCTTGTCCCGGATGATGGCCGCGATGCGACGGTCGAGGTCACCTGCGATGGCCTCCAGCACGCGCGCGGTCGCATCGCCACCGCGGCACCAGCGCAACATGGGGCCGCATCCGCAGCCCTTGTCGGAGAATCCGCCCGTGGTGCCGCAGTCCGAGCCGTTTGGCGAGATGACGGCGTCTTGCGCATCGTAGCCGCAGACTTTGATCGGGAGGTCCGGTGCCCAATACGGCGCGACCTGAATCCACCCCTCGCGCGACGTTCCGTCCGGCTGCAGCTTGGACACGATGGCGCCGTCGGGCGTCGTCTCGAGCGGCTCGTCGAGACAGCCGAGCTCCCCTCCGCGATACAGCTTGGCCGTCTGCCGGCGCCAGTGGAGCTGCCCGGTCTTGGTCAGACCCGTGGTAGCCGCCAGCAGAGTGAGGTTTGCGACGTTGTTCCAGAGAAGCGCCTGGTGGTGCCGCAGAGCCTGTCCGACGAAGGCTTCGCTGTCGAGCCACTCGTCGACGAGAGCCCCCGGGATGCTCTCGGACGCGTCGAGCGCCGCGAACTCCTCGGGTGTCGGGACGTCACCACGAAGGTCGAGGCTGAGCGCTCTCAAGAGGCGATATCGGTCGAGCTCTGGGGCCTCCGCCGCACAAACGGATGCGGGAGCCGAGACCTCAGCGGCGGCCGGGGCCGCGAGCAAGAGAGCCAGAAAGAGCGCAGAGCGCGGTTGGAGCATGTCGCGAGCCCTCCGGCGTGAGGTGGCGAGCGCGTCGTGGGACGCACGATCCCACCAAGCTACCTACGCGATCCCGCTGCCGGAGGCAACGCAGAAGGTGAGCCTACGGCGTCTTGAGTTTGGTCTCCCCCGTGGAGCACTTGCCACCGAGGAGGAGGGTAAACTCGGTGCGTCGGTTCTTCTCGTAGTCGATCTCATTGGGGTTGTCGGCCCGGTACACCGGCTTGCTGGCACCGAAGCCGCGACGCGTCAGCAGCTTGGCCTCGACGCCGAGTCGGACGAGTTCGGCCTTGACGACCTTGCCGCGGTTCTTGGACAGCGTGAGGTTCTTGAGGTCGTTGCCCTCCTCACTGGCGTGACCGTCGACGCCGACCTCGATGACGAGCTTGTTCTCGAGGATCTTCTTGGCGACGACCTCGAGCGTCTTCTTGGCCTCGGCCGTCAGGTCCCACTTGCCCTTCGCAAAGATGACGTACTCGGGCAGCGTGCGGGCGCACTCCTTCTCGACCTCGATGATCTTCTCGACGTACTTCGTCGTGCTGCCACCATCGGGACAGCCCTGCTTCTCCGCAGGCCCGGGCAGGTTCGGGCACTTGTCGGCCGTGTCCTGGACGCCGTCGCCGTCGTTATCCAGTTCCGGACACCCGTCGTCGTCCTGGTAGCCGTCCTTGTCCTCCCGCTCCGACGGGCACCGATCCAGCGCGTCCGCCACGCCGTCGCCATCCGCGTCGCCGTCGGGGCAGCCATCCTTGTCCTCGACGCCGTTCCAGTCCTCCGCCTGGTTGGGGCACTTGTCCTCCGCGTCCACGATCCCGTCTTTGTCGTTGTCCCACTCCGGGCAGCCGTCGTTGTCGGCAAAGCCGTCCTTGTCCTCGGGCGACAGCGGGCACTCATCCGCACGGTCCTCGATGCCGTCGCCGTCGCTGTCGTTGGTCCGGGGCGCCCACTGCAGCCCCGCCAAGAAGCGGAAGTTCGGGGCGCCGTAGCCCTGCACGAGCCCCGCGCCCACCGCGGCCTGGATGCTCAGTCCCGAGATGACCCAAAACTTGGGCCCAAACAGCACCTCGAGGTTGGTCGAGTCGAGCGACGAGAAGAAGTCCTTGGTCAGTGGCGTGCGACCAAAGATCTCGAGGTCGAGATGCACCCGATCGATCCACGCGGCCACGTCGATGCCCAAGCCAAACGTCAGCTCGTGGCCAAACGTCGTGCCAAACAAGGTCGACTCCTTCGGCCGAAACCGGAAGCCCAGGTTCAGCGCCGTGACGGTCCGGTCCGTCCGATAGTCGAAAATGGTGTTCAGCAGCACACCCACCGTCGGGTCTCCCCGGAACTTGTCCTTGTTCCCCGTCGGCAGCGTCAGCCCAAACGACATTCCAATCCCGAAGCCGCCCGTCTGGTTGTTCAGCAGCTTCCCACGCACCCGAAACGTCATGTCGCCGAGGCCCGCTCCCGACACCGGCGCAATCGCCTTGACGTCGTCCGCCGACGTCATCTGGATCGCGACCGGCAGGCTCAGCTCGATCTGCGCCCAGTCCGCCAGGCCCACGCCCAAGCCGATATCGCAAAACGTCTGGCTCTCGACCAGGATCTCCTCGTGGTTGCCGGCCTTGAGAAACAACGGCTTGCGCTCGCCGTAAAACAGCACCGACGCGTACGGCTGCCACTTCGGCCCCACCATCGACTCCTCCACCGACCAGATGCGGTACCGACCGCCCCCGGGCATGAAGTTCTCGATGTTGACCTCCGCCGTCGCCTGCGCCGACGCCCCCGTGGGCGCCATCATCGGCACCGCCAGCGCCGCCAGCACCAGCAGCGGGAGCACCCGTGCTCGCCGTCGCGCCAAGAGCACGAGACCCGCCAGCAGCAGCACCGCCAGCGCGCCGGTCCCCGCACCCGGCCGACCCGAGGCGTCGCACCGGAAGACGTTGTCGCCGATCACCTTCGCCACCGAATAGTCGTCGTCCTTCACCAGCGGCTTCGTTCCGTTGTCGACCTCGTCCTTGTCGTTGACGCCGCCGTCGTCGGAGTCACCATCCAGCGGGTCGCTGCCGTAGACCAAGAGCTCGAGCTTGTCATTGAGGCCGTCGTCGTCGGAGTCCGGATCCTTGTGGTCGGTCTTCGTCACCTTCCCGTTCGAGACGTTCTTGATGCCGAGCTTCTCGTCGTGGTCCGTCAGCCCATCGCCGTCGGTGTCAAACAGCCCGTCGGTCGGATCCAGCGGGTCCGACTCCGGCGGATCCCCCACCTTGCCGTCCCCGTTCAGGTCCTCCTCGCCATCCTTCAGCTTGTCGGCGTCTGTGTCCGGGTTCAGCGGGTTGGTCTTCGTCGTCGGATCCGCGTCCGCCTTGAATTTCGTCGCGTCCGTGTCCTTCGTCGGCTGGTTCACCCCCAGCTCCGTCCCGTCCTGCACCCCGTCCTGGTCCGTGTCCCGCTCCTTCGGGTCCGTCTGGGTCGTGTTGACCTCCTTGCCGTCGGTCAGGCCGTCCTCGTCGGAGTCCTGATCCCGCGTGTTCGTGCCAATCACCTGCTCCTGCGCATCCGACAAGCCGTCGTCGTCGTCGTCCTGGTCCGCGCAGTTCAGCGTCCCGTCCTGGTCGTAGTCCAGCAGCTCCGGCGCCGCCGGCGTCGACGCCTTGTTCAGCGAATCGGTGCCGCAGATCCCCTCCTCCTTGTCTGAGACCAGGTCGTTGTCGTCGTCCGGATCCTTGCAGTCGATGATCTGGTCCCCGTCCGTGTCCTCCAGTGACTCCAGGCTCGGCGTCGACGTCGACGACAGCGGGTCCGTCCCGCAGTAGACCTCCACGCCGTCTGAAACGCCGTCCTTGTCCGCGTCCGACTGGCTGCCGTCACAGTCGCCGTTCTGATCTTTGTCCTCGGACACCGACTTCGGGTCCAAGGGGTTCGTGTGGCAAAACAGCTCTTTCTTGTCGTTCTCCGTGTCGCCGTCGGTGTCCGCCTTCGTCGGGTACGTCTCGCCCGCGCTCACGTCCCCGTCCGGCTTTCCGTTGTGGTTCGCATCCTCGTCGCCATCCAACAGCCCGTCCCCGTCCGTGTCCGGGTTCGTCGGGTCCGTCTTCAAGCAGTTGTTCTGCGCGTCCACCCCGTAGCAGCTCGACGCCGCCACCTCGAGCCCGTCGCTCAGACCGTCGCCATCGGTGTCCGTCTTCAGCGGCGACGTCTCCTTCGGCTGCGTCACCCCGTCGTGATCCGCATCCTCCGCCCCGTCCTTCAGCCCGTCCCCGTCCGTGTCCGGCTTGTTCTTCTCCGTCCCAATCGCCAGCTCCGCCAGGTCCGGCTCCGCGTCGTTGTCGTCGTCCAAGTCCACGCAGTTCAGCGTCAGGTCCCCGTCGGTGTCGGTCAGGTCGTCGATCGTCGGCTTCAGCGACCCGTCCAGCGGATCCGTCTTGCACGTCGTCTCCGTCACGTCCGGCGCGCCGTCCCCGTCGTCGTCGGTGTCCTGCGTGTTGCAGATCCCGTCCTTGTCCGTGTCCACCGGATGCGACGCCGCCGACAGTGGATCCGACCCGCACGCCGTCTCCTGATCGTTCGGCCAGCCGTCCGCGTCCTGGTCCAGATCCTTCGGATCGCACAGCCCGTCCTTGTCCGTGTCCACCGGCACGCTCGCCGCGCTCTTGGGATCGGTGCCGCAGAAGGTCTCGTCCGACGTCTTCCACAGGTCCCCGTCCGGATCCGCGTCCGGGTCCACCACGTCACACACGCCGTCCCCATCGGTGTCCACCGGCTTGCTCAGCGCCGACTTCGGATCCGTCTTGCACAAGGCCTCCGTCGCGTTCAGCCACCCGTCGTTGTCCTCGTCGTTGTCCAGCGGATCGCACAGCTTGTCCCCGTCGGTGTCCGTCGGCAGCGACAGCGGGTCGTGCGCGTTCGTGCCGCACTTCTGCTCCGTGTCGTCGTCCCAGTTATCGCCGTCGTCGTCCGGGTCCACCTTGTCGCACAGCTGATCGGCGTCCGCGTCCTGCCCGTTGTCCTTCGGGTTGTCGGCCTTCTTCTTCGGGTCCGTCCCGCACGTCGTCTCCACCGCGTTCGCCCAGCCGTCGCCGTCCTCGTCCTGGTCCAGCAGGTCGCACACGCCGTTCTTGTCGGTATCCACCGGCACCGACGACGCATCCCGCGGATCCGTCTGGCACAAGAGCTCCTTCGCGTCCGTCCACTGATCGTTGTCGTCGTCGGGATCAATCACGTCGCACAGGTGATCTCCGTCCACGTCCAGGCCCGCCGTCCCCGGGTTGTCGCTGTTCACCGTCGGGTCCGTCCCACACACCTGCTCCACGTTGTTCGCCCACGTGTCCCCGTCCCGGTCGGCGTCCTCCACGTCGCAGATCCCGTCGGCGTCCTGGTCGTGCGCCGCGTCAATCGGCGTGGACGTCCCCAGCAGCGGGTCCGACCCGCAGCCAAGCTCAAACGTGTCCACGAAGCCGTCCGCGTCGTCGTCCAAATCCGACGCGTCGCACTGCGTGTCCCCGCCCGGCAACGCCCCGTCCGTGTTCTTCGGCACCGACGCCTGGTTCAGCGAGTTGCTGCCACACACCAGCTCCTCGATGTCCGAGTGTCCGTCCGCGTCGTCATCGGTGTCCGAGCAGTTCGGGAGACCGTCGTTGTCCAGATCGTTGGCCAGCAGCGGACCCGGCACCGACGCCTTCGACTCCGGATCCGTGTTGCACAGCAGCTCGAAGCCGTTGCTCACCCCGTCCTTGTCGAAGTCCTCCTTCGCGCAGATCCCGTCCGTCAGGCAGTCCGTGTCCAGGCAGTCAATCGCCGTGTCGCCGTCGTTGTCGTTGCCGTCACCGCACTGCTGCTCCTTGGCGCCGCACGAGGCCTCCGTCGTGTCGAACTGCTTGTTGCAGTCGGCGTCAATCCCCGCCAGCTTGCAGTTCTTCGCCGCCCCCGGCCGGATCTTGTCCGTGTTCTTCGCCTCCGGGTTCAGCGGACACTCCGTCGCCTCCGTCGCGTCCGAGGCCTGGTCGTCGTCGTCGTCCGGATCCACGCAGTTCAGCAGCAGATCGTTGTCCGGGTTGGCGACCTCGTCAGACGTCGGCACGTCCAGCACCGACTTCGGATCGTGGCCGCACAGGATCTCCACCCCGTTCTTGATGCCGTCCTGGTCGAAGTCCGCGTTCGCGCACGCCGCCACCAGCACGCAGTCGTCGTCGGCGCAGTCCACCAGACCGTCGGCGTCCTCGTCCTTGCCGCCCGTGCACTGCTCGCCGCACACCACCGTTACGTCCGCCGCCGGAGAGCCGGAGCCCCCGCACGCCGCCACCTCGTCGACCACCAGCGTGTAGGTCGAGCCCGCGTTCACCGACAGCGATCCCTGCCCGCCGTCTGCGCACGTCGAGGACACCGCCAGCGCCGAGCCCGCGCACGTCAGGTCCGCGCACCCGTTGACGAAGACGTTGACCGAGTACTGCTTCGTCCCCGCGTTCTTCACCCGGAAGGTCACCGTCTCCGTCGTCGTCGCCGACAGCTTCAGCACCCCGTCCGCCCCCGACCCGCACGGAAACGCGTTGTCGAACGGCACCAGGCTCTTCGTCTCGCCGCACGCCACCGGCAAGGCCGACGCGCACGTCTCGCCCGCGCACTCCGGAGACGCCGTACACGCTGCGTCCACGCAGTCCACTTGGCCGTCGCAGTCGTTGTCGAAGCTGTCGTTGCACGCGTCCGCCGCCGACGTCTCCGTGCCGCCGGGGTTGATGGCCTTGCGCGTGTCGTCGCAGTCCGTCCCCGTCTTCGGGCACACCGCGTTCGCCGCCCCGCCCGGCACCCCGTATCCGTCGCCGTCGCCGTCCAGGCACGGATCCTTGCAGTCGTCCAGATTGTCCTTGTCTAGGTCGATCTTGCAGTTGGTCGTGCACGTCGCCACCGCGGCGTCGCAGTCCTGCTCGTTGCACACCTTGTCGCCGTCTCCGTCCGGCAGGCCCTGGTCGATGGTTCCATCGCAGTCGTCGTCCTGGCCGTCGCAGACCAGCTCCCCGCAGCTCGTCGCCGCGCCCGGCGTCCCGAGATGCGTCTTCGACGTCGAGTACGTCGCCGTCCCTGCCGACAAGCACCACACGCTCGCGTCGTCGTTCGACGCGTTCGTCTGCGTCGTCGCGCTCTGGAGCTCAATCGACCGCGACTTGTTCGTATCCGCCGCATGCCCCAGCTCGCAGGCGTACCCCGTGAAGTCCAGCAGGTCGAGCACCGCGCTCGTCCCATCCAGCAGCTGGAGCTGGTCGCCCACCTGCGACAGCTGGAATTGCCCGTCGCAGAACGCGTCTGCCGGCAGGCCGTCCGACCCATTTTGGGGGCCCAGCGCGATGACGTAGAAGCCCTTCGCCGCGACCTCGCCCTTCTTGCCCAGAGCGACCGCGCAGTCGCTCGCAAACGTCTGCACCTGGCCCTGCTGATTCTTCAGCTTCAGACCCAGGCTCCCGAGGTCGATCTTCGCGTTCGACCGGTTGTACAGCTCAATCCACTGCTCGCCCGGCAGGCCCGACAGCTTCTTGATGTGCACCTCCGTAATCGCCAGGGCGCCCGCCTCCGTCTGGCACGTCGCCGAGCAGCCGTCACCCGACGTCGTGTTCCCGTCGTCACACGTCTCGCCCGCCGTGATCTTGGTGTCGCTGCACACCGAGCACGCCAGCTCCTGCGGATCGTCCAAGCCGTTGCAGTCGTTGTCGCCTGGCACCGCGCACTGCTCCGCCTGATCCGGGTGCGTCGTCGCCCCGCTGGCGAGCGGGTTGTCGTTGCAGTCCGCCTTCGACTGCGGGCACGCCGACAGATCGCCGTTGTACGGCAGCGTCGCGTCGCCATAGCCGTCCGCGTCCGCGTCGATGCAGTGATCGCACGCGTTGCTCCCCGACAGCTCCGGCTTCTTGTCGTCGTCCCTGTCCGACTGCAGCGTCACCTCTGAGATAAACAAGCCCGGGTTGTCATTGTTGTTGTTGTCCAGCGTGTCGTAGAACAACACGACGTCCACCGATTGTCCCGCCTTCTCCGGCGGCAGCGGCACCGACACCGTGTCGAAGAGGCCAGACGCCGTCTTCTTCCCCGACTCGAAGATCACGTACTTCTTATCGCCCGCCGCCTTGCACTGCGTCTTCGGCGTCTGCGGATCCAGGCACACGCCAAAGATGTCCTTGCTGGTCGACGCCTCGCCTCGGTTCGCGTACCGAATCAGCAGCGACGGGAACGGCATCCCCGCCGGGATCGTCAACGTACGCGCCAAAAACGCCTTCACCGACGTCTGCCCGCCCGTCTGCACCGACGACACGTTCCCGTTCAGGACCGTCTCCCAGCCCTTGTCCCCTGCGTTCAGCGTGCTCGCCCCGTACTGAAACACCCGCGTCGCCGCGTTGTTGTCCGGATCGTTGTCGTCGGGAATCAGGCCCGCGTCGCCCGTCGTAAACGTAAACGTCTTCGCACACACCGCGCACGCCGCGTCATTGGTGCAGCTCGCGTCCAGGCAGTCGATCTTCGTGTCCCCGTTGTCGTCCTTCCCGTTCGCGCAGTCCTCGGTCCCGCAGTCGCTGTCGTTGCCGTTCAGGAAGCCGTCGCAGTCGTCGTCGTCGGGCGTGTTGCACACCTCCGTCTTCCCGGGGTTGATCGCCGCGACGACGTCATTGCAGTCCGGCTTGCCGAAGTTCGGGCACTGGCTCGGACCCGGCGTCCCGTTCGCCATCCGCGGGCTCGCCGCGTCCGAGTAGCCGTCCTTGTCCCCGTCCCAGCACGGATCGCACTGCGTCGAGGCCCCCTCCTGCAGCGCGTCCCCGTCGACGTCCGACGCCACCACGATCCGGTCGATCGCCAAGCCCGGCGTCAGCACCAGGTTCGGCACCACCGTGTCGAAGAACACCGTCACCGTCACCGATTGGCCCAGGTGCGCCTTCAGGTCGATCACCAGGTGGTCCTGCGTCCCATCGGTATAACTGGGCTGCGGCAGCGCGTTGTTCGGCGTCTTGTTGCCCACCACGACCGCCGCCGCGTTGTCCTTGTCGCACGCGCCGCCCGGCGCCACGTTGAAGCAGACGCCCATCACGTCGAACGCCGGGTTCGGGTTGCCCTGCAGCTTGTAGACCACCTCGAGCCGGGGCGCGGGGCCGCCCGTCACTGCGTTCGGCACCGCGAAGGTGCGCGTCAGGTGCGCGATCTTCCGCGTCGCGTCCACCCCCAGGCCCGTCGCGCCACCCGTCTTCCACACGCCGTTCGACAGCGGCAGACCCTGCGTCGGCGCGCCCGGCAGATACGCCATCGGACCGGTCGGCACAAAACCCTGGCCCGCGCCCGAGTCGAACGTGAAGTCGATGCTGCACGGCGAGCAGAACGGATCCCCCGTGCACGCCACGTCCGCGCAGTCCGTCAGCCCATTGCTGCCGTTGTCCAGACCGTCGGTGCAGTCCTCACCGCACTGCGCGTCCAGCAGGTCCGTCTTCGTGTTGCAGTTGTCGTCGACGTTGTTGCTGCAGAGCTCGATCTTGGTCGGGAAGATCTGGTCGTTGCCATCCACGCAGTCCTCCGCCGCGCCGCCCGTGCATTGCGCCGGTGTCGCCGAGCCCGCCGCACCAAAGCCGTCCTGGTCCACGTCGATGCACGGGTCACATCCCGCCTGCGCCCCAAACTCGCCCTTGCTGTCCCCGTCCACGTCCGACCGCACGTCGATCCGGCCGACGAACGCCCCCTCGAACGCCGTCGCGCCCGCGCCGCCCGCCGACGTGAAGCGCACCACCGCCGTCGGCGAGGTGCCGCCCAGGCTCGCCACGTCCACCGTCAGGGTCGTCAGCGCCGTCGCGTTGGCGCACGTGTGCGCGTTCGGCGCCCCCGCCGTGCTCCCCGTCGGGTTCACGAACACGTCCAGGCACTGGTTGGTGCCGTCGCCCTGGAGCTTGTAGGACACGACCAGCTGCGTCTTCGGGATCGCTGCAGACGTCGCCGGAATCGCAATCTGTCGCCGAATCGTCGTGTCCACCGCCGTCGCCGGCAGCTTCGGCGCGCCGAGCCCCGTCTCGAAGCCCGTGCCGCCGCCAAACGCCGAGGCCCCGTGCGCGAACGCCCCCGCGCCGCTCCCGCTCCCCGTGATCGTCCAGTCCTGCACGCCCGTCGCGAAGTTGAACACCGACCCGCACGAGGCCACGCACACCGTCGGGTTGTTGCCCGTGCACGTGAAGCCCGCCTCGATCGCGCACGCCTGCGAGCAGCCGTCCCCGTTGTCCGCCGCCGCGCAGCCGTTGTTGCCGCACCCGTCGTCGCAGGCCTCGTTCGACGCCTTCTTCCCGTCGCCACACAATGAGGTGCACACGTTCGGGGTGTTCGTGTTGCACGCAAACCCAAATTCGATCGCCGTGCAGTTCGCGGCGCACCCGTCGACCGCCGTCGTGTTCCCGTCGTCACACGCCTCGCCGTCCGACACGTTCCGCTCGCCGTCGCCGCACGCCTTCACCTTCACGGTCACGGTCGCCGTCGCCGTCGCGTTCGCCTTGTCCGTCACCGTGTAGGTAAACGTCGTCGTTCCCGCGAAGCTGCCCGAACGCGTAAACGTCACCCCCAGCTTGTCCCCATTGATGGTCACCGTGCCCCCGGAGGCTGGCTGCGTCACCGACTTCACCGTCAGCACGTCCGGCGTCGTGTCCGCCGTGTCCACGTCCGTGTCGTTGGCCAGCACCGGGATCGACACCGGCGTGCTCTCGTAGGTCTGCGCTGCGTCGTCGACCGCCACCGGCAGGTCGTTGGCCACCGCCAGGTTCACCGTGACCGTCGCCGACGACGTCACGTTCGCGCTGTCCTTCAGCGTGTACTGGAAGCTGCCGGAGCCGTTGAAGTTCAGCTGCGGCTTGAAGGTGATCGTCGTCCCCGAGAGCGAGACCGTCCCCTTGTTCGCGCCCTGCACCGACGTCACCGTCAGCACGTCCGGCACCGTGTCTGCCTTGTCCGGATCAAGATCGTTGGACAGGAGCGTGGCCGCCGTGATCGTCACGTCCACGTCCTCGGTGCCGTTCACCGAGTCCGCCACCGCCGTCGGCGCGTCGTTGCTCGCTGAGACCGTGACCGTCACCGTCGCCGCCGTCGACGTCTTCGGCGCCGACACGCCGTCGGTCGTCCCATTGTCCGTCACCGTGTAGGTAAACGTGTCCGTCCCGTTGAAGTGCGCCTTCGGCGTGTACGTCACGTTGCCGCCCGAGAGCGCGACCGTGCCACCCTGCGCCGTCGCACCGCCCACCAGCGCCACCGTCAGCGTCTGCGCCGACTCGTTCGCGGGGCCCTTGCTGTCGTTCGACGTCAGGTCCGACGCCGCAAACGTCAGCGGCGTGTCCTCGCCCGTCGACTTGCTGTCCGCGCTCGCCGAGGGCGTGTCGTTGACCTCTGTTACCGTGAGAGTCACCGTCTTCGTCGCCGTCTGCGCCGCGCCGCCCGTGTTCCCCTGGTCGTCGATGTCGACTTTGAGCGTGGCCGCGCCGTTGAAGTCGGCCGTCGGCTTGTACGACAGCGTCGCCAGCGCGTTGTTGGCCGCCGTCACCGTTGCCGTGAACGTCATCGGCGCGTCGTCGGTACCATCCGACCCGCCCGAGAACGTCAGCCCCGTCAGCTGCGTGACCGTCACCGTGCCGTTCGTCGGCGTCAGCGTCACCTTCACCGCGCCGCTGGCCGCGTCCACGTCCGCGACGGAGACCACGTTCCCCGTCCCCGTGAACGTCAGGACCGCGTCCTCGGCGACCGACCGGGTCGCCGGTGCGGCGATCGTCGGCGCATCGTTGACCGCCGTAATCGTAAACGTCACCGTCTTGCTATCGGTCTTGGCGCCGCCCGAGCCCGCGCTGCCCTGGTCCGTCACATCGACGACCACCTTCGCGGTCGCGCCCGTGAAGTTTGCCGTCGGGCTGAAGCTCAACGTCGCCAGCGCCGCGTTCACGTTGGTCAGCGTGCCCGTGAACGCCATCGCGGGGTCGCTGTTGCCGTCCCCCGCCGAGAACGACAGGCCCGTCACGCTGCTCAGGTTCACCGTGCCGTCCGTCGCCGTCAGCGTCACCTTCACCGACGCCGCGTCCTCGTCTGCGACCGACACCACGAGCCCCGCGCCCGTGAACGCGAACGTGCCGTCTTCGGTCACCGTCTGCGCCCCCGGCGCCGTAATCGCCGGCGGATCGTTGACCGCGTTCACCTGCAGCGGCACGTTCGCCGTCACCTGCTTCGCCCCGCCCGTGCCCGTCTGGCCCCCGTCGCTCACCGTCACGACCAGCGTGTCTCCGCCGTCGTAGTTGCCGTCCGGGTCGTACTTCAGGCCGTCCAGCGCCGTCGTCGTCGCCGCCGGCGTGCCCGAGAACGTCATCGTCGCGTTCTTCGTGCCGTCGCCGGTCGTAAACGTCAGGCCCGTCGTGCCCGACAGCGAGAGCTTGCCGTGGGTCACCGTCAGCGTCGTCGTGACGGTCGTTGCGTCCACGTCCGACACCGCGATCGCGTTGCTGTTGCCCGCGTTGAACGTCAGCACCGCGTGCTCCGCCACCGCCTGCGTCGCCACCGGGGCGGTGACCGACGGCGCGTCGTTGACCGCCGTCACTATGAGCCCGATGTCCGCCGTAAAGGACTTCTCCCCGCCCGAGCCCGTGTTGCCCCCGTCCATGAGCTTGACCTTCAGGGTCTCGTTCGACGTCGCGTTCAGCGCCGTCGTAAACGTCGCGTTCCCGGCCGTCAGATAGGTGTTCAGGTCGGTCAGCGTGCCCGACAGTGTGAGCACGCCCGTGCCGGAGCCCGACGCCGTCACGCCGCCGCTGCTCGACCCCGTGACGGTGCCCGACGCCACCGTCAGCGTCGCCGTCATCGTGCCCGTGCCCACGTCCAGATCGCTGAACGTCAGGCCGGACAGCGACTTCGCGACGTCCTCGGTGACCGCAAACGAGCCCCCCGGCGCGGAGACCGTCGGACCGTCGTTGACCGCGCTGACGGTGATGCTGCGCGCCAGCGTGTGCGACTTGGCTCCCCCGGAACCGGTCGCGCCCTGGTCGTCGGCCTTGACTGAGATCGACGCTGTGCCATTGAACTGTGCCGTCGGCTTGAAAACCAGGCCATCCAGCGCGGCGTTCACGTCATCCAGCGTCCCCGTGAACGTCATCGCCGCGTCCGAATCGCCGTCGCCCGCCGTAAACGTCAGGCTCGTCGTCGTCGCCAGCGTCGCCGTGCCGTCGCTGACCGTCACCGTCATCTGGAACTCCGAGGTCCCCACGTCCACATCCGACACCGCGAACGCGTTGGCCCCCGACAGCGTCAGCGCCGTGTCCTCGGTCGTCGACGGCGCCACCGGGCCCGACATCACCGGCGCGTCGTTCACCGCCGCCACCGTCAGCGCGATCGTGTGCGTCGCGTTCACCGTCCCCGCGAACGCCGCGTCATCCACCTCGATGGTCACCGCCGCCGCGCCGTTGTACTGCGCGTTCCCCAGGAAGCTCAGCGTCGCCAGCGCCGCATTCAGGTTGGCGACCGTGCCCGTGAACGTCGCCCCGCCGCTCGAGGTGAACCCGCCCGCGTCCAGCGTCAGGCCCGTCGTCGTCGTGATCGTGAACGTCCCGTTCGACGTGCTCAGCGTGACCGACAGCGTCGCCGGGTCCGGATCCGTGATCGACACCTGGTTGCTGCCCGTGAACGCGATGCTCTCGTCCTCGTTGGGTGCCGCCGTCGCCGGTGCGGTGATGGTCGGGAGGGTGTTTGGCGCGACGCACGAGCCCCCAGACAGCGTATTGCCCCCAGAGCAGCTGAGGCAGTTGTTGGAGCTCGGACCGTTGCAGGTTGCACAGCTGCCGTCGCACGCCCCGCAGAGGCGGTTCGTCGAGGGCGTGCACGCGATGACCTCGTACTGAGACGCCGTGCAGGCCGGGCTACACGCTTGGCAGGTTGCGCCGAAGAAGCCGGTCGCGCAGGTGCACGCGCTGCCGGGCGTCGGGCAGGTAAAGCCGGCCTCGACGACACACACGCTCGAACAGCCATCGCCGGCTGTGGTGTTTCCGTCGTCACAGCCCTCGCCAGCGTCGAGCGCGCTGTTGCCGCAGGTGTCGGGCGCAAACGTCTTCGCGAAAATCTCCGAGGCCGTGCCATTGCCGCCAGACCAGGCAACCAGGTACTTCCCGCTCGTGGTCCCAAAGACGGCGGACTGCAGCACGGCCGTCTTCTGCGTGTCTCCAGCAGCCGGTTGGAAGCTGATGCGGAAGTCCGTTCCGAACTCGTTGCCGACCGAGGGGCCTTCACCCACGAGCTCCTGGCCGAAGATCTCGATCTCGTCTTGAATCGCGCCATCGATGTCGTCGTCGCCGGTCCACGTGACGAGGAAGCGCTTGTGCGCGTGGTTGTAGGTGACGAACGGATTGCCGGCGCCAAACCCGACGTTGCCGTCGGGCCCCGCGTCACTCAAGCGGAGGTCGGCTGCGCCCTGGACGGTCCCGACGGCCGCGACGAGCCGGCCAAACACCTCGATCTCAGTCGTATTGGTTGCACCCAGGTTAGCCGAAAATGCGATGAGGTACCTATTTGCGGCCTCACTCCACGCGACGTGGCTTTGTCCCGCGCCAATCCGCTCGGCGATCTTGAAGTCCGTGCCCAGCTCCGCACCTGTGGATGCGTGGAGCCGCTGGCCGAGGATCTGGCGGCTATTCGGCGGGTTCGCCGTATTCTGGGTGTTGCTCCACACGACGAGGTACTCGCCCGCCGTCGCGTTGTAGGCGATCGCCGGAAAGTTGCAGTTGACGTTCGCTGAGGACGCGTCCACCAGCGGGACGTCGACAAGAAATTGTGCGCCAGATGCGGTGCCAGAACTCGACACGAGCCGGGCGCCGATGCGCACCTGAAAGCCCAGGGTCAGGTCATCGGACTCCCAGGCCACCAGAAAACCGCCCGTCGCCGTGTTCGCCGCGACGGTCGGGTTGAGGTCGAGCGCGAACGACCCCGCGGTTTGATCCGAGAGCTGCTGCGCTGAACCGGAGAGGGCGCCGGCGGCGGTGACGAGCTGCCCGAAGATCTCGTTCTCGTTCTGGGTGTCCGCGGACTCCTCGTCCCACACGACGTAGTACGTGTTCGTGTTGGCGTTCCACGCCACGGCCGGTCGCGCCGGAAAGGTTGCCGACGAGCGGATCTCGATGACAGACCCAAGCGCTGCAAAGCTGCCGTCGAGGCGCTGCCCGAGGATCTTCTTGCTCGTCGTGTTGCGGAAGACGAGCAGGTACTCATTCGAGGTCGCGTTGTAGGCCAGCCCCGCATCGGTGTTGCGCGCCCCTTGGGACGTGAGCTGGATGTCGGTCCCCGAGATCGTCGGGTTGGCACTCGCCAGCGACGCCCCGCCGAGACAAGCAAGGACCACCGTGAAGACAAAAGATGTACGCTTCATAACTCACCCTCCGCTCTCTGCGACCGTCCTTCCCTGGACCAGGTCGCGCTGACCCCAAGATTCCTTCCCCGCTCGACCCGCTCCCACGTGCGTCGAAGGGGACTGTCCGTCCGACGACCGGCAGCGCCGCTAGGCGGCCCCCGGTCGCTCCACCGAAAAGACCAGATACGCGAAGTCTGCGCCCTTCACTGGCGCCGCCCGCCCGAGACGTAGACCGCGACGCAGATAGCCCTCTTCGAGGCGGCTCTCCCAGGGAACCGCATGAAAGCCGTGGCGGCTCCATGCCGGCTCCGTCCAGCCGACGGCGTGCTCTTTTGCGGTCAACGCGACCACGTAGATCCCGGTCTCGAGCGCCTCTCCAGCCGGTCCTCCAAGCGCAACCAATGCGGCTCGGCGCTCCTGCCCGCCGCTTTGGTTCACGACCTGCTCGGTGACCACGAGCTGCAGCGGCAGCCCGGCGCGCATGGGCACCGTCATGCGGACCGGGCCCGAGACCACGTGCGCGTGCTCACCCAGGCGGGGCTCGTGGCGGTAGCTCAGGCCAAGGAACGACCCTGCGGGGTAGGCGACCTGGACCTGGAGCGACTTCAGGTCGGGTCGGGCTGCGAGCCCGTGGAGCCCGACCAGCCCCAAGCGCACTCGGCCCTCGAACGTGGCGCGGGCCTCCTCGGCGAGCCTCGTGTTCGAGACCACCGCTCGCAGCCCTGCGAGGCGAAACGGCTCCGCGTCCGGAGTCGCCGTGCGCAGGTACTCCCACGGCCCGCCCTCGAGGCGTCCGCTCGAGACCCAGCGCGCGACACTCGGGCTCGGTCGCGCTTGGCGCGTTGCTGCTATCGCGTCGTCGGTCGCCATGGTCGCCGCGACCGCGCCGCCCACGAGCGCCGAGGCGTCTTGGAGGAAGCGTCGTCGGCCTTGCGTCTTCATTTCGGTCATCTTGCGTCTCCCGTGCTGGTAGGAACGTGGGCCGCATGCTATCCGATCCTTGTACTCGATTGCCAGATGGGAGCCAAAGTCGATGTCCAAGGTGCTGCTGTTGAGCGATTTCGAGCCGCACGTCGGGGCCCAGTTCGACGTGAGCTGGCCGGAACCCGAGTCGAGCGTTCCGCTGACGCTCTTGGAGGCCGTGCCGATTCAACGCTCCACGGACGGGCGCAGCTTCGCGCTGAGGTTCGATGGGCCTGCGGAGCCTCTTCTGCCGCAGCAGATCCACGAGCTCCTTCACCCCGACCAGGGACCGTTGCAGCTGTTCTTGGTCCCAGTCGTAGGCGCACGCCCTGGTCGGCTCCTGTACGAGGCGATCTTCTCGCGCCTTTAGTGGGCGCCTCTGGCGCCGATCCAGCGAAGGGCGAGGTAGGCGCCTTCGTCGGCGACGAGCGTGAACTCGAGCCGATCGTAGAGCCGGAGGGCCGGGTTGTCGCGTTCGACGCGCAGGCCAATCGACCGTCCCGCGTCCTGCGCGCCTGCCTGGAGGGACCGCAGCAGCTGTGTGCCCAGGCCGCGTCCTCGCCACTCGGGAACCAGACAAACATCAACAACGTACAGCTCTGTCTGGCGGGGCTCGACCCAGAGGCGACCCACGCGCTCGTCTTCGATCCAAAGGATATGGTCGTTTTCGACGCTGAAGCGGCGCGCGTAGTCCACCCGCTGGGCTTCGAGCTGCTGGCTCAGGACTGCGTCTCGGAGCGCATCCGGCAGCGCCGAGAACATCGCCGCTCGCTCCAGACGAAAGAGCGCCGCGAGAAAGGGCTCGTCCGTCGTTTGGCGCGGAACGCTCCGCAAGGCCGTCTGCACGCGTCGTCGTCCGTCTAGCTGCGCGGCGGAAAGATGCCCTGCAGCGCAATCGCGAAGGTGACGGCGAGCGACGGCATCCGGTTCTCGTGGGCCGCAGGAGACGCCGTGATGGCGTCAGCCCGCAGGAGGCCCGTTGGCGTTCCTTGCCGCGCGAACATGCTGAGGGAGTTGTCCGCCAGGAAGGAGCCAGCTGGGTTGGCCGCGCCGGCGGAGTCGATGACGCCCTGAAGTGGATGCGAGTGGGGCGGGACCTGCGACTCGGTCAACGTGACACTCGCGACGCCGCCGGTCTCACCGAGGCTACGGAACGACAGCCCTGGACCCTGACCCCAGTGCATCGGAACTCGGCCTTGGAGATCAGGGAGCCCGAACGTTGTCTGGCCATTTCCGCCAACCGTCGTTCCGAGGAGGGAGACGAGCGCCGTGTTCTGCGAGATGGGCATGATCTGGCCGTTGCAGGCTGCCCAGCCCTTGGGAGCGAAGGTGAAGGCAAAGGGACGAATCTCAGCGACAAAGGGCTCGGACATGAGGTCCTCCGATCATGATTGCGTGGGAAAGATACCAAAGAGGGCGATGATGAACGAGATGCACTGGTACGGCTGCATGTTCTCATGCGGCTGTGTGCCGTAGACCCCCGCCTTGAAGGAGGCGGGCAACATGGCTCGGGTCGTCCCTTCGCCATAGGCGGGGAGCGACGCCGTCGTGAGGAGCCGACCCGTGGGATCGGTCGAGGCGGTGCCGGGTGCGGCCGTATTCAACGCGTGGCTGTGAGCCGGCAGCTGGCTCGCGATCAGCGTGACCGTCTCCGAGCCGCCCGACTCCCCGATGATGAAGCCGTTTCCCTGATGCAGGGGCACACGGCCGCGCAGATCGGGCAGCGCGAAGGTGCTCTGGCCATCGCCGCCATAGGTCGTACCGATGAGAGCGAACAAGGTCTCGCTCTCCGCGATGCTCTGAAGCGAGCCATCGCAGAAGGCCCAGCCGACCGGAGCGAAGTTCCCGCCGAACATGCGAATCTCGCCAACGTACGGTTCTGCCATGCGGTTCCTTTCGGTCTCCGCCCGCGTGAGCGGCGGAGCTCCTTGGTATCAATTCTGAGACGGGAAGATCCCCTGGAGCGCGATGCAGTAGTTTATGGTCAAGAACGGCTGTTGATTCGAGTGCGGCTGACCGCCACCGCTCGAGTTGCCGAGGGTGCCTGCCGCGAGCGGCGACGTGAGGGCGCCGGTTCCGTAGACGGGCGCAGACGATGCCGCGAGGATCGCGCCGCGCGGTGTGCCGGTGAAGCCCGCCGCGCTGGTGACCGCGATGCCGCCACCGCCCAACGTGTGGCCTGGCATGTGGTTCGCTGCGAGCGTCACGTTCGTTTCGCCGAGCTGCATGCCGATAGGAATGTCGTTGCTCTTGTGGAGCGGCACGCGACCCCGAAGATCCGGCAACCCGAACGTCGTCTGGCCATTCCCCCCGAAGTTCGTCCCAAGGAGCGCAAACAGGGCCTGGTTCTGGTTGATCGCGAGTAGCTGGCCGTTGCACTGGGCCCACCCCTTCGGTGGAAAGCCGAAGCTGAAGGGTCTGATTTCGCCAATGAACGGCTCTGTCATGCTGCTCCTCCTGTGCCCGGTGTCCGCCGCGCGACTCCGGGACACTACGTACCATTGGTGCCCCCAGTCAAGTTCCTACGGCGTCTTGAGCTTGGTCTCCCCCGTGGAGCACTTGCCTCCGACGAGGAGGGTAAGCTCAGTGCGTCGGTTCTTCTCGTAGTCGATCTCATTGGGGTTGTCGGCCCGGTAGACCAGGCTTGCTGGCACCGAAGCCGCGCCGCGCGAGGAGCTTGGCCTCGACGCCGAGGCGGACGAGCTCGGCCTTGACGACCTTGCCGCGGTTCTTGGACAGCGTGAGGTTCTTCAGGTCGTTGCCCTCCTCGCTGGCGTGCCCGTCGACGCCGACTTCGGCTCCGTCGTGCACAGCGCCTCCGTCGCGTTCAGGCACCGCCGCCACCGACTCTGCCGCTGCCGCTGCCGCTGCTGCTGTCGCCGACTCCGGTGCCGGTGCCGTTACTGCCGCCGGTGCCAAGCCGAGCTCGGCACCTCCGGGCCGGCGGAGCGGCAATCTCTCCTACGATCCGGGACTCGGCCCCTGCGTCAGCCGATCGGCGCGACGTGCCCGCCAGAACGCTCCTGTCGCGCTCAGACCCCCCGGAAGGCGGGCTTGCGCTTCTGGAAGAACGCGCTCACGCCCTCCATCATGTCGGCGCTGGCCAGGCACTGGACCTGCGCTTCGATCTCGTGGTCGAGCGCGGCAGAGAGTGTTCCCGCCGTGCCGCGCTCGAGGTTGCGCTTGGCGAGGCCCAGCGCCAACGGTGGACCGTCTGCGAGGCGCTGGGCGAGCGCCATGGCCTCTGTCTCGACCTGGTCGTCGGCCACCACCCGTGTTGCGAGACCCAGCTCGCCGGCCCGCTTGCCGTCGAAGGTCTCGGCCAACAGCACGAGCTCCTTGGCGCGCCCCAAGCCCACGAGGCGCGAGAGGGTGAAGCTCGAGCCACCGTCGGGCACGAGCGCGATGCGGGTGAAGACGGCGCCGAGCTTGGCGTCCTCGCCGATGACCCGAAGGTCGCACGCGAGCGCGAGATCGAAGCCGAAGCCGACGGCCGGCCCCCGAATCGCTGCAACGACCGGCTTGGGCGACTCCGTCACCGCGCGAATCAGCCGGTGGAACGTCTCGCGAATCACCTCGGCGTGGGGGCGCTTGCCGAGCTCCCCGGCCGCGGCCATGAGGTCGGCGCCCGAACAGAAGGCCTTGCCTTCGCCGGTCAACACGATGGCCCGGACGTTGCTGTCTTCGCGGGCGGTCTCGATGGCTTCTGCCAAGGCGACGCACGTAGCCGGTACCAGGCCATTGCGCGACTGCGGTCGGTTGAGGGCGATCCTGCGAATCGCACCGAGAGAAGAAACAATCACATCGTCAGCCATGAAATCCTCCGAACTCCGCGCGTCTTAGCAGCGTTCGAAGCGCCTGTCGCGCTCGTTGCCGCTCCTGTTGACGCGCTATCAGTGAGGTAGTCCACTCCCGCCGTGCTTCGTGCCCTCGCCATCACGGGTGTCCTTGCCGCCACGGTTTCGGCGTGCGCCGTCGCCGCACGCGACTCTGAGGCTGCCGACACGCGGTCGCTGCGGGCGCACGAGCCGTCCTGGTACGTGCTCGGCCGCTACTCGACGACGGTCAAGCCCGAGGAGCTCGAGCGCAACGCCAACATCGATCTCGGTACCCGGCGTGTCGACGGCTCCGTCATTCCGCCCGGCAAGCGCTGGTCGTTCAATCAGCGCGTCGGGGAGCGCAGCTTCGAGCGGGGCTATCGCGCTGCACCCACGCTCACCATCGAGGGAAAGCGCGCAGCCGTCGGCGGGGGTATCTGCCTCGTCAGCTCCGTCGTGTTCAACGCGGTGCTCCTCGCCGATCTCGCCATCATTCAGCGCGCACCCCACTCCCGGCCCATCCCGTACGTGCCGCTCGGCCGTGACGCCACGGTCTCCTTCGGGCACCACGATCTCGTCGTCGAGAATGGCCACCCGTTTCCGGTCCGTCTGCGGGCCTGGATGGACGGCTCTCGCATTACCGTCGAGGTGCTTGGGACTGCGCGGCTTGCGCACGAGATCGCCCTTGAGACCGCCGACGAGGAGCCCGCCAGCCTTCGCCGCGAGATTCAGGCGCTGCCCACGGGTGACGACAAGATCCGTATTGGCGGCGTGTGGGTGCGCCTCTACCGCCATCGAAAGCGGCACGGCTCGGTCGTAGCCACCGAGCGCATCGGGACCTCGAGCTACTATCCGTTTCGAATCGTCCCGCGCGACGAGCGGCGCTCCCCGTGAGAGCAATGCTGCTTTTCACGGTGGCGCTGTCGCGACTCGCGGCCGCCGAGGAATCGCCCTTTCTCGAGACCGCGCGCCCGTTCGCGGCGCTGCACGGCCCTCGCCTCGTCGCCTTGGCGCGCGCCACGCTGGATCGGGTCGTCCTGCACGGCGACTCCGACCCGCCGACGCCGCCACAGGGTGTCCCTGCGCCGTTTGGCGTGTTCATCACGCTCGTCCGCGACGGCGACGTCCGTGGCTGCTACGGCACGATGGAGCCCTCCAGCCGCTCGGTCGAGGGGCTCGTCGTCGACGCAACCCTCGGTGCCGCGCGTCAGGATCCGCGCAATCGGCCCATTGCGGGACACGAGCTCGGCCGCATCGAGATCGTGCTGTCGTTCGCGGGCCCCACGATCCCGATGCTGGCCATGACCGAGGTCGATCCCAAGCGGGAGGGCCTGCTCGTCCGCGCGGGGTTGCGCAATTCGGTGCTGCTGCCGGGCGAGGCGCGCACGGCGCGATGGCAGCTCCAGCGCAGCCTGCGTCAGGCCGGAATTCGTCGCGGCGAAGCCTACGAGATGTTCCGCTTTCGCACGGTGACGGTGTATGAACGCGGCGGCGCGGGAGTCGCCCGCCGCCGCACAGGGGGTCGTGCCCCCTGAAGCCCTGGAGGAGTGCTCATGTTGCGTTCGATTCGAATCCTGCTTTCCCTGGCGCTGGTCTGCGTCTCGTCGATGGCCTTGGCCGCGGACACGGACCCACCGGGCCTCGACATGCCCCGTGGCGTCATCAAGGGCAAGCTCGTGCGCGAGGACACCGCCGATCCCATCGGTCGCATGTGGCTCACCCTGTCTGCGCCCGACCGGCGCTACTCGCGCTCGGCCTCGACCGACACCTTCGGGCGCTTCGAGTTCGTTCACATTCCCAAGGGCGACGGCTATCGACTGACGTTCTTCAACGACGGCTACGCGACGCGCGAGTACGGCCCCTTCTCGGTCAAAGACGAGAGCACCCCCGTCACCCTCGACTGGAAGGCCAAGCCCGTACCGCCCCAGGCCGTGCCGTACACGTACAGCGACACCTTCCTGCCCGGAGAGAACATCACCGTGATGGTGCGCTCCATCCGGGTCGTCGCCGTCGACGTCGACGTCTATCGCGTGCCGGCGGCCGAGGTGAAGGAGAAGCTCTCGGGCTTCACCGACCGCAAGCGCCTCAAGCTCGAGAAGGGCTGGAAGCCGGTGCTCACCTATCGGCAACCGGTGGCAGCCAAGGGCGACCTCATCTGGAGGCAGTCCAAGGTCGAGCCGGCGTTCCAGGATCCGGGCCTCTACGTGATTCGGGTGCGTGCGGGCACGACTGAGAAGCTCATCCCGGTCGTGGTCACAAACCTCGCGCTCGTCACCAAGCGCACTCCTGACGCGGTCTGGGTCTGGGCCGCCAACCTGAAGACGGGCGCGCCCGTGGCCGGCGTCGAGGTGGGCTGCGAGCCCGCCGATCCGACCGGCAAGGCGCTCAGCCCCAAGCCCGAGGCGTGTGCGTCGGGCACGACCGACAAGAGCGGCCTCGTGAAGTTCGCCGGCAGCGGCAAGGGCAATCTGCGCTACTGGGGCTTCTCGGGCGAGAGCATGGGTTACGTCGACACCGTCCCCTCCGCCGCGGCCAAGAGCCTCGAGTTCCGGACCTACGTCTACACCGATCGCCCCGCCTATCGCCCCGGCGATGAGCTGAGCTTCAAGGTCGTCGCCCGTTCCAGCGAGGCGGGCTCCTATCGCGTGGTCCCCAACGAGGAATGGACGGTCACGATCAAGGACCCGGAGGACGAGGTCGTCTCCACCAAGACCTACACGACGGGCGCGTTCGGCACCTTCAACGGCGCCTTCGTGCTGCCGCCCGAGCCGGCGCTCGGCACGTGGTCCATCACCGCGGAGTCCGATGGTCGGGTGCAGTCCGGCTTCTTCAAGGTGCTCGCCTATCGCAAACCGGACTTCAAGCTCGATCTCTCCACGCCGCGCCCGCAGGTCGTGCAGGGAAACCCGGTGCAGGTCGACGTGAGCGGCCAATACTACTTTGGCGCGCCCCTGCGGGGGGCCAAGGCCACGTATACCGTCTACGAGACGCAGTTCCGGCCCTGGTGGTACGACACCTATTGGGGCGAGTACGAGGGCGAGGGCGCCGAGACGTATGGATACGGCTCCGTCGTACAGAACGGCACGGTCACCCTCGACGACGCCGGGCGGGCCCGCATCTCCGTCGAGGTCGAGCGCGCGAGCGTGGACCGCAACGTGACCGTCGAGGTCGTCATCGCCGATGCGACCGGCCGCGAGGTCTCCGCGCGCCAGAAGGTGCTCGTCACGCGCGGCACGTTCAGCCTGGGCGTCGTCTCCGATGGCCGCATCTACAAGGTCGGCGAGACGGCCACCTTTACCGTCGACACCGCCCGCTTCGATGGCGCGCCCTCGTCGCGGCCCGTGACGCTCACCGCGTCGCTCGAGACCTGGGACGCCGCGCACAAGATCTGGATCTACAAGGATCTCGCCACCCAGTCGGTAACGACCGACGTGAAGGGCAAGGCGACGTGGAAGTACAAGGTCCCGCGCGACGGCTTCATCCGGGTCGAGGCCGCGGCTGAAGACGAACTCAAGAACCCCATCGTCCAGTCGTCGTTTTTTTGGGCGACCAAGGCCGCCGTCGTCTCCGGCGGCTACAAGAAGAAGTCCATCGACATCGTGGCCGATCGCGGGGGCTACAAGTCCGGTGACACGGCACGCGTGCTCGTGAATACGACACGTGAGTCGCCCTGGGTGCTGTTCACGGTCGAAGGCGACGGCGTCTTCGAAGCGCGCGTCGAGAAGGTCACCGGCAACAGCCGGATGGTGGAGGTCAAGCTCGGACCCAAGCACGCGCCCAACGTCTACCTCGGGGTCGCCTACGTCGGGGACAAGCAGTTCGGCTCGCTCCAGCGGAGCATCGAGGTCTCGCCCAAAGAGAAGATCCTCAAAATCGGGCTGGCCTCGGACAAGGCCGTCTACGAGCCCGGCCAGAAGGCCAAGTACACGGTCACCGTGACCGATCCCGCGGGGAAGCCGGCGGAGGCGGAGGTCTCGCTGGCGCTCGTCGATCAAGCCATCTACGCGATCTCGCCGGAGCTTGCGCCCGACATGGCCCGTTTTTTTTACGGCACGCGGCCCAACCCCACGACGACCTCACACTCGTTTCCGCAACGATACTTGGGCGGCGCGGACAAGGACACCGAGGACAAGTCCTCGAAGCCGCGACGGGACTTCAAGGACACCGCGTTCTGGCACGCGGCCGTCGTGACCGACGCGACCGGAAAGGCCGTCGTCGAGATCCCGCTCCCGGACAACCTGACGACGTGGCGCCTGACCGTGCGCGGCGTGACTAAGAGCACGCTAGTTGGGACCGCGACCCACGAGATCAAGACCTCGAAGAACCTGATGGCTACCATCGCCCTCCCGCGGTTCGTGCGCCATGGCGACCGCATCGAGGTCGTGGGCATGATCCACAACCGCAGCGAAGACCTGCCGGCCGTCACGGCGACGCTTTCGGTGAAGGGCGAGGCGACGATCGACGGCGCGGCGACCATTACCATTCCCATCAAGTCGAACACGAGCCACGCGCATCGCTGGGCGGTGCAGATCAAAGGCGGCGCCTCGGCCGTCTTCACGATTTCGGCGGCAGGCGGCAAGTTCAAGGATGCCGAGGAGCGCACCATCACCGCGTCGCCGGTCATGGTCGAGCGCATCGCCGGCGCCTCGGGTTCGTTCACGGCCTCGGGACAGGCCACCGTCACGGTTCCGGAGGCCGTCCCAGGGACCGCCCGGCTGGGCGTGCGCTTAGCGCCGTCGCTTGCGGCCGCCGTCGTCGAGAGCTTGGAGGACTTGGCCACGTTCCCCTACGGCTGCGTCGAGCAGACGATGTCTAGCTTCATCCCCGACGTCGTCGCCTCCAAGGCGCTGCAAGCGCTGAAAGGGCTGCCACGAACCGGCAAGCTCCGCGCGCTGGACCAGATGGTCAAGCGCGGCCTGGACCGCATCGAGGACCTGCGGCGCGATGATGGCGCCTTCGGCTGGTGGGAGGGCGATGCTCCCAACGGCTACCTCACGGCGTACGTGCTCTACGGGCTCGGAAAGGCGCGGGGAGCGGGGTTCACGGTCTCCGATGACGCGCTCACGCGCACGCATGACGCGCTCGTCTCGCTGCGCAAGTCGACGGGCGATTGGACCGCGCGGGCCTTCATGGCGCTCGCGATTGCGCAGCTACCCAAGACCTTCAAGGACCCGCTCGCGAACCTGCCGGCGGAGCTCACGGCCATTCGAGCGCACGTCGCCGACCTCGACCCGTATGGCCTTGCCGTCGCGATCCTCGCGCACGCCGGCGTCGGTCGCCTGTCGGAGGCGGCTCCGCTCGTGGAGGCACTGAGAAAGCGGGCGGAGCTCGTGGGCGATCTCGCCTCGTTCCCCGGCTCACTGTCGCGCTATTCGTGGTCGGACAACACCCACGAGACGACCGCCTACGCCGCTCGGGCGCTGCTGGCCGCCGATCCCAAGGACTCGTTGGCGCAGAAGGCCATCGCGTGGCTCCTCGCGCGTCGCAAGGGCGGCTTCTGGGACACGACCAAGGACACGGCCGCGGCGGTCGAGGCGATCGTGAGCTTTGCGCAGTCCACCGGCGAGCTCGAGGGCCGCTATCGCGCCACGGTGACCCTGAACGGCGCGCCCGCGGGTGATCTCGAGGCCAAGGGCGCGCTTCTCTGGAAGGACCTGCCCATCCCGGCGGACAAGGTCCGTGGGGGTGAGAACCTGCTCGCCGTGACGTTCGACCCGGGCTCCAAGGGCTCGCTCTACTGGAGCGCCAAGGTGCGCTACGGCGCCACGCCGGTCGAGCGCAAAGAGGGGCTCACGGTCTCACGGACTCTCCGTCGCGTGGTCACCGAGCGCGTCGGTACGGAGTTCAAGACGCGGCTCGAGCCCGTCGAGCAGCGGGGTCTCGCGATTGGCGACGTCGTCGACGTTCGGATCGACGTCGAGGCGCCCACCAGCATGGACTACCTCATCGTGGAGGATCCGCTGCCATCTGGGTTCGAGGTCTCGACCCAGGATCGCGGCGGCGCCGTCCGACGGGAGGTGCGCGACAACCGCGTGGCGTTCTTCCAGACCCGGATCGGCAAGGGTCGCACGAGCTTCACCTATCAAATGCGGGCCGAGATGGCCGGGACCGTCACCGCGGCGCCGACGGCCGCTTGGCTCATGTACCTGCCACAGGTCTTCGGCAACGGTGCCCCGGACACGCTGCAGACGGCGGTCCCGACGGGCAAGTGAGGCGCACCGGCGCAGTCCTGGTCCTGATCCTCGGCGTGAGCGGTGGCTGCCGCCGCGACGAGGACGCGTCGGGGCAGCCGGTCAAGCCTGCGGCGCCCGAGGCCCCGGAGCCCGAGCGTCGGTCGTTTTTGAAGGAGCCTGCCGGCGTCCCGCCCGATCCGCTGGTGCCCAAGCTGCTCGAGATCGAGGTGCGCGCCGCTACGGACGTGAGCGCGCTCAGGCTCGACGAGGTCCAGGGCAAGACTCGCGTCGTCCGCTCCGAAGGGCCGGAGGTCGCCGCTTTCCTCAAGGCCTACGCCGCGTGGTATGCGCCGCTCGATGCGCCCGCGGACGCGACCATGGGCGTCGCACCCGAGCTCGGCATGGCGTTTCCGGCCGCACGCGTCGCGCTTGCCGGCACTGCGTCCTTGCGGCGACAGGAGCTGCTCGCGCTCGTCGCCCAGGGTGCTCGAGGCAACCTCATCTTGTGGTTCGACGTGATGGCCATGCGTTCGCGCCTCACGGGCGGAGGCGTCACCGGCGCGTGGCGCGGCATCACGCGGCTGCGAGATGACATCCCCGGAGAGGGCCCCAAGCTCGGCGGCACGCCCGTCCTACGCGGCGCGGCCATCGCGGCGCTCGATGTGCCGCTTCTGCCCGAGCCGCTGCCGTCGCCCTTTCGTGCGCTGGTGACCGAGGACGCGTGTCTCGGTCCAAAGCGTGAGCACGAGGCGCGACGCTCTCGGGTTGGGAAGGCTGGCCCCGACGCCAAGGTCCCGACGCTCGAGTCGCTCCCGGTGGCCTGGCGTGGCGCGTTCGAGGCACCCGACGGAACGCGCGTCGCATGGCTGCTCCCCGCTTCGACCGACGCGCTCGCCGGTGCGCTCGACGCCACGACGGAGGCGCTGGTCCCCGTGCTCAAGCAGGGTGGCAAGGCGTGGGTGCTCGTCGCGTTGCCGTTGGCCGAGGAGTACCTGCCCGAGGGGTCGCCGACCCGTTGACGTCGGCTTCGAGTTGCATTGGGCCCTAAGCGCGCCACAATGGCCTCATGAAGACGGCTACCATATCCCAAACCAAGAACTCGTTGAGTGCGCTGCTCGACCTCGTTCGGCAAGGTGAGACCATCCTCATCATGGATCGCACGTGCCCCATCGCGCGGATAGAGCCCATCGTTCGCGGTGACGCGTCAGACACGGTCGGCCGCATCGAGCGGCTCGAGCGAGGCGGCTGGATCCGTCGCGGCAACGAATCCCTTCCCGATGAGCTTCTCGACGAGCCACCGCCGATGCCGCGCGCAGGAGCCGACATTCTTGCCGTCTTGCTTTCTGAGCGGGACGCGTCGCGATGAAGTTCTGGGACAGCTCGGGCATCGTCCCTTTGCTCGTCACCCAGTCAACGACGGCACGACTCTTGGACCTCTACCGCGAGGATTCCGCGCTCGCCGCCTGGTGGGGCAGCCGTACTGAGTGCGACTCAGCGGTCGCACGGCTCGAACGTGAGGGCGCCCTGACGACAGCCGAAACCACGCGAGCCCTGAAGCGCCTGACGTCGCTGTCCGGACGCTGGCGGGAGGTGCAGCCGCTTCCGGAGCTGCGCGATATCGCACGCCGCTACCTTCGGACGCACCCGCTGCGGGCCGGAGACGCGCTTCAGCTCGCCGCGGCGTTCGTCGTTGCCGAGCGCCAACCAGAGTCGCTCGAGTTCGTTTGTCTCGACGACCGCTTGAGCGTGGCCGCCGAGCGCGAAGGGTTCCCTGTCATCCGGGTGTGAACGGGATGAGGGCGCAGCGAAACCGCTTGACGCCTTCACCCTTCGACGTGTACAAGTCCCGCGCTTCCACGACTTGGGAGCCTGTCGCCATGCTTGCGCCGCGAATCGCCCCCAGCATCCTCTCAGCCAACTTCGCTCGCCTCGGCGACGACGTTCGGCGAGTCGAGGCCGGTGGCGCCGACGTCATCCATGTCGACGTGATGGACGGGCAGTTCGTGCCCAACCTCACCATTGGCCCACAAGTCGTCCGTGACCTCCGCCCGGTCACGAAGCTCGTGCTCGATTGTCACTTGATGATCGAGACCCCTGACGCTCTCGTCGGGGACTTCGTGAAGGCGGGGGCTGACATGATCTCCGTGCACGCAGAAGCGTGCCGCCACCTTCACCGCACCGTGCACGTCATCAAGGCGCACGGGGTCAAGGCCGGCGTGGCCATCAACCCGGCCACTCCTGCCGAAGCGGTGCTACCGTTGCTCGAGGACCTCGACTTCGTCCTCGTCATGTCGGTCAACCCCGGTTTTGGAGGCCAGTCCTTCATCCCCGCGGTGTTGCACAAGGTGCGCCGGATTCGCGCCGAGGCCGACCAGCGCAACCCGAGCTTGTCCATCGAGATCGATGGTGGTATCAACGCCACCACCGCGACCGTGGCGCGGGAAGCGGGAGTCGACCTCTTCGTGGCCGGCTCGGCCGTCTTCGGCGACACGGACGTAGCGAACGCGATCCGTCGGCTCCAACGAGCCGTCGGCGCCACACCCGATCACCTTGCCGGGGCGTAGCGCAGCCTGGTAGCGCGTTCGGTTCGGGACCGAAAGGTCGCTGGTTCGAATCCAGTCGCCCCGACCAGGTTGCTGGCAGCATCCCGAGCGGAGGTGGCCCTCAAAAGCCCCTCCGCACTGCCGGCAACACCCCTCTTCCACACCGTCGTCTCATTCCGCCCTCTCGGGCGGAGACAGGCGACGTTTGCCTGTGCTAGCATCGCGCGGCTATGCGGAGAACGCTCCTACCATCGCTGTTTCTCCTCGCCGCGTGCGGCATCGGACCGGATGGCAACTCCGGCACCGACGGCAAACGCAGCGACGCCCAGGAGATCAAGCTCGACGAGTGGGCGACCGACGAGAACGGCATCGACTACGGGCACGGCGATCGCACCGACTGGAAGCGGTTCGTCGTCCCACGGAACGGCACGCTCTTCGTCGAGGTCGCCTTCGACAACGCCAACGTCAAGGCCGTCGTTGCGCTCTACGACCGCTACGGGCGCAAGCTCGGCGAGAAGGCCAAGGAGAAGGGAAAGGGCGAGCCGGTCAAGTTCGAGGGCGAGGTCGGCAAGGGCAAGTACTTCGTACAGGTCATGGCGCGCGACTCGGAGGACAAGTCCATCTACTCCGTGCGCGTCTCGATGGAAGGTGGCTCGAACATCGGCGACATCCCGCCGCCGGAATGACCCATGGCGCTGCGCATCACCCCCTACGCCCTGACCGACGTCGGTCGGCAACGCGACAACAACGAGGACGCCTTCGACGTCATGCCGGAGGAGGAGTTCTACGTCGTCGCCGACGGCATGGGCGGCCACGCCTCGGGCCAGGTCGCCAGCCGCGTCGCCGTCGAGAGCATTCGCAAGTACATGGGGGACCTGCGCAAGCGGCCCGGTCACGAGCTGACCTACCCCACGCCGGAGACCTACGGTCCGCCGGAGAAGCTGCTGTCCAACGCGATCCAGTGGGCCAACGAGCGCGTGTTCATCGAGTCGATGAAGGACCGCAAGCTCGAGGGCATGGGCACAACCATTGTGTGCGTGCTCGGCTTCGACCGCTGGGTCGTGCTCGGGCACGTCGGCGATAGCCGGATCTATCGGTTTCGCGACGGGCAGGTGAAGCAGGTCACGCGCGACCACTCGCTCTTCAACCACCTGATCGACCAGGGCAAGCTGCGCACCGACGCGGAGAAGAAGAGCTTCAAGGACAAGAACATCATCCTCAAGGCGCTCGGGCTCAAGGACTACGTCGAGCCGGAGGTCAACGTCCTCGAGAAGCAGGCGGGCGACATCTACGTGCTGTGCTCCGACGGCCTGTCCGATCAGGTCGATGACTGGATTTTGGCCAACGTGCTGGAGTCAGAGACCGAGGACCTCGATCGCGCCTGCCAGACGCTCGTGCGGCTCGCCAACGAGGCCGGTGGCAAGGACAACTGCACCGTCATGCTGCTGCATCTGGAGGAGGCCACGAGCCCCGCCTTGGCGATTCCGGCCGAGAAGCCCACCGTCTTGTTCGATGCGTCGACGCGGATTACCACGCATCCGGACTCGACCCGGCCCACAATGAAGGCAATGACTGACGCCGACTCGTTTTCCGAGACCGAGCCGACGCTCGACCTCGTGGCCGAGACGCCACGGTCGCGACCTTACGAGCCGGAGCTTCCACCGACGGCCCCGCTGCTCAAGGCCAAGAAGATGCCCGACCTTCCGCCGACGGATCCGGTCGTGAAGACCGTGCGCGTCCCGGCCCCCGCCTTTGCGGGGACCTCTGGGACCGCGGTTGTCGGTGCCTCGACCGTCAAGCCCAAGGTCGAGGTGCCACCTGCAGCGCTGCCCTCGATCATCATCGCAGATGACCTCGAGCTCGAGCACGAGCGCACGATTCCGGAGATGCCGCGCTTCGTCGACCCCGACGAAGGCGACGAGGCGTTTGCCGAGACGCTCAAGCACCTCGTGCTGGCCGAGGACGGCAAAGGCGCGCCCGTGCCGCCTCCCAAGACCAAGGGTGGTGAGACCAAGTGAGAGCGCTTGCGGTCGCTGCGAGCTGCGCCATGGTCGCGTCGTGTGCCAAGACCGAGGAGGTCGCCGCGACCGCCGCCGAGACGGTGACGTCGGTGGACATCGCCCTGACCGAGACCATCTCCGACACGGGCCCCCCCGATGCCGTCAGCGCTTTGGACCCAGGCGTGGACACGGCACCCCTGCCTCCGCCGGTCTTCGGCCCGGAGGCTCGCGGGCTCGTGGTCGCGCGCGGCGCACTGCACGTCCACTCGGTCTTCTCCCACGACGCGTGCGATGGGCATGTCGACGAGGTCAGCGTCGATGCCGCGTGTGAGGCCGAGTTCATCGCGCAGATTTGCACGTCGGGGCTCGACTTCATCTTCCTGACAGACCACCCGTCCAACATGAGCAAGCACCCGTTTCCGGCGCTGCTCCACCATGACGAGAAGCGCGGCGACACGCTCGTGAAGTCCGCTGCGGGCGATCCGTACGCCAACGTCGTGCACTGCAAGGACGGCGACGGCGGGCTAACGGCGCATGACGTCGTCATCACGGTCGGCTTCGAGGGCACACACACGATGCCCGTGCGGTTGGGCAAGCACCTCGATCCGCCCGAGCTCGAGAAGTATGCCCTGACCGACGTCAACGACCTCGAGAAGCAGAAGTCCGTGGGCGCCGCGGTGCACGCGGTCGACGGCGTCTGGCTCAATGCGCACTCCGAAGAGGACGAGATCTCGGCCGAGCGCCTGGCCGCACTGCCTCTCGATGGCATGGAGCTGTACAACACGCACGCCAACTTCAACGTGATCCTCAAGGGCGGCAAGCTCGAGAAGCTGTTCGACCTCCAGGCGTTCCTCGACGGCGCGCCCGAGCCGCCCGCCGCCGATCTCGTGCTCTTGTCCATGCTCGACGTCTTCCCCGAGCCTGGGATTATCAAGTGGTACAAGGTCTCGGCCATGCGGCCGATTACGGCAGTCATCGGCGCCGACGTCCACCAGAACGTGAATCTTGACGGCTACTGCACGCCGGGCGGGCAGTACGAGGCGCTCTGTGACGCGCTCGCCGAGCAGTACCCCGCGCTCGTCGCGGCGCTCAAGAAGGGCGGGCCGCTCAAGCTCACCGATCAGAAGCGCATCGACTCCTATGAGCGGATCTTTCGCTGGTTTCACAATCGCGTCTACGTGACGGAGCGCTCGGCCAATGCGGTGGCCGACGGTATCCGCAAGGGTCGCGTTATGACGGTGTTCACCGTTTTCGGCGAGGTCGCCAATGTTGACGTGCACGCGACCGAGGCCGGGTCCATCGTGGAGATGGGCGGTCAGGTCAGCCTCGCCAAGTCGCCCAAGATCGTCGTGCGACCCCCGGATCCGCCCGTCGCGCGGCCATGGTCGCCATTTACGGCCGACGAGGCCAAGAGTGCTGTCGTCACGGCCAAGCTCATGCTGGTCGACAAGGACGGCAAGACCGAGGTCTCCGCCGAGTTCGAGGCCAAGCCCGACGCGCTGCTCACGTTTGGACCAGACCGTCCGGGTCGCTATCACGTCGAGGTCATGATCACGCCCAAGCACCTGTCGCGGGCGCTCGCGGGCCGCAAGGACCTCGCGGAGAAGAGCTACCGCTGGCTCGTGACCAATCCGATCTACGTCGCCAAGTAGTCCCTAGTGCGCTGAGATGGTCGCCTCGGCGGGTTTGGGGGCAGCCGCCGCCAGGCAGGCATCCTCCAGCGGCTTGTAGGCCGACTTGGGCCACTTCGCCGTCGCCTGATTCAAGCGGTCGACGACCATCTCCGCGGTGATGACCTCCGGCAGCAGGTCGCGCGTGCCGTCCGGGTAGTAAATCACATACGCCGGTATCCCGCTGCGCCCGAGCTCCTCGAGCCACTTGCCGATGGTCTCGTCGTCGTTGGTCCAGTCTGCCTTCATCGGCAGGATGCCGGTCTCGACGAGCGTGCTACGGACGACCTCGGTCTCGAGGAAGACCTTCTCGTTCGTCTTGCAGTTGGCGCACCAGTCGGCCGTGTAGTCCATGAATACGGGGCGCTGGCGGCGCCGCTCGAGCTCTACGCGCGTGGGGCTGAAGCCCGCCCACTGGATGTGCCCGTCCTTGACCACGGGCGCCTCGTGGCCGCCCGTCTCCGAGGCCCGCGCCGACTTGTCGAGGCTCAGCCAGCGGCCCCCGAGCAGCACGAGGCCGGCGATGACGGCGAGGCGTACGCCGAGACGCTGTCCAGCCGCATGATGAACGGCGGCAAAGCGACCCACCATCCACAGCCCCAAAGAGACGGCCAGGATGAACGCAAGCGTCCAAAGCGCGGCGTCAGGCGTCACCTGGTTGAGAAGCACTCCGTAGAGCCACACTGCCGCCGCCAAGAGCGAGAAACCCATGAGGTGCTTGAAGGTCTCCATCCACGCGCCAGGCTTGGGGAGCCGGCGCCCGAGGCCGGGGACGAAGCTCACGAGCGTGAACGGCAAGGCGAGTCCCAGGCCAATGGTGGCAAACAGGGCGACCGTGACCGCCGGGGAGGTGTCCTTGGCGAGCGCGAAGCTGACGGCTGCGCCGAGGAAGGGCGCGGAGCAGGGCGTCGACATCACGGCAGCGACGACGCCGTTCATGAACGACGCACGCAGGCCCTGCGGACCGGCGTCGGCGGCGACGTTGACCGAGATCTCGAAGACGCCGAGCGCGTTGAGGCCGAAGGCGACCATCAGGATGACGAGCGCGGCCACGAAGGCGGGGTTCTGAAACTGCATCCCCCAGCCCACGGCCTGACCCGACGCACGGAGGGCGCTCACGATGGCGGCAAACACGATGAACGAGAGGACGATGCCCGCCGTATACGCGACGCCGTGCTTGCGATGGGTGCTGGCGTCTGCGGCGCCGTGCTCGACCAGGTGATAGACCTTGAGCGTGAGCACCGGCAGCACGCAGGGCATGAGGTTCAGGATGACGCCGCCGAGGAAGGCCAGCGCGAGGTACGACAGAAGCTCCATGCACGTCTCCAGGCCCAGCGGCTTTGCGAATCACCAACGAACCGTAACACGGGCCGGGCGGTTGTTCATTCCGCTCGTGCAGAAACGTACGGCTGCGCTCCAGTCTCGGTTTCAGCGATAGGTCACGGTCAGCACGGTCAGTTGGCGCTCGCCCTTGGGCGTACCGACCCTTACAACGTCTCCTGCGCGCTTGCCCATGAGCGACTGGCCGACCGGCGAGCGCCACGAGATCCGGTCCATCTTGGGGTCGAACTCGTCCTCGCCAACGAGCTGCCAGACGTGCTCGTGCTCGTCGCCCGCGTCGTCTTCCTCGGTGACGCTCACCGTCGCGCCGAATTGGATGACGTGGCCCGTGTTGGCGCGCGGATCGACGATGACCGCTGCGTCGAGCCGGCGACTCAGAAACTGAATGCGGCGGTCGATCTCTCGCAGGCGCTTCTTGCCGTAGATGTACTCGGCGTTCTCGCTCCGGTCGCCATGCGCGGCGGCCTCCTCGACCGCCTTGACCATCGTCGGACGCTCGACAGTCCACAGGGTATCGAACTCGGCCTTCAAGCGGCGATGGCCGTCCGGTGTGAGGTAGTTCGGGCCTGCCTGTCCCATTACTGAAGGAACAGCGGTTGGGCCTTCTTGCAGGCCAGCTCGAGCGCCGGGAGGAGCTTGAGCGCGGACTCTTCGAGCGTGGCGCGGCAGTTGAAGTAGCGCTCGGCGCCGTCCTTCCACCGCGCGACGACGAGGTAGAGCCGCTTACCGCCGTCCGCGCTCGCGACGACGAGGCGGCCCTCGGGGTTGGTCAGCGGCTCGTCTTTGATGATCGAGAACGAACCGCTCTTGAACTGCGCGAACTCGACCTTGTCCGCCGTGGCCTTCCAGTCCTTGGGCTCGCACATGCCGTCGCAGTTTCCGCCGGCACCGAACTGCGTCATGAAGCCGAGCTTGGCGTCGTCTGGGGGCTTGAAGCGACCGGGGATGACGCCCACGGTCCAGCCGGTCGGGACGGTGAGGGCGATGCGGTCGTCGTCCAGGAGCTTGGCCTCGAAGGTGACCTTGGGGCCGTCGGCCGGTACCGCGGCTTGCACGGGTGCGAGCACCTCCGCCGCGAAGGCCTTGAGCGCATCGGCAGGGTCCGGTGCCTTGGCGGCAGGCGACGTGGGTGCGTCCTTCTTGCAGCCCATGAGGGCCAGAGTCATCGCGAAGGTGGTGAGCCGAAGCATGGCCGACTCCCTAACCGACGGTGCGGTGCCGGTCAATGCGTGCGTTGGTGCCTCGGAGCGCTTGACGCTCCGGCCTCGACCGGACACCCTTCGTATGGTGACGATACGTACCATCGCAATTTGTTCGGTTTGGAGTGGTGATGCCAATCGGCTTTCGCTCGTTGGCGGCCATATGGCGACGCTCGATCGTCAAACCGTGCAGCCAGAGCGGATCTACGTGTTCGACGGCGCCGATTCCCCTCCTCCGTGGCTTCGAGGTCGAATCGTATCCGTTTACGGGTATTTCCAGAGTGGCGGTCAGCCGGGCGCGGGGCTGACATGAGGCAAGAGAAGCGAAGGCGGTGGCTTGCCGCAGGAAGACTCGTGGATTGCGTCGATGAGCCAGGTGATGGCGTCGGTCGTGTGGAGCCGCAACGTGCCGAGCACGGAGAGGATGCGTTCTGCGAATCGCGCGCCGCGGTCGGACTTGCAGCCAGACGTGCGCTTGCGCCAGAGCACGGGGCCGCGCAGCGCGCGCTCGGCGAGGTTGTTGGTCGGGTCGACTCCGCCGATGCTGAGAAAGGTGAAGAGTGCCGGCTCCAAGGCGAGCAGGTTCTTGCACGTCCGCTGCGTTTTCGGATGGTCGCACGTCGCACCGCTGCGGAGGGCTTCAAGGATCTGGCGACGGGTCGGTTCGGCCAAGGTGTTGAGGCCGGCAATCGCCTCGAGCTGCAGCCCAGTTGTCTTCAAGGCCACCGGCAATGCGCCGACGGCGCACGGACCGGCCAGGATCGGCGCCGCCCCGACATCGAAACCGACGACGACCATCAATTCCTCAAGGTTCACTGCCATGAGCTCCCTTTCGGACCGCGGCGGCCCTGGCCCCACTGGCCCGCCGGCGGCGGTCCGCACGTCAGCCCGTCGGAAGAAGCCGTCCGGCGTTCTGGCTGTGGTGCCGCGCGCGGATTTGTGGACGAAGGTCGCACCACGTCGGCGTACGCCGACCAAGGCGTGTTCCCGAGGGGGGACAGCCCGCACGGGCGAACGTCCTGGCGGCAGTTCGTCGACGAGCCGTGTCGCCCGGGTCGTGGAGAGATTGAGTTCGCTCGGTTCGGCGGCATCGGCTCCAGCACCCTGGCATCGCGGCGATAGTGACTTCGCTGCCCTCCGACTACGGACGACCGGCCTGCCTTCCGGATTGTCCCCGCCGCTGCGGCGTCGGGCGTTCCACTGTTCATGTTGATTGATGTGACCCTCCCGAGCGGAGCAGTCGTGCTCGCGGCGGTGCCCGACGTCGAGGCCGTGTCGAATGCGGTTGCGCGTGCCACGCAGCACTGACGCCGCCGTCGTCCGTGCGCATCCGGCCGCGTGTCGAGCGTGTCGACATCCGCAGCGGGATCGATGGCCTGGCAGTGCTCGTCACGTGCGCACTCGGGCGTGACGTTTTCTCGGGGCACGTCTTCGTGCTTGTGGGACGACGGGCGTGCCGGACACGGCACAGCCCGAGCCGTGGCGGCGAGACGCTAAAGCACGTGCTCGGCGCCACGAACCGGACGCTCGTCGTCGGCGGGAACACAGGCCGCGACGCCGCCTGCGTGCCCGGCTCGCGAGCGCAGCCTGGCTGCTGGAGCCAGGTACGACGGCGGTTCTGCGACGCCCAAACGACAGGTTCCGAGGCCGACCGGGTGCTCGATCATCTCGTCTACGCCCTTCCCGTCCATCGAGAGGCCGCCGACCGTCGGATCGTCGGCCCTGCCGACCACCTTCATCTGCACCGGTCGCACTCGGCAGCGGCCCTCGATGTGATCCCCGCCTGGCTCGACGCCGAGCGAGCCAAGCACCTGCCACGGAGCGCAACATGCAAGGCGCACCAGGTGCGCCCACTGAAACGCCGTCCTCTGAAAAAAGGTGACCCAGATCTGGAGCAACACCCAGGAGAACGCCCTGCAAACCGCCTACCTTGGCCCCGAGAATTTCGTGCTCGTCGGTCCCGACGACGCGAGTCGGACTCGCGCCGCACTCTGCTTCCTGTCGCGACCTGCGAGACGTGCAAAGTGAATCCTCTCGCGCATCTCGCCGGCATGCTGCCGCGGCCGCTGGATCGCACCGCCGAGGCCATCGACGATCTGCTCCGGCATCGCTGGAAGCCACCGAATCACGCGCATGCCATCGACACACCAAGGGCGGCCCAGCGCAAGAAGCGTCGAGCGGGGCGACCCCGCGGACGGCCACGCTCGGGCGGCTGCGCTCGTCAGCCGTCACAGGCTCTCTCACCCACCACCTCCAGCGTGCAGGGGCCGGCACAGCGGTCGAGCCAGACCGGAGGAAAACCCGCTGGGCAGTTCCCCTCCCCCCCAGTCGATAGCGTTTCTACAGATGTGTACCCTTCCCGCTCGACCCGGAGTCGCCATCCGGATGAGGCCAGCATCTCGTATGTAAGGCCGCCGTATTCGCACAATGTGATTTGGCCACTCGCGCGCAGAGCGATGCTCTTTCCCGAAGAGTCGAAAGCGGTAACGACTGCATCGCAGATCCTCGTCTGACGGCACCGGTCCCACACTGCCACAGCGGGGCCGTAGTACGCGGAGACGATACAACTCACGTCACCCCCTTGGCAGCCGGCCGACATCCACACGAGCCCGAGAACCGAGATCCCGGCCACGCCTGCCCGCCGGCGCACGCCGCGACGGTCGCAGCGCCGCTGACGGAGTGTCATTTCACGTTCTCGCAGGCCACGTTGACGAGCTTGAGCAGCGCATTTCCACCGGCAGCAACGTAGCGGGCGGTTGCGAGTACGGCCTCGGCGTAGCGTACGTCTGGGTGATCTGGTTCGTTCGCCGAGGACGTCAGGACAAATTCCGCCATCGACGTGAGATCGCGCTGGTTGAAGGCTGCGGCCGCGGCCAGGACGGCCGTCTCCCGGACGGCCGGACCGGGCTGCCCGGCGCGCTCTCCGACGGCGCGGCCGGCGGTGACGACACGATCCCATTGGCCGAGCGAGAAAGCCGCGCGAGCGATGCAGTGCCAAGCGTGGGGTCCGGGCTCCATCGCCTCTGCGATGGCCAGGTTGCGAGCCTCTTTGCGGAGCACGGACTGCTGGTCCATGTAGCCGACATGCCGAAGTCGGACCTGCGAGTCGGCCGCGGTCTCGTCGCAGACGTCGACCTGCTCGTGCACGGGAAAACGAAACCGGATGCCGCTCTGTCGGCGGATCCAGCGCGGTAGGAGTGCCTGCTCGACGCGGCCGTCTGGGAAGGGCAGCGCCATCTCGACCAAGAGCAGGTTGGGCGGATTGGGCATGACGAGCCGCGTCCGAACGCGGTCGTCGTCGGTCGAGACCACGCGCTCGTCGGCGTCGATGACCAGGATCCAATCGCCGGTTGCGGCGCCGAGCGCGACGTTGCGTGCCGCCGCGAAGTCGTCCCGCCACGGGATCTCCAGCAGCCGCGCGCCAAAGCGTGCCGCGACCTCGCGGGTGCGGTCGGTCGAGCCCGTGTCCACGACGACCAGCTCGTCGACGAGTCCACGCAGGCTCTCGAGGCACCCCGGGAGGAGGGGTTCCTCGTTCCTGACGATGAGAGCGGCGCTAGCGAGCGGCATGCGGGCACTTTACGACGACGCCAAAGGAACTCCAGCGTCCCGGTTAAGTTCCCAAGGTTAATTTTTTTTCACCGGAATGATTGGAATTTTTCCTCGGGCGGCACACCGCGCGATCCCGGGCGCATGGCGGGCTATGGGTAGTTGGGACCGGAGGCTACATCGGCGGTGGCGGACCGCCCGCGTCGGCGGTTCCCGGGGGGCCTGGCGGTGGCGGGCCCTGGAGCGGTGCGCAGCTCCCTTGCGGTGTACACGCCAGCCCCGGCGGGCACTGACCGTTGCCACACAGAGGCATGCAGACGTTCAGGTGCCCGTCGCACGCATAGCCAGCACGACACGTCGCGCCACAGCCGACGAGGCACATGCGCCGAACGCCCATCGCCACACAAGCCGAGCCCTCGGGGCAAGGCGCACTCTCGCATGGCGCCGCGCAGTAGCCACCGGGCCATCCGCCGGTGAAGGGCGAGCCAATGGGCGTCCCCATGAGGCACTGACCCTGGGCGCACTCCATCGGATTCGCGCAGGGCGCCCCCACGGGGCGATTCGTCGGTGGTGGGCCGACCTGCTTGTCGACACACCTGCCCTCCGGACCGCAGACCAGCGTGCCTCCGCACGAGAAGCCCTGCCGGCAGTCCGGCATGCACGCGCCGACCGTCGCGTTGCAGACATATCCCTGGCGGCAGGTCCCGCCTTCGGGGCCACACGCGGGGAGGCAATAGCCGCCGTCTGCCAATGTCACACACGTGGACGACGCGGCACACGCCGCCGTGGCGCTGCACTGCGCCGTGCAGAGTCCGTCGATCCAGCCCGTCGCGGCGCCGCCGTTGGACGCATCGAACGCCTCGATGCAGAAGCCGGACGTGCAGGCGTTGTCTCCGTCACAGGCGGCGCCCAGCTCCGCGCCGGTCGGGGACCCGGCGACCAAGGTGCCGTCGCCACAGACGCCGTCGGTGCCGCAGGTCTGCCCCGTGGGACACGGTGGTCCGCCGCGGCAGTCGGGCACGCACGCGCCGATCGCCGCTTGGCACACCCAGCCACCCCGGCAGCCGCCTGTGCACGCCGCCATGCACAGCTTGCCGGCCGCGAGCGCGACGCACTTTGCGCCATCGACGCACGCGGAGTCATCGCACGCCGCCGTGCACGTGCCCCCTGGAAACCCGGTGGGTGCCCCATAGCGGTTCTCCTGGAGGCAGAAGCCTGACGCGCACTCCGTCTTCTCGCTGCACGCGGAGCCGATGAGCGCGGTCCCTACCTTGCACCCCGAGAGCAAGAGCGCTGCGACGACCAACCCGTTTCGCGCGAGGCCGCTCATCTCAGAGCGCCTTGAGTCCGGCGAGCGCGCTGGCGTTCTGGCGCCGAATCAGCAGCACGCGCTCGAACAGCTCCTTCGCCGCCGGCTTGTTGCCGCGTCGGATGTGACTCCAGCCGAGCCCCAGCATCATGTCGAGGTCCGACGGGTACTCCTCCAGCACGGCCTTGTAGTCCGCCTCGGCCTCGGCGTAGCGGCCCATCGAGAAGTGGATGTAGGCCAGCCGACTCGCGGCGAGGTAGTTGCGCGGCGCAAGCTTGAGGATGGCCGTCGCGAGCTTCTCGGCAGCGGCCCACTTCTGCTGTGCCATGAGCGGCAGCATGGCGCCCAGTCTGGGCTCGAGCGCCTTTGGAGCGAGCGCCGACGCCTTGTCGTAGTACGTGATGGCCTCCCCGTAGTGCCCCAACAGATACGACAGCCAACCTGCCCGCAACACGGCGACGTAGTTGGAGCCGTCTTCGGCCAAGATGGCTTGGACGTCCTTGAGCGCGCGGTCGTTCTTGTTGGTCGCCTCGCTCGCGAACGACGACTCGAAGAGCTTCGCGATGCCCTCGCGATCGGCCATCGCGCTCGTCGCGGAGAGCACCATCGTTGCGGCGAACAGCTTCGTCAGGGTGGTCATCATGTTCCGTCCTTCTCCCTTGCTCTGGGTCATGCTCAGCTAGAAGCTCGTGCGGATGCCCAACGTGGCGCCCACACGGTGAAAGGTGCGACTCTCGCCGGAGGTCTCGTCGCCGATGTCGTGACGAAACTCCAGCTCCAACCCGACATTCGGTACGGGCCAGTAGGTTGCCCCGACGCGATAGCCGCCAATGAAGCGTACGTCGCTCGTGTACATCGTGAGGCCCTCGTCTTCGACGAACGCCCGGCGCGGCCCGCCCCAGCCGACGAGGCGCAGCTCCAGGTCTCCACGGGGCGCCCACGTCAGCCCGAGCTGACCCGAGAACAGAATGGCGCTGCTGACGGTCGACGTCGCGCTCTTCAAGACGAGGAGGTCAGGGCCCAGCGACAGACGCAGGCGACCCGACAGCAGGCTGACCTCGAAGCGCGGACGGGCTTGAAACGTCACCAGATCCGAGTGAGCGCTGACGGCGAGGTCGAGCTTGCCGCCGAACACGTCGTGCTGAATGCCAACGCCGAGCGTGACCACCCCCGTCTGGTTGTTCGTGTCGCTGCTCGAGAGCAGCACGCCGCCCGACAGCGTCCCCGTCCATCGGCCGCGCCCGAGGTAGAGGCCCAAGATCGGCGTCACCGACCAGTAGTTGCTCGACCCATAGCGCAGCTCGGAGTGGACGAAGCTCGTCCCGAGCCACAGCCCGACGCGATAGGGCCACTCCACGCCCAAGGTGACAGTCGCTCCCTTGACGTCCTTCACATTCCACGGAGCCGGGTCGCGCAGATAGGTGCCGTAAGCGCCGATGGCGATGCGAACGGGCCGTGTCGTGTCCAGGCGCTGGCAGTCTGCCGGCCGTGTATCGCCGTCTACCGCTGCGACGCTGGCGCAGAGGGCCCGACCTCGCGCGGTTTCTCCCAGCCGGACGAGCGTCAGTCCCAGGCCAAGCGTGAGCTCGCGGTCCGAGGGGTTCTCCGCAAGCAGCGCCTCGTACAGCGGCCGTGCCTCGCCGAAACGTCCCGTGGCGTACTTCACGAGCGCGAGACGGGCACGCGCGAAGGTGTCCTTGGGCGCAATCGCCAGCGCTCGCTGACACGCCTCCTCTGCCGCGACCCAGCGCGCCGCGACGATGTTGGCCCACGAGAGCCCGAGCCAGGGGTCGAGTGAGGCCGGGTACTGTTTGGCGACGCGTGTGTAGGCGTCGATGGCTTCGTCAGTCTTGCCCGAATCCAGCAGCGACCAGGCAAGGGCGAGGTCCTCGGCCTCCGTGGCCGCGGCCGTCGTCGCGCAGCAAAGGCAGGCGGTCACAAGGACTAGTCGCATCGGATCGCCTCCATCAGCAGCTTGCCGGCGCGAAAGGCCTGAATCCGCGACGCGCCCTCGCCGTGAAGGTGCGCCACAGTGATGCGGTCGGGCAGGTGACCTGCCCCGACGACGCGTTGGGTCTCGAGCGCCGTCTCCACGGTAAAGCCGCGCTCGTCGCGCTGCAGTCGAGTCGAGGTCGGCACCGCACCCGCCGAAGTGAACGGCATCAGCAGCTCAGCCAGGATGCGGGCGGGCCACGCGACGAGCGCCGTTACGGCCGGGCTATCCACCCACGTGACCTCGCGCGTGTCGAGGTGCGGCACGCGCCCCATCGCCAGGTAGAACGTCCCAAGCAGCGTGTGTCGGGGTCCGCGATAGTCGAGCACCGTGGTGTAGCGCTCATCGGAGTGGATCGCCGCGCGTGCCGGCTGGCCTTCGACGACGACGAGCTCGCGTGTTCCCAGCGCGTCGATGTGGCTCTCCCAGACCTCATCGAAGGTGCGCTTTCCGGCCCGCACGTGCCAGTGAAAGCGCCGGCCCGGCGACAGCGTGAGCGCCTGTCGCACGGCCGCGTCGACGCTCACGGAGGCAATGTCCTGGCCCTGGGTTGGGACGCCGTAGGTGACATAGCGCTGGTTCTTGTGCTCGTGGGTCACGTAGTGCAGCAGCTCGCCATAGAGCGTGGGTGCGCCGATCTCCGCAGAGCGCTGCACCTGGAAGTGCAGGTGCGGCAATGGCGAGCGGCCGGAGTTTCCGACGCGGCCGAGCGGCTGCCCGACGGTCACGAGCTCGCCCTCGACCACCGTGATGCTCTCCTTTTGAAGGTGACACAGGGCTGTGTAGACCTCACCGGCGTGCCATAGCAGGACGAGGTTGCCCCAGTTGTTGACTGTGTCGACCTCCCCGATGGGGTTGTCGTCGAGGTGATTGACGACCCGCACGACGCGCCCTGCCGCTGGAGCGACGACCGGCGCGCGATACGCGTGGAAGTCGGTGAGCGCCGTGCCGTCCCCTCGAAACGGGCGGTCATCCTCGCCGACGACCTCGAAGTCCCAGGCATGGCGCCACGCGCCTTGATGCGTGCGGTCGCCATCGTGGCCTTGCGTAATGCGCCAGGTGCCCATCACGGGCAGAAAGAAGACCGGGACCGTCGGATCCGGATAGCGTCGCTGCGCTTGAACGACGCGCGCGAGGTTCTCCTCGGGCGTCTCGATGCGACCGCGCACCGGCCGCACGCCGCGGGCATACGGGAAGTGCAGGAGCGGGTGAAGCATCGCCCAGGTCACGGCGATGAACGGGAACGCGAGGACGGGCAGGGCCCAGGGCTTCAGCAGCGCGAGCGTCGCGGCGGACACCATTGCCGCAAGAGCACCGGCGACCGCGCTCAGAACCAGAGTCGTTGGCGATAGCAGCAGCCAGACGCCGCCGACCGCGACACCTGCGAGGACGAAGTTGAAGCCGACCAGATGGTAGCGGAGATCGTCGAGCGGTCCGCCGAGGCGCACGTAGACGGCGAAGCCGGCGGCAAAGCCCAGGGCGGTCAGTGCGGCGGTCCAGCGGGAGGCGAGGAGCAAACCGCCGAGCACGAGCGCGCCGGGCAGCGGCTCCGGCTGCCAGAAGCAGGCGCCGAGCGAGCGCAGGTAGATCGAGCCCATGCCGGTGTCCGGGATGACCGACGAGAACGTCGCCGGCTCGATGCCGCCGAAGCGGCGCGCGGCCAAGAGCGCGAGCCACGTGACCAGTACGAATGGCAGGCTCAGGATGGGGAGCGCCAGCGTCCGGTCGACGATCCCGCGAAGCGCCAGCGCGACACCGACGCCCAACATGCAGGCCAACACGAGGGCAACATAGGTCGCAGGGCCCGGTCGAAAGAAGAGGCCGAACGCGAGCCCGACGAGCAGCCCGGTCGCGCCGAAGAACGTCTCGTCGGCTGAGCGAGCGACTGAGAGGCCCAGCCCGCGCGCCGTCGCAATGCAGACGAGCAGGCCCAGCAGCCCCGCCGCGCCACGGTCTGGCGCGATGACGGTCGCCGCGAAGAAGCACAGACCGGCCCAGGGGCTCTTGAGGAAGAGCACCTGGGCGTAGGTCTCGAGCACCCCTCGCGCCGCGCTGAGCAGGCGTTGGCTCACGCCTTTTTCGCTCGCTTGGGCTGGAAGCGGGCCGGCAGACGCTCCGGACCCTTGACGTCGTCCAGCACCTCAGCAGCGCGAATGAGGTCGACCTGCTGATTCTCGCCGATGAGCACACACGCCGGACGCAGCCGGATGAACTGCATCGACTGTGTGAGGTTGTACGCCCCGACGGGGCGAATCACGAGGGCGTCGCCCGGCTCGAGCGGAGGGAGGAGCACGCTCGGCCGGACGACGTCGATGTTCATGCACAGCGGCCCGTAGACCACGGTCTCCTCCATCATCCCACCGCGATCGTGGACGGGGAGCACGTCATGTCGATACCAAAACGACGTGAACAGTACATTGACTCCGGCGTCGATGACGAGCGCGCGCGTCCCGTTGGCCAGACGTTTGTTGCCGACGACGCGCGAGACCATGAAGCCGGCCTCGTCGACCATCGCGCGGCCGGTCTCCAGCATGAGGGTCGGCAGCTCGCTCGGTGGAAACCCCGCCGCGAGCAGGGCGCTCGTGATGGCCTCCGCATAGTCGTCAATGGGCGGCGAGGCGTCGGTGCCCGGCGCGTACTGCGCGTGCAGTGTCGCGCGCGAGGCGAAGCCGCCGCCGAAGTCCAGGTACTTCACCGGAGTGCCCGTCGTCTCTTTCACCTGCTTGGCGAGCCCGGCGAGTTTGGCCGCTGCCCGACCGTACGCGGCGGGATCGAGCATGAACGTGCCGATATGTGTGTGCAGGCCCTCGATACCGAGATGTCCGCCCGCGTGCACCCGGCGAATGGCGTCGAGCGCCTCACCGTTGTCGAGGTTGAACCCGAAACGGTCCCAGCGTGGGAGGATGCCGGTGTCCATGTTGATTCGGAGCGCCACGTCGATGCGCGTGCCGAGCTCCTTGGCGATGCGCTCGATGAGGTACAGCTCGTCGTAGTGATCCACGTGGATGTGCGCGCCTTCCTTGATGGCGACCCGCAGCGACTCCTCGGGCTTGTACGGACCGTTGAACAGAATGCGGTTGCCGGGGACGCCCAGCCGGCGCGCCATGCCGTACTCGATCTCGGAGACGACCTCGGCCCAGGAGCCCTCGTCGTGGAAAACCTGACATACTGCGTCCAGGTAGTTCGTCTTGTACGACCAGGAGATCTGGACTTTGGGATACCGCAGCGTGAACGCCCGGTGGGTGTCCCGATACTTCTGCCGCAGCGTGTGCTCCGAGAACACGAAGAGCGGCGTGCCGTACTGCTCGATGAGCGCGTCGATCGAGACGCCATCGATGCGCGCCAGATCGCGCCGGCTCGGTCCACGGCCGAGCTTGTTGGCGAGGCCCGTGTAGTGCTTGATGATCGTCGGCTTCTCGTAAGGCAAGCGGCTCATGAGGGATCTCCTTCCGAACGGTCGCGGTGAAGCTGGCCCACGGTCGTGAGCGCGGCGTACTCTTCCATGTCGCAGATCTGGTCGTAGGCGTAGCGCAGGAACATCACGCCCGGAGACGCCGGAGGCATGGCCTCGACCGCCTCGCCGAGCGCGAGGCGCACGACGGCGGCGGGCAGGTTCCGGCGCGCGCCGACGCTGAGGTAGACCCACGCTGGAAAGCGTGGGTTGATCTCAATGAGGTGATAGCCCGAGGCCGACTTCATGACCTCCATCTCGCACGGACCGCGCCACTTGAGCGCCGCGACCGCGTGCCGCACATACTGATCGAGCTTGGCGTCGGAGATGGTCACCCCGCCCCAGGCCTTGCCCTTGTCGGTGAGCTGCATCTTGCGCATCGCGACTGAGCCCACGAGCCCGCCCTCGCCGTCACCGACGAGCACGACGTCGTACTCCTCTCCGGGGACGTAGCGCTGCACGATGATGGGCACGCCCCACTTGGCGCGGAGCTTCTCGAAGTGGGCGTGAACGTCCATCGGCGAGTACGCGATGTAGGCCTCGTAGAACTGGCCCTTGACCATGACCGGGAACTCGAGCTCCTGGTCGAGGCGGGCGATGTCGGCCGGATCGCTGATGACGACGCCCTTGGGCACGCGGATGCCGAACTTGGCGTCGAGCTCATGCAGGCGGACCTTGTCGCGGAGCCGCAGCATGTCCTCGTCGGGCAGGAAGGTGCGGATCCCGGCCTCGTGCAGCCGATCGACCGCCTTGATGATGGAGGGCAGCTCGGCGTCGAGCGTGGGGATGAGCACGTCGATGGCGACCTCGTCGTGGATCGCGAGCAGGCGCGTGATGAGCACCTCGGAGCCCTGCGACGGGTAGGGCATGATGTAGACGTGGTCAGCCAGTCCGGGCAGGAAGTTGCCCGGATCGAGCGTGTCGTAGGCCAGGCCCACGATGCGTACGCGGTCGCCGAAGGCGTCTCGAATCGCGCGGATGACCGGGACGCCTGGCGCGGGGCTGTCGGTGGCGTTGAGGCCGGTGACGGCTACCGTGATGACCTTGGGCGCGCTCATGAGTTCACCTCGTCCCCGAGATCGCCGCCAATCAGCCCCATGTCCTTGAGGCGAAACAAGAACTGCGCGGCGTCCTGCTCGGCTGTCGCGGCCTCGATGTCGAAGTGCTCGACGATGCGAGCCGCCACCGCGTCTGGCGCGACGCCCTCGACGAGCGAGCGCAGGATGAAGGTCCCCGTCTTGCTCAGGTTGTAGGTATTGCCGTTCCGCGTATCGAACAAGAAGCCGTTGTCGCTCAATGCGAGATAGTCGACTGTGGGCATGGGTCACCTCCGGTGCCGCCGTCGGTGGCGGGACGGTCAGAGCCATCGCAAGGCGTGTGCCATGAAGCCGGAGGGCTCAGGTCGCGCGAATCCGCCGGAGTCGGTCGCGGGGAAGTGCAAGGACTGCACTTTTCGGAGGGTGGGAGTGCAAGAGTGGCACGACGTCGAGCCGCGCCGGGGGGCGTGGCCGGGACTATTTCTTATGGTCCTTGCCGGCGCAGGCCTTCTTATCGCCGCCGCAGGCCTTCTCGCCGCCGCACTTTTTCTCGCCGCCCTTGGTCTTGTCGTCACCGCCCTTCTTGCCCGGCTTCTTGGCCTTCTCGGGCTTGGGCGCGTCACCCTTGTCCGGGGGCGGGGCCTTGTCCTGCGCAGAGGCTGGCGTGGAGAGGGCCAAGGCGCCGGCAATCATCCCTGCCGCGGCCGCGCTGACCATGGGCTTGACGTCGATTCGAAGCATAGTGTCCTGCCTTTCGTCCGTGTGGTTGTGCGCGCAGCGGCTTAGCCACCCGCGCGCGAGGAACTATGAGACACCGCCCGCAGCGCGTCAATCCGAGCTATCGCAGGCCGTATTCGTCGAGCTTGTAGTGCAGCGCCCGCAGGCTGATGCCGAGCGCTTCAGCCGCCCGCTTGCGGTTGTCGCCGCATTCGGACAGGGCGCGAGCGATGGTCTGTCGTTCGAGGTCCCGTAGGTTGAGCGTCGCTGGTTGCGAGGCTCCCGCGGGCGACGCACCGGGCGACAGCATGAGGTCGTGCTCACTGATGACGTCGCTCGGCGCCAGGATCACGGCCCGCTCCACGACGTTGATGAGCTCTCGCACGTTGCCCGGCCACGCGTAGGCGGAGAGGGCGGCCTCGGCGATGGGTGACAGCCTCGGCGTGGGGCGACCATACCGCCGCGCCAGCCGTTCCAGGTGGTGCCGCGCCAGCACCAGGACGTCCTTTCCGCGCGCGCGCAGCGGCGGCAGGGTGATGGGCACGACGTTGAGGCGGTAGTAGAGATCCTCACGGAAGCGACCGGCGGTGACCTCCGCACGCAGATCCCGATGCGTCGCTGCGAGCACGCGCACGTCGGCGTTCAGGGTCGTGGTCCCGCCGACGCGCTCAAACGACCGCTCCTGCA
>SXGT01734974.1_pt1 | contig 74862 bp, 77 predicted proteins | sample 3176221 | NCBI WGS metagenome assembly SXGT01 (sample SAMN11356862, study PRJNA531348) | freshwater metagenome | isolation source: freshwater sample F1-120 | place: China: Fuxian Lake, Yuxi | collected 2017-12-25
CTTAAATCTTATTTATAAGATTTAGAATACCTAAAAATATATAATATTGCTTCGGAGTAGATTGTTAATGAGTTTGAATTGAGTTTAGTAAATTTTTAAACTCAAAAAGGAATGGCTTAAATCTTATTTATAAGATTTAGAATACCTAAAAATATATAATATTGCTTCGGAGTAGATTGTTAATGAGTTTGAATTGAGTTTAGTAAATTTTTAAACTCAAAAGAGAAAAGCTATTTTAATATTTCTACTAAAATAAAAATTTAAAATAAACAGAATGGCATATATATAAGAAAATATATATTTAAATGTAATTATTAATAATTGTGTTAACAGAGAAATTAATAATAATGCTTAAAACGTACCAATACGTCATTTAAAGTTGACTTAATACAATTATGTTACATTTAAACACAAAAATATTTTTGTGCACAATTTTATTTTAGCTTTTCTATCAATAAAACTATGAATTTAAAGAAGATAAGAATTAATGTGAAGACTACATCCAAAATCCAAACTGTGCATGTGTTTTTTGGATTCCATGGAAATACATTTTTTCAAAAAGTGCGTTTGAGTTTTTTGAAAAAATAGGCCAAAAAATTAGCAGGTCTTTACAATTTCCTGTATTCGCCATTTTTGCGTAAATAACCTTGTGGATAATAGTCTGCATATCGCTTTTGATCGGCCATATTTAGCTTCATGGCAATAACTTCGTCGACATACTTCCCAATATACCGGTTACGTTGGAATACATTTAAGACATTGTCATCTTTGGAATATAACTCATCTTTAATTTTACCGTCACCCATCATATTACGCAATTCTATGATTAGATTGATAATACTACTTACACGTTTATCAGCGAAAAATTCATTAATTTTACCCATTTCTTTAACCCAACGAACAACCCATAAATCAATTAACAAGAATCTGATAAGTACAAATGGATTTGCTACTTGAATGATCTCTGAGTTTTTTTCTGACACAGCAGTATTAAACGGAATGAGATCATACTGTGCTGAATTATAAATATACATTACTTCCTTTTGACTTGTTTCCGACCCCACTTTAATAGTAGTACGTAAAATTCTATGATCCTGCATAACATTCACACTACGTGTTAATTTAGTCACTGGAATATTGCGACCAAGTGTTTCTGTAATAATTTTTTTAATAGTATTATAGTCTTCTTCTGGGTCAAGCGCTGAAATAACAAGAACTACCGGTGAACTTGTTTGAAGTTGTTTGTTATGTTTACCATAGATGATTTTAAAGGCGTGCTCGCCCAAAAGAACAATGTTTTTATTCCCCACAACAAATTTAGCCAAAAGAGCATTTTCAACATTAGTACGTTCATCCTTTGTCATTTCATCACCGCCAATTGTTTTTACGCGTTGCTTTAAAAGTTGAAACAGCTGGAATTCTTCGTCTAGTTTCTCCTCCCATATTTCTACTTCATTTGGCAGTGAAAGCGTTTTGTAGATTCCCACTAAATGCATTTCTGGAGATAAAACCAAAAGTTCGCGTTTACCATCATGTGATTTAACCTGCACTGGTTGAATTAGTGCATACGCCTTCACCGGATCTGAATTTAGTGTGTAAACTTTTACAAGAAGCCGAAAATCTACATAAATCTCATAATGGATGTTTGGAATTTTAGAAGTCATTCGCACAATCCAGTTGTTGTTTAACGACGCTATTTCATTGCTTAAAGAATTAACATGGTGTAAACTATCTTCTGTGTACAATTCATAAACGAATTCTTGATGAGTACTGTCTCTGCTAAGTAAAAGATTCATCCCCATTGCACCGCCAATAATAATTCTCGGATCGTTGCGATCTTTGTTAACATTAAGCTTATTGGCATCGACAATATAATCTTCTATTTTCTCATAAACGGATTCATATCGAAGACGTTCATTAAATATCTTATCCTCGAATTTATCCCAAATACGCCCAACCTGATCTACTGAGAACATATAAAAGTATTGAAGAACTTATAAAAGTATTGAAGAACTTATAAAAGTATTGAAGAACTTTTATGTATATAAGAAGAAAAAAACAAATTTTTAAGTATGATGAATGTCTGCTATATATCCAGCAACATTATCATCATAAGGCTTATTTAGAATTTTTGCCGTTTTTACAATTACAGATGTATAACGATTCATAATTTTGTATGCGTCTTTCCAGCTGCAAACCCCACAACGAGTTTTCCAAAAGTATGACGACGCTGATTCATTCCATGATTGGCATACCAAAAGTGCTGCATATAAATCAGCATCTTGAAGCTTAAGTAATATCTGACAAATAATTTCGGCGGGTAAATTGATCATACTTAAAAAGTTCTTCGATACTTTTATTTATTTTGCTAATATTTAAGTATAACAACACAAATATACACATTTCAAATATATTTGAAATGGATTATACGTTTGCCGCTATTGCAGTTTTAATTATATTAGTGCTATGGGTTATTATTCAACGCGAGTCATTTGAAGATCCAGCGAAGATTAGTGAAACATGGCCAAATTATAATCCTAGTGTAGACATGTTGGAATTTAGGGCAAAAGACCCAAAACAAGCTAAATATACTCGGCATTGGGATCGAGATGGTTGGGGCTTAAATAGCTCTGAGAAGTATTATAACAATTTAACTTACTATAATCAGGGCCTTTCTGCATATGATCCTGCTGGGGAAAGCATGTTTGATGATCCTGCAGGGCCGCCACCTTTACCAGGAATGTCTGAAGTAGAACGTCTTGGACATGAAGTTTTAGGTGACCAGTCAGCTGCTGCAGATCCTTCACAAATTAATTTATTTAGGTTTAGGGCTGAAAATGAAGGAACTGCTGATGAATTAGTGGCAGGAATCGACGACTAAAATATCCATTTAAACATTTGTTTTAGATATATATATTTGAAATTGAATGTCGCAACCATCCCAACAAAACCAACTTGTTTCCGCACTTGTGGAAACGCAAGCAATCGCGGTAGATTCACAGAAGAAACTGATTGTATATCATGAAAATCAAATTCGCCAGCTATCCGAGGCGTTGAATAATGTAAATGCCCAACGCGACGCTTACAAGAAGCAAACTGAGTCACTTCAGTCCGAACTTCTTCGATTGAAGACCGAACAAAAGGACAACGTGCTTGAAGAAGTTTCACCAGTTGATCTGTAATGCTATAACAAAAATTTGATTTTTTTTTTATTATAAAAACCATAATGGAGGGTGTTAAGTATGAATGGGTGTCTCTAATGCTGAATTTCAACCATGAAATTCACAAGCCAGACCCAAATTGGTGGCCATGGGTCATAAATGCATGTTTTTACCGCGGAAAGGTCCGTCGGCAAATCCAAATTGCTATGTCAGAGCTGTTGGTGTATAATCGTATCGATCCATGGCAAATTCTGTCAACAGACCTTTCAGAACAATTCGATACTTTGCCTATTGAGGGTCAAAAATCGATGGCTGATATCTATTGCACAAAGCTAATGTACATTGTGCAAAAGTCCATTGAACAAATTAAAAAATGATTTTTTGCCAGGAGTTACACGAAGATGTCTCTTTACGGCATGTTTTTTTGGAAGATCACGACAATTACAAAGATATATAAATTAAAAGCATTGCCACGTATGAAAAAACTTATTACGACCAAGAACAGCCAGAGTCGATTAAATATTTGAATGGTAGTAGAATATGATACCAAACATGTGGAAAGTTGTCACGCCAGACTCGGAGTTCATGACCCTGACGGTCTAGTAATCGTGCATGTTGAACCTCCGGATCCAACCATGTTACCTCTAACAAGCCAATTCCCATAAAATTCAAACGAATAAATCTACCGCAATACCCTTGACGGATATCATCTGGTTGAATCGGTTTGACATTTTTAGGATGTTTACAGCGCATTTTACTTGTAATGACATCCGTGGGATCCATCCCGAAATTGTGTTTGTTAAAAAAATCAGTTTTTTCAAATTTCAATCAACATTATAACACTCCAAACGCATACATTTCAAATATTGTGTTACTGTAGAGTCTGAACTTAATAAGTTAAGACTTATTTGATGAATTGCATTCGTTAACGGAACTACGGCAAATCCGGACACAGGATATGAATTATTAGAAGGGATCTGATACAGTGTATGTATTACAGCGTTGTCAACAACTACTTGGACACCTATGAATTTATCAACAGCAGCTGATCGGTATTCATAATAAAATCCTACTCTATATTTTCCTTCCTGAACTACATTGGTTACAAGTAGCAATTTGGTTACATAAGATGTTGACGTCGTAGAGACTTCATCTTCCAAAGCAGCGTATTGGTAATACCTACCAAAATACGCTGACTGTTCAAACGGTTGTCCAGAATCAATCGCATTAATTATATCGGCTAAAATTTTTGCATTGACATTTGACAAAGGACTTGTAAAAGTTATATTTACTGAGTTACCGACCGAAAATGTATTTGTTCTAGCAGGTGAAGTTATTTGTGCATCAACATTTAAATTAATTGATGAAATATTGTCATCAATGTTAAAATTCGAACTAGTTGAAAAACTATAAGTAGCCATATATTTGTATGGTTTTAATTTTCTGTTTCTAAATACTGCGAAACAATATCGATACTACAAGCAGTTCCAGTAGTCCCGTTATTAGTCCATATCTGAGGGGCTAGTAATGTGTTAATTGCTGGAATATTTGTTGAGGTGCTTCCTTCATACAAACTACCACCGCCTAAGACTTCAAGTGAATAATACACACTTGGAGATGCCGAAGTGCTAAAAATACGCGCTTCAAACATACTGATCGATGAATCTCTTGGAGGAAAAGTACCAATGAGAGTATCTTTAGTAGCCGTTCCGGTACCGTCATTATGCATAAATGACCAACTCGAGTCGGCCGAATCAACCCCAAATCCAAGAATATTAGTTTGTGTTGATGGATCAGCATTGGATAGTGCTGATGTAGTTGCCGCAAAACCAACAAACGATCGTTGTGTTGAAATAATCGTAGCGCTGGATATACCGAAACGAACTACATAAAAAAATCCTCCCATGCCGGCAGTCGAGCTTCTGAAAAATTGTTGCAGAGAGTGCCTTATCCCTGCTGAAGAACCGGCCGAATTCCCTGTGGCGAATCCGACACGGCGCATGCTAGAAAATAAATTAGTAGTGGCCACGTTACGATTTATTGATGTACCATTTATGACAGTATTAAAATTAAATGTTGAAAGAGTTGAGTTACCTCCCATTGCAGACCACCAAGCAATTTTAGCAGAAAACAAAGTTGGTTGAAAGATATGTTTTAAACCGTTCGAATCATTCTGTGACAACATTCTACGGCCTGCCTGAAATTGTGTACGTAATGTTACACCATTAGTGTCTATTACAGGATATCCATTTTCGTCTATTGTTAACTTATTTGCACCAGTTAATAAACCATTATTATTATATTGCACTTGATTATTAGATCCGGCCGCTGGAATTGATTGCCAATTGGCGGTAGCCTCACTTGTCGCGGTGAGTACTTGACCAGCGGACGGTATTGAAGCTGTATAAGTACTAATAACCGCAGTACCATTGTTAACCCATAGTGCGTTAGCGACAATATTATTTGTATTACTAGTAAGAGTTTTATTAGTAAGTGTATTGGTGGTTGTTTGACAAACCAGTGTGTCTGTTATAGTTGGTAAGGTTAAAACACATGCATCAGTTGTAGAAGCAGTCAGCGTTGTAGCGCCTAATGTTACACTTGTGAAAGTAGGGGTTGATAATGAAGTACCTTCAACTATTGAATTTCCCAATGAAACCATAAGTTTACCATTCGTAAGTAATGTTTCAGAATTAGTTCCACCGCGTGTAATTGGTAAAACACCGGACGTAATAGAACTAGTACTCCACATTTTGTCGTCCACATATTTTTTATTTGGAACTACGTTATTCTCGTTCACTAAGGTTTCGTAGTCGTCCGATGAAATACGGACTTGACCATTCGTCATTATTTCAAATGCCTTCAATCCATTTGCTGAAAATGTTAAATTACTAGCATCGTCCATCCACATACCAGTTCCTGTGTTTGAATTAAAAGTATACGCAGGTAATAAAGCAGTGCCGTCAGGTGCTGTAAGGTTACTCAAATGAACAATGTAACCTTTATTTGCATTTATTGTAGAATCTAACGTAAGATTTTCACTAGCGGTCGTACCACCGTTAACTATTTGCCCGCCTGTACGTCCTAGTAAATACAGATATTGTAAGTGACTGTCGTCAGATAAACCAATCAGTTCACTGTGAGCTAGTTTAGTGCCGTCGACACTAAGAGTTATATCATCATTATTATTTGAAATGGTTAATTTGTCTGATCCAGTAATTAAGGTTTTAAAATTGAGAGTATTACCTGTTTTGTCTTTAAACCACCCCACACCAGTACCAACATTAGCTGCTGTAGCTTCTCCACCACCGCCAGCCGTTAAATCTACTTCAATCCCAGTATCTGATAACCACCAAATACCATTGTCGCCTGTTTTTTTATAGAGATAACCTTTATTGGATAGAGGTTTTGAAGGAAGTGAAATGGGATCAAACTGAAGATATTTTAAACCTGATATATTATTATTGTCATCGATAATGATCGCGGAGTCTTGTATGGAATATCCGTCAGTACCATCCCATCTCGGAATAGCGTTATTAGTAGATACCAAATTGCTGCTTACATTACCAGTTATTAACTTAAAATTTAGAGCATCAACATCCGGTATATCTGTGTCGTTAGTACAAATCCATCCAGTATCTGCGTTTTTTGTACCTTCCTGAACAAAAACAGTACTGCTTCCGGTGGAACAGTTACTATCGAAATCGATGCTTCGAACAGGTGGTCCGGAGTCTTGTACAACATAAACACCGTTTTCTGTACCAGTTGACTGGTTTTTAATTAAAATTCTGTCGTTAGTAACCAATAAAACAGAATCAATTGTTTGACCATTCGAAAAAGCTGTTGCAAAAGTACCATTTGTGACAGTAGCGGCTCTTACAGCTCGGCGTGATGATAAACCGCGACCCGCTGTAATGCCAGAAATTTCTATATTGTTCAATACGAAGGACATCTTATATTATTGATAAAAAAAAAAGTAACTTAAGTTTAAATGCTTATGCGGCTGGGTTAAACACAAGTTGAACACCAAAGATACTGGGATTTGATCCACCACCGGAAGTTTTTCGCACACGTACACTGAGGCGCTTGTTTGCTGTAAGAGCCGTGAGTCCGGCACCAACATTAAGTTCAAAGAATCCACTAGCAGCATGTGCGTTAGTGCTTCCAACAATAACGTTATCAGTTTCATTCCACAATTGAATTTCAAGTGTACGATCATGGTATTCGACTTCATACAAAATTTTTGCACCAGTGACATTTCCATACTCAGCCTCTTTCCATGTAAAATAGGCAAATGCTGAAAAATCAACACTATTTGCCTTAACTTCTACTGACGTTAAGCTGTGGCTATCACGTCCAATGGTATTTGTGTCAGCAAAACTTAGCTCGCCACTTCCGTTTGTTATCATGAATTGGTTTGCAATACCATCGGCTCTTGGTAGTGCAAAAGTGACATTTGCTGTAAGACCTTGTGCCACGGTTTGGGCTTTTAGCGCTGTGTAAAACGTATCGGCCTCGTTCCAATATCTAATTTCACCTGGGTTAGTATCACCCTTCGCTGAAATTGCACCTGTTCCTTTGCTCATCAGATTCAACATTACATTTGAGTCATCACCAATTGCTTTAATAGTGGGGCCGGTGCCTGTTACCCCATTAGCAACCTGTAAGTGATTTACCGCTGCGTTGGTGTTAAGAAAATTAAGCAGCTCTGGTTGCAATGCTGAATTGCCAAGAATGTTATCCAAATGAACATCGCTGCGCCAAGCAACATCACCGGTTGTGTCGGTAGTTAATACTCGGCGTGTTGTTGACACCAACTTATCCAGAGTCCCACCAACATTTCCGACAAGCAGATCATTGTCGCTGTAAGTTGTGAAGCCAGTTCCTCCGTGATGTGTTGCTAGCGTGCCAGTTATGCTGGTTGCACCTACATCTACTTGAAGAGAAGTACCGTTAAAAATGAGACCACCGTCAGCCAATAATTTTGCATTAACTGTGTTGCCCACAATGTCAATACCATTACCAGAGTTGAAATCAGCAACAGTGCTAAACTGTGTCCAGTTTACGTTGTGTACGTTCAATGTAAGAACTCCATCCCCAAGGGTGACCCAGCCAGTTCCTGCATAGGTTGCTCCGTTTTCAACAAATGTGTGATTTCCGCTAGATACTTCTGCGGAAAAGGGAGTTCCGTCTTGATCGGTCGCGCGGTCCAATGCCGCGCTTGTAGGCGTGCTAGCATCTGTTACCACATAAACACCATTTTGTTTAGCATCTGTCTGGTTCATGATTAAAACTCTGTTACCATTCTCCAATACAACACTATTCAAATCCCAAACAGTAGTATCTGTCAAATCCACTCCAGTGAATTTACCAGTTCCGGCCGTAATTGCCGTAGACGCAACCGTTTGGGAAGCGCTGACTGTATATGTACCGACTCCGCCAGTACCAGTCCCAAGAGCCGTAATTCGTGTACCCGCAGTAACACCGGTTCCACTAATAGTTTGTCCGACGAACAACGTGCCTGAAGCGACTGCTGTTACAGTTAGTGTAGTTGTTGAAAGACTGCCTGTCACTAATGCACCAGCAGCAGTGCCTCCGGATGACATATACACACCCCCAACATCTGCGGTTGTGCGTACTCGAACGCTTTGTTTAGGATCAAGTCCAGCTGCAACACTATCCACATAATCCTTATTGACGATTTGAGTTCCGTTGTTAAATGGACCAACAATTGTAGTGTCACTTGGAATTGATGTACTCCACGAAAAACTACCGCTTCCATCAGTGACTAAAGTTCTATTGGCTGTAGTTGACAATGTTGTTAATTCAGTTGAACTTGTTGCGTACATAAGATCGTTTGTTGTGTACTTAAACAACTGACTCATCGTCCATGTTAATGGATGCGTGTCAACTACAGCAGAACCTTGCAAACTACTACAAGTCCATTGAGTTTTGGCATACGTGCCTTGTTGAACATTTAATACAATGAAACTGGCGTCATCGCCAGTAATTAAATCTTCAGTGCGTGAATATGCATACGGAGCAGCAGCCCCGCTTAACACATAAATTCCATTTTCAATTGCGCTTGTTTGATTTCTTAACAAAATACGATCACCGGTTGATAAAGAGACGCCGTCTAAGGTACCAATTGCAGCTGCTGTTAAATCAACATTTGAGCCGGTTGATGTAGCTTTCACAGAAACGCGCTGTTCAATACCATTTCCGCGAATAAAATTCTCTGATTCGATCGCATGAAAAACGAATGTAGACATATTATATATATAAGAAAAAAAATTTTAAATGAAAATTAAAAGTCATATTCCAAAACACATCCAAAAATTTCTGGCAGAGTCCCACCCACCATGTTTTCTTTTTTTACTTGCAGTTCTAGTGTGGCATCTCCAACCGGATTTGTAACTATGAATGAAAAACTACCACTCGCTGTAATTGTGATACTTCCCAGCGTTACTGCGTTAGTTGTATCTTGGAAACGGACATCCAATTCGCGATTACCTATCACTGTTCTTAATATAACAACCCCATTTGTGTAAGCACTATGACGTGTATTTAGCCACGGAAAATAAGCCACTGTTGAATACGAAGGGTTTGATATTTTTAATTGATCACTAAACAAAGTATAAGTTGCAACACGTGTACCGACTATTGTTGTCGGATCCACCCATGTTAAACCAGTTGTTTGTGTTGAATCGGCTTGTAAAAGAAATGTATCAGCACCCACGCCATGCCGAATATACTCAGTGACTGTACGTGTCAGCAAATCACCCTTGCTTGTTAATACACCTGCTTCAATACGATTGCTAGTTCCTGTTGTTATTTCTATACCTGATATGTCTCCAATGAAGAGATTGTTTGTTCCGGAAACATTATACGCGGTAGTGCAATTTATTTTACTAATATGACCATTCAAAGTACCACTAACACTTAAAGCGGTGCCAGAACCTGTAATTTGATTAGCATGAAGATTCGTCGTTGCCCCTATTGCCACAGAAATAGCAATACCAGTACCTGAAATTAGCACATCACACAAATTTGCCGACAAATGGTCAGCGCCAGCAGAGATGTTTGAAATAGCTGTTCCATCTTCGACAGTAAGTTTTTTGTTTTCGAATTTTAACTGTGCACTATTACTTACTCCATTTGCAACACTGGTTAAGGTTAGGATGTCAATGTTTGCTAGAGCAAATCCGCTTGTATGGGTAATAGCCGTTCCAGCAGCGATTTCTTGTGCACCAAATTTCACCGATGAATCACTTGCTAAAACAATAGTACCGCTTAGTTTGGCATTTTGGGCCGCGACATGCACCCAGGCAGGGATACTAATGTTTTCAGTATAAATACAACTATCCATACAAACAATTACGATTTGGTTTGTTAAACTAGGCGTATCAGCTGCGGCTGATGTAAGAGCTGCTCCAAAAGTAAGTTTGGCCTCATTAATATGTCTACCTGTATGGGTATCAACGCCGTGTTTTCCCACATAGTAAATACATTGCTGTTGTTGCGCCTGAATAATACGTTGGACGTGTAAATCACAATAAGCGTTAACTGTAATATTTTCAGCCGTATGATTATCAACTGTACCGACTATTTCTGCTTCATCAACTGTTTCATTCCATAAAAATCCAATACGCGCCTTATTATAAAGGTTATATGTGCTTGCAGCAGTTGGGGTGACCGTCCACGCTGATTCAACAGTAGCAACTCTAGTTGCACCTACGTACGCCGTAATAACCTTTTTCTCACCAGTGCCTGGTCCCGCAGTAATTTTTATATACCAATTATTGTAATAACCGTTTGTACTGTTTGCCAAAAGACTAAGTGTAATGGTAGATGAGGCACCGCCTTGAGCAGTTCCGCTTTCTGCTACTTTTCCAGATGTAATGTCATCAATATGTCTACTAATTAATGCACCGCCATCCGTACCAGCTGTTGTGGGAGGCTGACCAATTGCAATAATATTATCTTCTACAATAAAAGTATCGACCTGATGATCCGATTGAACACCTTGAACCGTCAGGTTTCCCCGAATAAGGGTATCACCTTCTACCTCAAGATCTCCTTTGCCATAAACACTCGGTTGGACACTGGACTTAATCTTGACATCATTTTCAAAAATAGTAACTTGTTTATATGACATCCTATATTTCAAAGTATATTAACAACTATATAAATAGGATTAACAAATGATTTTTAAAAACTTATACTTATGATTATCTATGAATACGAATATAGAACTGCTGTGTTGTACATTTGATAACGGTGAAAAATCCTGCATCGCTACAATTTACAACTTATATCCCGTGTTGGTGTATTTGGATTTGTTAAAACCTAAAGACATTCCTAAAGCGCATTCCGCGTGTTGGATTAGGGATTATCGGACAGGTCAATGTATTAGCACACTTGCATTGCTGATCGAAAAATTGGAGCATAATAGATATGGTTTACGCATTTCATTCTTTTCTTTTGACGCACTGCATGGGTTTGGTGATCTTGTGAAATTGGCTCAATTGTCTAAACTACCTGAAATATCGTATGAAAGTTTTACACCTTTTCATTTAACTGCGTACACAATATGGTGGGATAACAAAACCCCACAACTGATACAGTCCAATATTAACCAAAACCCAGTTGCAATTGAACGTTTATTTAAACAAATTGGAACGAAATATCGAGCATATTATTTCGCACCGGATAGTGACGATGAATATCTCGAAACAGATAACTAAGTCATTTTGATAAATTTATATTTTTAAAAAAGAATTTTCATTTCAGAAATATACTATAACAGAATTTTGGCTTAAATTTCTGGAATGGAGCAACTCCAACGACTTTCTACTGAGATTTTTAATGAATATCAGGATAGGCCTGTCCCAATTGAACACTGGATCATCAAAACGGAAAACAGCGCCAGTCGGCAAATATTTAGCCCAGACCGCGGATTACTACTTTATTATAATCGCATACACAATTCTTGCGATTATACACACATTTGGCTTTGCGGAGTCAAAAGAGAATGCCGTCGGCAGGGCGTCCTACGTACTATGCTTCGTTCAATGTTAAATGATCCAAACTGTTGTGAAACCATTTCAGTGCATTTGAATAGAAAAAAATTTCCTGAAATGACAAAAGTACTTAGTTATTACGGATTCGAATGGGTTGAAGACATTCCCAAAAAGAACCTTGAACGATTCGAAATTAACACAGAAGAACTCAGAAAGAAGCTCACACCATTTTAAAAGTGTGCTTATTTTTTGATTTTTCTTGTTTATAATGGTGACGCTATTCATAATGGTGACTTTATTTTATAAAGTCAGTATCTTCACGCTGTAGTTCAGAAGAGCGCCTACACCACCTGTTTTAACAGTGTCGTGATAAAGTTTAATTTTTTCATTCGGTAACCATTTAATATGAACGCTTTCGTCTGTTAAACTAGGCGCGTTGGTTAGTCTAGCGATTGAGCCGGCTTGTGCATCGTAGGCACTGCTTGCCATAAATGTTGACTTTGCCCCATCAGCTAAAACGGCTTCCACTAACAGCATGTATGTGCCTTGCTTAGCGGTTAACGTTATTTCAACAGGCGTCATTGCATTATCAGGTAATTGCACAACTTCGATTATGTCACTACTTCCACCTTTGCAAATGCAATAACATACTTTACTAATAGCAGTCTTACCACTAATTGCAACTACTATTTGCTTGATTGGATAAGGAAAGCTGGATTGAATTTTGGTAAATCCATTAACGCCAACATTGGGAATATCAATAAGTTCAACCGGCACGCCATCCGCGTCATATAACGTAATAGTGTCTCCATCTGTTGCTGCGTTGAGAAAGTGCATTTCTTTAAATAACACTGGATCGGTAAAGTCAAAGACAAGTTCTCCGCCCGAGGGATATGATTTCGGCACGAGTGGGTTTGCATCATCACTAATAATAAGAATGTGTTTTAAATCAACACAATTTTCACCTGGTTCACCGACTTCACCACCTGCACCGATACCAGCCCCTGGAGGAGTGCATGTCTCGTTAGGACTGCCTAAATCAAAATCCCCAGCAGTTGGTATGGTGGAGTTAAAGATCATTGGTGGATGAAGTATGGGATCGTTTGATGTAATACTTCCACCCACTATTGCTAGTGCAGTGGCACCTTCGGCAAAACCATCGAAATGTTCACACATGCGCATTGTACATAATCTATCTGCTGGACATAATTTGTATATAATTTTAGCGACTGCCGCACCATTCAAAAGCTCAATAGTCATTTTACGAACAGGTTGTGCACTAATTTTCACGATTTGGAAACTATTTACACCAAGTGCGAGAATCGGTTCACATTCTAATAGGGTGTTATCGAAATCATAAAGTTTAATAAAGCCGCAAGCATCTTGAATGTTCAGCAAGTGCACTTCACACATTTGCACGTCCTCGTAAAAATCGAAAGTAATAATCCCGCCGTCGGGTTTTGGTTCAGGTGCATTGTTGCTAATAATTAAAACTTTTTTAAGATTTTCACAATTTTCACCTGGTTGACCCATTTCACCGCCAGCACCAATTCCTGGACCTGGAGTGCAACAAGTCTCATTGGGACTTCCTAAATCTTCAAAACCAATAGTAGGTACTGCTGAGTCGAATATCATTAACGGGTAATTTAATGGATCCAGATTTGTACTAAGAGCAAAACCGGGAAATATAATATTTGGTTCGGCAACACCTAAATCAAATTGATCAAAATGAACACACACTTCTTCTTCACATCCACTGTCACATGATTCTTCTGGCAATGATTCCCCACATGACGGTAATAATCCGTTTACTGATGGTGCACAACAAGGAACACAATCTCCACAAATAGTTGCCATAATAATTCGCTATATTTATGCATATTTTTGTTTTGAACATCATTAATTACAGGCATTTGTTTCGCATATAAAAAATGATTATTTTATAAACAAGAAAATGGACTCGTATTTGGAATGTGGGAGAACAGCTTTACAGGAAGCAATTTATACGAGCGATTACGAAGAGGCCAAACGACTAATTTATAATGGCGCTAATGTACGACAACTGACAAAACTTGGGTCAACATCTTTGCATTTAGCTTGTCAAAATTCCTTATATGACGAAAATTTAATTGAGCAGTTGCTTAATGGAGGGCCGCATGACCCACACGCTTTAGATGCAGCATGTAGTGCGGGTCATTTACCTATTGTTCGAATATTGTGGAAACATGGAGTTCAGCTGCAGGAGCGTAATTGTAGCGGGTGGAATGGATTTTGTTATGCTGTGGAAAATGGACACGCACAAGTCGTATATTTTCTATTACATCACTATAATATTTCTGAAGATATGAAAACTCGTTTACCATTTATGAAATTATTAGGAAGTTCACCGCAAAAGCTTTCCGGTGCAAGATACGGGTTTACACGTGATAGATTCCCGTTATTTACAAGAACTGAATGGTGTAGAATGATGGACACGTATTTTGCAGTAGTAGAAAGCATGATAAGTTTGCCGCGGGATTTGGAAGTGTATAATGGTTTGCGATCATGCATTGAGTATTTTCGGCGAACGCGTGAACGCGTTCATACCTGGTTGTTTACATCTATACTTCCACGAGATGTCTGTAAACTAATCGGTTGGCACTTATGGAATACACGATTTGAATGCATCCCATTTGACGGATTGACAATTCTCATTAACTAAAAATTGATCTCTTTTTTAAACTAACAAAGATGAGTAAACGAACCCCTACTTACGAAAGCGGTGGTGAAGTGCGCCCCAAATGTGCAGACTGTGGATTCAGAACTTCATGGGGCTTTATAAGGGAGTGTAACAACTGCATGTCATATATGTTCACCAATTTGCCGAAACTGTCAAAAGAAAAAATGATTTTGTTTTTTGCATTTAAAGATGGAGGACTTTAAATTGGGTTGCTGTAATGGGGCCGTACGACGAACCAATAATGGTAATGTATTCACTATTATGCACGCGTATACCGATCCGGAAATGACAGTTGAATGTCCACATTACAAAGACTTTATGACAGCTTTTAAAACGGAAACATTCATAATGAATTCGCCCAAATGTTTGGAACTCTTCAAAAAATATAATGTAACTATTGTGGAAGTAGATCCGGAATAAGTTCTTTTTTTTTTTGACAAACGTTCACAAAGGAAAGTAGATCCATGAAAAAATGATTTTTAAATAAAGAAATAAAGAAATGGGTAATTATGACGTTGAAAGTGATGAGGATTCCGATGATGGACCTCCGGAGTTAGCAAATTGTGACACAATGATTTATGAAGAAGAAGTTGTCCAATACTGCGAATGGATTGTTCAGGAAACGGTAAGTCTATGGGGTCCTGAACGCGATACAAAAACCTGTTATGAACCGAAAGTAGAAGGTAGCAGATATTGCACAGCGCATAAATGTCGAGGTTGTTTTGATGAACGATCGTATAAATCAGAGTTTTGCATGCAATGTGCGTGCCCTGTAGTATGATGTGAATTACCTGCATATGCATGTGGTAATCGATGTTCGTGTTGCGGTGAATATCATCGAGCGATGGTAATTGGGTGGCGTACTTGCAATAACTGCCTTTGTATTTGTGGCGAGGGCCCTATTATTGAGCGATATAATGCATGGGGTCCGGTGTATTTGTGTGCAATGCATAATAAATGTGTTGTATATGGCTGTAAAGCTTTGTGTGGGATGGATAACCCACGTTATTGTCCAGAACATAGAATTTCGATTTGCAAACGACTACATACATTAGAATTATGTCTGGTTCGACTAAAACAATCCAGAGATATGCGAAATTACATTTGTAATTGGTATAGATAGTTTTTGGAAAACTTCAATATTTGTAAAATCTGTAAAGGTTTTTACCGTGACAAATGCTTACCATGTGACAACGTACGACAAAGAACTATTTTAAGTTTCGCATTAGAATTTAGAGAAAAATGTCTGGGTTTATAAATTTGATTTTTTGCTTTTTAATGAAAAATGAGTCCGTTTTGGGTAGTTGTTCTGATGATAGCGGCATATGCTAGTTATAAGGCAAACCGCGATGTAATCGTGCCATGCTACATGTGCCATTATTCAACGATAGAATGCCAGTGTCAAAATGACACTTTCGGCTGTAGTGTTATTTGTGCGGTTGGTAATATAGGTAAATCAACACAACAAAAAAATGGTTGCCCAAACCGTCTAGAAGGACTAATTCTAGATTCCTTCAGCCTCTGTTAGAACTCTAACTTGATTTATAAAGTTTTGATTTTTTTTTTTTGTTATTTTTTGCACCTTATTTAAAGTCAAATCTTGGATTTTGTAAGGCATTTTCTTCCTTTAGTTCCATAACAAGCGAAATTAGGTAATCTATTTTTGATATGTTTTTGGAACAAACTTCAATTTGGTGTCTTTTCAAACTTGATGTAGTTGCGTAAGTTTTGTTGCAGTATTGGCATATATATTTGTTTTCTGTAAAATCAGTCATTAATGTTTCTTTGGGAACACATGAAGTGATTTTATTTAAATGAGCAGATAATGCACTATTTGAAGGAAACTCCTTATTACATTTTACACACTTATGCTTTTTATCACATGGTACTTTTTTGTTTAAATGATTCTGTAAATATCGTTCTTGTGTGAATTCTTTTCCACATTTCTGACATACATGTTTTTCTTTCATAGTCTTGAACACTTTTTTCTTTGTAATTTTTGTTGTTTCGGTCTCTTCTATTTCTTCTACGAGTTCTTCAAGAAGATTATCTATTTCAGTATCTTCTAAAATTTGGTCATTTTCAGCTTGCAGTTCGTTATATTGTTGAACAATATCATCCACATCTGTAAATGTGATATTGAACCATTCGGTTTTTCTTATTTTATATTCTTTAAAATACGTGTGTAACATCTTTTCTAATCCTGCATAACCTTTTAAAGTTTTGTAAATGTACAATTCGTAAGGATTGCCGGTTTGAAGTTGTGCTGTTCGTTTTTTAGGATTGTCTGATTTGCCTATTTTACATTTGTCATCATCGCCTTTCATAAAAATAAAGTACACTTCACCATTGGGTGCTTCTTCCAAATCTTGTTGAATTATTGAATAATCCATTTTAATGGTAAGAAACATTTGTTTAATTGAAAACCTCAACTTTTGCCTACCTCGAAAATGACCGAAATTTTAGGCTGAATTTCAGTTAAAGAAAAAATGTTTAACTGCAAATTAGTGGATCTGTACTTTTTCAACAAACGGTCCACTGACACAACAGCTTAGTTTCCAGGCAAATGCCGGCCCACCAGGTACAACAATATTACAACTAATGTGACTTCCCACGAGTAACGAATTAAATTCAATTATCTTCCCAATTGATATCATCAAACCATTACGATGATGAACAGCCCATGCTTCTCCGCGTGTAACTTTCCATTGTGCAATTCCAGCACTAGTCTTAATAAGCTGAATTTTAATATCTTGAGCTCCCACTTTTAAGTCAAAAATCATTTCTTGTTTGAATTCAATAAAATTCGTGGTTTTTTTACATGATCCGGCAGTATTAACTAAACGTCGTTCCATTAATTCATTCTCAGCAGCGGCCTCTGGCGGTACAGGTAAATCATCTTCTTTTGACCTTTTGGTCACAGCAGGGCTGAACGGCAAGTCAGTAGAACGTTTCATTTTCTGTTTCGATTTTTAATCAATTTTTTAACCATTAAAATAATTGAATTTTTTCTAGGCAAAAAATGCAGCCGATGTGGGTTGTTTGGTTGCTGTACAAGTTTTGGCTGCTTGCTACACTGTTCTTCGTGACATCTGTGTATTTCACCCTTCACGGGTCTGCTTTTCTTGGAGTAGTATTCATGTGTTTTACGATCATTGCACTTCCGATTTCAGATCAACCGATTTGGCATCTATAGGAGCCCATCTTGCAACAATACATTTTCTTTTTTGTCTAAAGTGGTGTTGTGGATCTCCGTCAAAATGAACGCGACCACCGTGTTTGTAGCAGCATTTTTCAGGAGGCATTGTTATTCCTTTGTAAATACTACCCATTTCTACCGCATTTTGGCATCCTACTACTTCACATGTAGGCACACGATTTCTACAATTTTGGCTACAACATGACTTACCTTCCAGTGCAAAACCACAAAAAAAACACGGATACCGATACGCACACGCCATCTTTTATATTTAAAAAGATTTACAAATTTGAAATCATTTATGTATATTACTTTGAAAATCAAACTTCAAAAAACCATGCGAGTAATTAAACGAGATGGACAACCTCAAGATGTTGACTTTAATCGAGTTGCTAGACGCAACATGAATCTGGCGAGGCCAGATACAATTACAGAGCTAAATGCTTCACATGATCCAAAAGTAAACATAGTGACACGTCAATTAACTCCGTTAACAGCAGTCGATCCAAACATGATTTCGAAAGAAGTTATTCGAGACATTCACGATGGTGTGACAACTGTTGAATTGGATGTTCATAGTGCGAAAATTGCACAGTCATTATGCACGTATCACCCACAATACGGTGAACTAGCTGGTAGAATTTACATTAGTAACTATCACAAGAATAACATTTATGATTTAGCAAAAAATGAGTTTAAGACATCAGTACCCACCGATGAGCAACGTCAAGTCGTTGAAAATAGTTTGTTCTTAAAAACAGCTCAAGCGCTGTGGAATAACACTGATAAGTTGGGACAACAAGCACCTTTGATCGCCCCACATGTTTATCGCATTATCGAAAAGAATGCCGAACGTTTTGAGGAACTGCTCGATTACACGAGAGATTTTAACTTCGACTTCCTCGGTATGACAATGATGGAACAAAAGTACTTGCTTGCAGCTAATCTATTCAATGGCAAGAAAATGCACAGAGTACCCATTGAGCGCCCACAGCATATGTTTATGCGTGTAGCAATTGGATTACATTGTAGTGGTGCATTTGTACCATACTCAAACAATACAGAAAATGATTTCTCACTCTTTGAAAAAGCTGTCCGTGAAGTCGTTGATCTTACAGCAGATGAACTGTATAAGATTTTCACTGCATTGCTTCCATTTCTCAAATTTCCTGCTCATGACACGCGCGTTGATTGGTCCAAATATGATCTGAATCAGCACGACGGCGAGATCACTGATGCACAATGGAAAAAAATCGTAGAAACATACAACATTATGAGTCGCGGTGAAGCAGTTCATGCTACACCGACTCTTTTTAATGCTGGAACACTTAGACCGCAATGTTCAAGCTGCTTTCTGGTGATGTTACCGTCAGATTCTCTTGAAGGAATTGCCCGATTCTTTACCATGTTAATGCATATTCAAAAAGGTGCAGGTGGTCTCGGATCAAGCATACACAACCTTCGTTCAGCAGGTTCATATATCCGCGGTACAAATGGTACATCTAATGGACTTGTGCCATTTGCCAAGGTTGTAAATGCTATCTCGCTCTACATTGATCAATGTTTCGACCCATCTACAATTATTTACACAAAAGATGGCGTTAAAACAGTGGCTGACATTGTTGTTGGCGACAAATTAGTAACAAAAGACGGGTCATTTCAAAAAGTTACAAATGTGTTACAACATAATTTTCAGTCAAGTCAAGAAACTATGGCTTATAAATTAAGTATAATGCATTCATTAGAACCTGTTCTCGTAACAGGTAAACATCCGCTCTATGTTCTTCATCAAAAGAAAGGAGTAAATTACGATATAATTCGTAATCGTTTAGAAAAAGGTTATATTAAACCAGAATATAAGGAAGTGGAAAATCTCGATGATGAATATCTTGTAGGTATACCATTTCCTACGTATCAACAAGATCGTCCTAATCTAAGCAACGACGATTGTTATATGTATGGCATTATGTTGGGGGGCGGAAGTATTAGCTCTAATCTCAAAACACATGCTGTATATTTGAACGATACTACTAAATCAGAGGTTGTGAATTTTGTTCAATCATATCTCGACAATCTCAACATCAAGTATTATGAGAGTCTAGAAAATAATTGTCACAGAATTGTGTGGTACAGAAATGTTCTGTTTCCATTTAACAGGGCTATGTTATATGATGCGAATGGTGAAAAAATTGTTCATAAATCCATGTTACATCTGCCCAAATCCAAAACATTTTCCATTATTGGTGGACTTTTAGACACTGACGGATGTATTGGAAAAGAAATCATGATAGAAATGACATCAAGAAATGTTATAGAATCTATTCGATACATGCTACTTAGATTTAAAATAGGTACATCTGGATATGTTCGTGATCGTGTTGGTGAAAGTCACGAAATTCGTCCTGGTGAAGTTATAAAAACTACTAAAAAATCGTATGTTGTACGCATTCCTTTCGTTAAGGATATTTGCGGCTGTTACCCCAATTTAAAAGTCGGAGAATTTTTAAAATACTTTATTTACGACGATATGCTCTGGTCAAGAATTAAATCCGTTAATCCTGTTGAACACAATGGAGTCATGATTGATTATGAAATCGAAAATAATCATAACTACATGACTCATTCAGGGCTTGCCCATAATGGAGGCGGGAAACGTCCTGGTAGTCATGCACTCTATCTCGGACCATGGCATGCAGATATGCCCAGTTTTCTCGAACTTAGACGTCCAAGAGGAAACGACCATGAACGTGCGCGAGAACTCTTTTACGGGTTCTGGAATAACGATGAGTTTATGTGGCGCGTCGAAATGGACTCTGATTGGTGGCTAATGTGCCCTGATCAATGTTCAGAAATTCTGGGAAAATTCAACGCAAAAGCAAGTGAAACTTTTGTTGATGACCGCACTGTTTTGGAAAACCCCAATGACTATGCATTCTCGCATACATATCGTCAATACGTGCGTGAAGGTAAATTCGTCAAAAAAATCAAAGCTCGTGAAATTTGGGATGCTGTTTTGGAACTTCAAACAGAACAAGGTATGCCATACATGCTCCACTCTGATAATGTGAACCGCAAGAACAACCAGGCAAATCTAGGATCGATTAGTCATTCAAACCTTTGTGTTGAAATCCAAGAATTCACAAGCGCCAATGAGGTTGCGGTCTGTAATCTTGCAAGTATTTGCTTGCCTACATTTGTTGAAGATGGTGAAGGTGAATTCGCATACGAATGCTCATTGACTCAAGAGTCAAAACGCCGTCATTTTAATATGGAGCGATTCAAATACGTTGTTAAGCACATGACGAAAAATCTCGACTCCGTTATTGACACAAATTACTATCCAGTCGAAGAGGCTAAGCGTAGTAACTTGCGACATCGCCCTATTGGATTAGGTGTGCAAGGTCTGGCAGATCTTTTCACCATGCTTCGTATTCCATTTGATTCACAAGAAGCAATTCGTCTCAATTTCTATATTTTCGAGGCCATGTACTTTGCAGCGCTCGATGCTAGTAACGAGTTGGCTCAAGAAAAAGGATCTTATGAAAGTTTTCAAGGCTGTCCAGCTAGTCAAGGATTGCTGCAATTCGATCTTGTTGAGCGTGAAGGCTTAGCTCGTACCACTGAACAAGTTGGTGGAACCACGATCAACATCTTCTTTGAACGTAAACAAAACTGGAACTCATTGAAGCAGAGAATTATGACCACAGGTCTTCGCAACAGCTTGGTAGTTGCACCAATGCCCACTGCAAGCACCAGTTACTTGATGAAAAACAGTCCATGCTTTGAACCATATAACAGCAACATTTACAAGCGTGCAAACGATGTTGGTGAATTCGTTGTAGTTAATGAACTTTTGATCAATGACTTAATTAGTCTTGGTCTTTGGAGCAATGATATGAAAAACAAAATCATGCTTGCTAATGGAAGTATTCAGGATATTGTGGATATTCCAAAAACTGTTCGCATATTATACAAAACTGCTTGGGACATGTCTCCTAAAGCAATTATCAATTTGGCAATTAGCAGATCACCATTCGTGGATCAAAGTCAAAGCATGAATCTGTTCATTGAACGCCCCAGCCCAAAGATTCTTACACAAATTCACTTCTACACATGGCGCCGTGGTCTAAAGACAGGAAGTTATTACATTCACAGCCGTCCACCTGTCGATGCCCAAAAGCTACAAATCGCAGATCAACAAGCTGTTGACCTTATTAAGCGTAGTGTTCGAACAGAAGAACCGGACTCCCCGAATATATTCGGGGAGGTATGCACCATGAAAGAAGGCTGCCTCAGCTGCGGAAGTTAATAGATTTGTATCACAAATCTGATTATTTTTTGGTCATTTGTGCAACCACATTGCAAAAACACAAAAAAAGCCCCCATTTTTAAATATTGGTTCGAACATGTATTATTTATGACTCATTTTTAAATGTTAATTCACTTTGACAAAAAACCTCTCTTTTATTATGTGGTTATATTTTTTTAATATTTAAAATAAATCGACAAAATATCAGAGAGGTTTTTTAAAATATCAATTCAGATCCCGATGATAAATTGACAAAAAACCTCTCATTTAATAAATGAATATAAATTTATTAAAAAATGATTTTTTAATGATCAAACATCAAAGTCATCATGTCGGACGTCCCCGACGTCCTTTTCGGACATGTTACAATCAAAGGAGTGCAGGTTTTCTACCGCTCTCGCGATCCACACGTTTCCTCAACAATTGTCAACGAGAACATGGCAATGACCAACTATGAGTCGCTTTACCGCCGAGGTCTCAAGCACATTGCCGATTCGAACAAGGAGTTTCTCGAGTATTTTGCGGGAAACTCTACAAGCGGACACCGAGCCACCCTTTACTCACTTGATTCTCTGGTGGAAGCGGAGGGCAAAAAGGAGTTTGAGGGAGTGTTCAAAACAAAGGACTTCTTCAAAAACATTCGCGATGCCTACTGGAAGTACATCGGCGATGAGACCGCCGACAACAATGCGTATTTGCGCAAAGTGGGATACCTCAAAGACACGGCAGTCGAAGACACGATCACCACGCGTTTGGACCAATTCGAGGCCACTCTCACCACTCGCTTGAACCAAATTGAGTCAGCACTGTACAGAGAAGCCGCGATTGAACGCAAACTCAATGATCCTGCGGTTCAAAATTTGGCAGTGGGGAGAGCGGCCTATGCTTACGCCAAGGCTAACAAAGCTGCCATCATTGACGAGTTCAACAAGCAACAAGCACAACTCAGGCAGACTGCCGAAGAGGACCACAAGCGACATGAACAGTGCAAAAAGACTGCCGAAGAGGACCACAAGCGACATGAACAGTGCAAAAAGACTGCCGAAGACGAGTTGACGCAAAAGCGGGCCGATCTCAAACGTGCTCGTGACGACTACGACCTCGTGTCTGCTCAGCTGAGCAATGTGCAAGCATTGCTTGCCAAAAGTAGTTCGGAGTTGAAGCGTGTCAGGCAAGACTTGGCTGACATTCAGTCACATGCAAATGCGCAAGCCAGCACCGTGGTGAGTCTCCAACCAACTGCACCCAAGAAATCTGTGTTGAGCCAATACGTGCAGCAGATCATGGCCCCAAAGTAAATTGATTTTTTCCATTTTTAAAAAAAAAAAAATGTACAACGCGGTACTAGTTTTTACAGGATACCGTCGTGAGGAATACTGGAAAGCATACTTACCAGGTGTTTTTATATACACAGATGCCTTAAAAAGAATGCTTCCAGAAATTATTAAAAGACAGCAACTTTTAAAAGAAAAAGGCGCTGAACTGACTTTCGGATTAATATTAGATCCGGAATATTATGACGAACAAAACTTAAACATACCGGACGATCTATTAATTGAAGTGGTATATACAAGCGATTTTGACACTTTGAAACCCATTGACAAGCGAGTAATAGAACTTGGAAAAAAAGTAAGTGCACAATAATTTTTCTTGATTTTTTATTTTCCTATATAAAAGCGGCTATGTCTCCAATCTGACTGGGAAGTCATTTCGGCCCACCGAGGAGCGAAGCGACTGTTGTGTTATTATTCAGCATATTAAAAAAAATGAAATTTTATATTTTCTTTAAAAAAACAAGATGGATTTGTGTCAATATGCAAATGCTCTCGGTGCGCCAGGAAAAAGCTTTCATGCAACACGTTTTGCTGGAATGGCTTTATGGGATTTATTCGGGACGTTGTTAATTGCTGCAATAATTTCAATGGTGAGTGGCAAAAAATTCATCATCACTGCCATTCTGCTCTTACTTTTGGCGGTTTTTCTACATTGGTTGTTTTGTGTGCCGACAGCTCTGAATCAAGTTTTGGGTTTATAACATTAAATAGCCAAACGACGCACACGCGCCTCCCAATTAATGTTGTTATTTACAGCGCCGATTACTCGAATAACGACCGTAGTTCCAACACTATTAAAGAAATCGACATTCCAGGCCGCTTGGTCTTCTAAAATAATAATCGGTGGTGCAGTGATAGTAATCACGCCACCAGTATTTTTTACAACACCTTGCAAGAGGTACGCTGCAGTGTCATTAGCAGCGCCGGCACTTCCGCCGGTTCGTCTTCCCAAAACTAATGCTTCAAGTCGTACGGTTGTGTCAGTTGGTATGACAGGTAGTGTGTAAATGACAGTAGCAGTAGCGTCTGTTGTCGACACGGTGTTATTTTCAGGTAGTCCGCGAATAAAATTTCCATTTGTATCGATTTTTAAATCAGTTAAGCCGCCACCGATCCAAGTTTCATCACAGATAACTTGATTCTGAAATTTCATTCGGGCAGTTCCTAATACAACTGCTTTGCCAAATTGCCAACCATGCACTGTAGTTACATTCGCTTCTGCACCAAATACCGTACCTGCAAAAGCAGTTGAACTGGCATTTCTACCCATGACAATACATTGATTTGCTGCCGATACAGCCCCAAATCCAACAATGGTATTTCTTAGACTACTCACCGGAACGTCAGCGCCTTTTCCAATAATCGTGTTTTCACTTCCACCAACCATCGTCATGGCTGCATCCGTACCAACAATAGTATTAGACTCGCCTCCTAAACAATTCATCAGTGCGTTTGCTCCAAGTGCTGAATTATAAGAAGTGTACGCATAAGCGTATATGCGAATAAAGTCGTTTGATCTTGAATTAGCATTAAATTCGCCTGTGTTAATTAATACAAACATCGTTTCGAAATAAATGTTATCAGAGTTATAGAAATTAAATAGTGTTACTTCAAGTCCCGTGCGACCAGCGACCATCGGGTCGGGTCCATTTCCATCAACACTGTACCACACATAATAGTCAGTAGTAACTGAAGAAATAAGAAAATATGCCCCTTGCATCAAACTTAACTCGACATTTCCAAAATCAATGCGATTTAATTCTGGTGACCCACCAGTTCCATCAGCTAACTTTAAAACACTTAAAATTTTGGATGGTGATCCAACCGCAGTTCCAGGGCCTATGTCTGTGACATCACCATTTCCAATGTTTTCAACATCTAAAACCCTCGCACTATCTCCATATGTGCTTGAAATTGCTATAGGTGTACTAGTTAAAGTTCCACTAGTTGCATTCGCGATATCACTAGACGAATAGCCATTAAAGATAGATACCATAATTCCAATGCGACCTGAGACGGCTGGGTCAGTACTCACAAATTCATGATTATACCAAACGTAGTAATCCCCTGTTAAAGCAGATAATAAGAAGTATGTACCTCCTAAACTTGCCGGCGTTGCACCTGTAAAGTCAACATCTGATATTTCTGGATTACTTGTAGTAAAATCTAAAACTTTCAAAACACTAGTTATTTTGCTAGCACCAACGGCTGTTCCTGCAGCAATGTCCGGAACACTCGCCGCGACAGCTCCTCTGAGTGCACGATAACCCACCGCCGTATTCCAGTCACCATCTGCATATTGAAATGCCTGATATCCAAGGGCTGTATTTGAAAACCCATTTTTAAATTTTTCAGATGCATATGCGCCGATTGCATCTCCGATACTTTCTGCGGATGCTCTAAATCCGATTACAACGGTTTCACCGAATACAACTGTTGACGTTAATGCTTGTCCAGCTTGACAACCGATAACAGTAGGTCCGAATGCGTTAATATTCAAAGCTGCTTCTGAACCAATTGCCATAATAGTTCCGCCTGGAGAATTTCCGAGCGAGTCATTTCCTAAAACAATTGAATCTGATAAGAAACCAAAACTACCCGGTGGAATGTTGCAAACGCGATGTCCCACAACAGTGCTGCTTAAATTTCCGAAGTCATTTGCCCCGCCCGTTTCAGTTCCAATATAAATCATTGTATTGTCGCTGTCTGTTTCGCCATCAAACCCGACTGAGAATGTAGCATCCGTGCTTGACATCACCTTTCTATTTCCAATGATATTACCATTAGCACCTGACATCCCAGTAGTGAGACTACCTACCATTAAGGTGTCATTTGAATTTGATGTAAACGTATCTGTATAATTACCAAATAAAACATTATTTGTACCGTCTACAAGAGTCGATCCCGCATTATTTCCAAATACAGCATTATTTGATCCAATAGTTAAATTATCCAGTGCTTGATAACCAACAACCGCTACATCTGTTGCAGTTGTTAAATTAGACGCCACGGTAGATCCCAAATCAGTGTTTGTCGATGGATTACCAGATACATTGTTCGTAATTCCATACCCGAAACCCGTGTTATATGAACCAGATACTAAATATCGATAGGTTTCGAATCCAAAAGCCGTGTTATTTGTGCCAGTGGTTACATTTTGTAAAGTGTTTAACCCAAGTTGCAAATTTGTCGAACCCGTGATTCCATGTGTAAAGCTTCGCTCCATAATCTATATTTAACTAAAAAAAGTTAATTATACAGAATATTGTCTGACAGTTGCAGTCCAATCTACCGAACTTCCAACAGAACCCGTAACCTGAATTTCGACGGTGCTTCCAACTGCAACATAATTGACGGTCCATATCAGTTCGTCTTTAACTTGAATATATTCATTCTTGTAAACATCAATGGTAACGCCGTCATTCCTAACAACTCCGTCAACACGAACGGCAAATACATTATTTAATCCACCACCATCTGTACGGCGACCTAGTAAAGTAGTTTCCAAGTGTATTGCGGTGCTTGTTAATACAGCAACAGTCTGTAAAGTTAATGGCATAATACCTGTTGATGATCCGGTAACTTGTGAACTTGTTCCTCGAACAATGTGACCTTCATTATTTATCGCAGCATCTGATTCATCTTCGCCCACCCAGCTGGCATCACAAATACGCATTCCCTTGAATTTAAGAATGCCAGTGCTCGGTAGGTTAACTGAATCACCAAATAAACAACTTCCTGGTGTATCACCATTTGCGATAAGTAATCTGGCAAATCTACCAAGAGCGATTCCGCCAACAACTTCTGATCGTGCTAAATGACCGGCAACCACTGAATCAGATGCAGCGGCTACCGCGTCAGTTCCTACCACAACAGCTCCTTGCACACCAGCTGTAATATCTGCTTGATAACCAAATATAACGTTATTATTTTCACTAGTAAGGGTTGCTCCTGCAAAAGAACCCGCCACCACATTGCATGACCCAGAAGTAATATTTTGTAAAGCATATGTACCATATGCAACATTTTCAGCAGCACCAATTGACACACCGTTAACTCCTAACATAGCTTGATATCCAATTGCTGTATTACGATTACCACCTTCGACGTACTTTAGTGCTTCATACCCACAACATACTAGACATGTTTCCGCAGTAGTATTTGTAGCGCATTTTGAACCGATAAATGTATTTCCTAGTGCTGAATTGCTAATTGCTGCTTCATATCCAATGGCTACTACTTCTTTTAATGGCGTTAAAAATGTTGTGGTTGGTACTGATGTTTGATTTGCACGAACGCCTATAATAACATTTTTTTCGCTGAAATCAACATCTTGTGCTGCTTCATTGCCAAGCACCACATCTTGAAAACTATCCTGGGTATTTTGCATAGCATTATTTCCGGCAATTACACTGTCTTCAATCGATGCGCTGGTAGTTGCAATATCATGACCTAACAGAACGGAGTTTATAATAATACTGCTGCTTCCAGATCTGCTGCCAACTATAACGGCTTGATCAGAAGATGCGTGCGAAACAATATCCATACCTACTAAAAGTGTATTTGGATCTGCTGCTATTGAAAGAACCTGAGTTCCTTTACCCATTGCAATTGAGTTGTTAGCACTTGAACTATTATATCCCATAGCTACTGATTGAGAAGTGTTGTTTGTAATAGCGGTAGCGCCTGATCCCATAAACGCATTTTCTGTGCCAGTAGTAATAATACTACCGGCAGTTGACCCAAATGCAGCGTTATTATTGCCTGTAGTTACATTTGTTAAAGCTTGATATCCAAATGCGTCGACATTCATAGCAGATGTAATATTTTTCAGAGATTCTGAACCAAAACTAGAAGTAAAAGATGGATTTGACGAAACAACAGATGCCACATTGGAACCAAATGCAGAATTATCATTACCAGTCGTTAAAAATGACAGTGCATTATCACCAAACGCGGTGTTACGCAAACCGGTTGTAAGACTTCCTAATGTATTTGATCCAACTTGTGTATTGGTGACACCTGTATTTCCATACACGTATGTGACGTTCATCGCTAAAAAGTTCTCCGATACTTTTGTAAAATGTATATAAGTACAAATCAAAAAATGTTTCGGGACTTTTTTTCTTGGCACGTGCTTCAAAAACATTTTAAAACGGAACTCTTGTTTTCCTTGGCACATGCCTCAAAAAAATGTTTCTAAAAAGTATCGAAGAACTTTTTACACAGTTGTTTTGCGAGTTTGACTTTTCCAATTAATGTTCACCCCTTCTATTCCAGTAACTCGTAATTCTAAATTCGTGCCACTTACGACCATATCAGCACTCCAAGTAGCTTGTGTAGTTGCTATAAAAACTGTTCCACCTCCTATAGCACTAATAGCTGCGATTGTTTTTGTTTTTATCATCGTTGCTGTATCAGCGCTTAAAATTGCAATAACCGCACTAGTATGCGGACCTGGTGGTGACGGATCAACAGTTGCTCCGTCGACATTATACCAGAAGTAATAATCAGTGGTGGATGATGCTAAGAAGAAATATTTGCCATCAAGTCCTGCCGGGGTTGCATCAGTTGCATTGACTGTTGAGACTTCTACCACACCTGTTGTGAAATCATTTACATTGGCGATTATTTCTGCCGGAAATGTACCTGCCGAGGTTGCAGTACATGCACCAGCCGCAACATTGCTCCATTTAACTATGTCGGTCGATGTGGTGGTTGTGCTGGTGAGAAAACCAGTTGTCTGTGCCGTAATGGCCGACGATGTTTTAGATGTAATCATGCTCGCAGTATCTGTTGATAAAATGTCTACTAGAACAGCTGTTAGTCCAACCAATCGAGAATTTGTTGGAAATGGTGTTAAAAGATCTACTCGGTACCACACGAAATATGTAGTTGTGTCATTGAATATATAAAACCATTTACCCTCTAAACCAGTTGGGGTAGCTCCTGTAAAATCCAATAAGGCCTTTTCAAATGTAAGGACTGGGACCCCTTGAAAGAATGTATAAATTCCTTCAATTTCACCAGTACCACCGGTGGAGGCTGTTCCTGGACTAATATCCGGTCTAACCACCGTGTGCAAAACACTAATTCTTAATAAGGTACTAGGTGTACTTGCGGTGAATATGGCGCCAACTGCATTCAAGGCGATCGCAGTTTTAGATGCTAAAGTAACAGCAGGGTCGAATGTATTGACAATTACTTGTACACCTGTACGCGCGGGTACCATTGGATCAGTGCTACTACCAGTATCATACCAAACATAATAATCCACGGTAGGTGACGAAGTTAAGAAGTAAGCACCGGCGACAAAAGATCCGATATAGTTGTTAAGATCGAAATAAGAAAGGTTGTTAGAGTTCGCATTACGACCTTGAATAAGTGTGAAAACAGAATACAGTTCATTTGTACCAGACACCGCAGTTCCTTCTGCAATATCATAAGTACTACCTGCAGTTAAATTAGTCACTAATATGGACAAAGGATCTTCGTCCACATGTGTTTCGATTGTTCTGGTTAATGTGACAGCACCCGTTCGTTTCGCGGCACTGTCAATTCTTATAGCATAAATATTGTCAACTACACCAGACCCTCCACCAGTCACACGTCCAAGTAAACGCGTTTCTAATTGGACAGATGTATTGTCACTAAGCGGAAATGTATTAAGTGTAGTCACCGTTGAATTAGTTGTGGAAACTGTTGTCACTGTGTCGTTGTTTCTAATAATGTTACCTGAGTTGTTAATAAATACAGATGTCTCACCTGTGCCAACCCATGCTTCCTCAGCAACAGTTTGCGTCCGAAATCTAAGAACTTCTGTTGGACTGCTAAGACTACCTGACCCAATTTGAAACTGATTATCTATGAATCCAGATATACAGTTTTCGCCAACAATACTCACATTTGTGACACCGCCAAATGTAAAACTACGAGAACCAATAACAGTTGCATATGTGGCCGCAATCACACCACATCCTTTTCCAACAGCAACTGAATTGGCTGTATTTGATTCGAACATTGCAGACGCCCCCATTCCTGTGTTGTTACTTCCGATTTGTAACATGTCAGCAATGTTGTACCCAAACATTGTGTTGCATCCGCCTAATACCGAGTTACGACATGCGAGTCCACCAAATCCGGTGGTATTTTTAAACTGACTAGTGTATGTTACTAAATAACTGTTTCCACTCAGTGATTCTACTCCCATTCCTGTATTATTTTGAACAGGAATTTGCAAAACTTCGATTCCGGTTCTTCCAACAATCATTGGATCTGTTGCAGTGCCATCTGTGAACCAAACATAATAATCGGTAGTAGGGCTTGACAACAAGAAATAGTCCCCGTTTAAAGCGCTTATAATTGGTTGCCCGTAATCAATAACCGTAATTTCTGTTGTGGTTACACTTCCTTGACGTATAACACCCATTCCTCTTAATTTGTTTGTGCCAAATGCTGTTCCAGGTGCTGCATCTGTCACATTGCCAACTACCGCATTCTCAATTTTAATAATGCCAGAAATTACAAAGAATGCACCGCTGCCTTCGAGAGCACTCAGAGCAATAATAGTGTTACTCCAGGCAGTACTAGCCGCTCCAAAACTGGACGGAATAGATATAGGAACTCCTGTTCGTCCCGGAACTAATGGGTCTGTAGAAAATCCGTCAGTAAACCATACATAGTAATCGGTTGTAGTACTACTAATTAAGAAGTACGTGCCTAAAACAGCCGCTTGGGTCAAGTCTGTGAAATCTATAATTGTGGTTTCAGACTCTGTTACTGAACCTTCTACAACAGTGACAATTCCTAATAATCCTAATGGAACCACTGCAGTCCCGCCGCTCGAATTTGTGACATTACCAATACTTTGATTAGTAATTTTCAATAATAAGAATCCTGCATAAAATCCAACTGAATAAGTTGCCACGAAATCAGCATGACTGTCTAAAACGAATGTGAGATCTCCTTCAATACTGGTGTTTTGCATTGTACTCATGCTACTAGAACCCATTGCTGTCTGACGTAAACCTAAAGTCGTTCCTTCGACACTAAAACCTACAAGTACGTTGCCATCTGTTTGAGGCGCTCCTGCATTTACCCCGATAATAACGTTGTCACTACCACCTGTTAAACTAGTAGAGCCGTTATCGGCAAGCACAACGTTGCGACTACCGTTTTTTTCAATTGTCCTGCGTCCTATATTAACTGAATCGGTAATATTTAGAGTTAGTGGATTCGAACTGTCTGAAATAATAACTGAGTTGGCAATTGTACCGGTACCGTCTAAAAATGGTGTCAATGTCATTGAATTAACAATAGTAGGTGTCGCACTGTTAGTATATCCTGATAAAGCAATGGAATTTACACTACCTGATTGCAATTGTATGTTTTGCCCTGATACAATACAATCCACATTACTACCAGTTGTTAAACATGCCGCATTTCTACCAACTACAATTGACTTATCAGCACCTACAGCACCAGCCCCTAGAACTGTGGAATTAGAGGTGTCGGCTTCAACGACATCGGCACTATCACCACAAATAGTATTTCCCGATCCAGTGGTTAAAGTATTACCTGCATTAGATCCCAGAACTGAATTATTACTTCCGGTTGTCAAAGCTTGCAAGCTTTGATATCCAAACGCAGAGTTATTAGTGCCTGAGGTCACATTAGTTAAAACTTTATATCCTAAAGCTGAACAATAAGATGGGTTTGCTGAAAGACTTGTGGCGATTTCTGACCCGAACCCTGAATTATGCACTCCAGTTGTTAACGATGTAAAAATATTATTGCCATATGCCGAGTTACCTTCTCCACTAGTATCAACCATGGTATTTGTACCAATTTGGGATTTAGCTTCTCCAACATTTCCAAAAATATAACGGTTACTCATTTTCTCGTATATTCGTGAAAAAAACATTTTATCTCGCAAAATATTTGTCACTAGAAACTGAAGATTAAGTTTTGCGGATAGCCCATTTTACACTACGCCATATGCCTGAAACAGCCCAACGAATCCAACCGGGATTGAGATCATCTTCTGGATAAGTTTGTACAATCCGTAAGAAAGTTGACTTCATTTTATTTACATCGCCTTCGTAGTATTCAGCGCCAATATCAGCTCGTTTTTTGTATCTTGCATCAAATTCAGCAATTAATGCTCGTTCTGTTGCATGACAATCAGGAACTCGCCAAACAAGAATTAAAGCACTGTCTTTTGGATAATCTTGCAATCGCCGACAATTCCATTGTGTGGTTTTTCCAAGTTTATATACGGGCTTTTTTGCTTGCAAGAATTCGCGTTCGTGTATAAAGTATACATACTCGCTATCATGTATAATTTGTTTACCGGCAGTTTTGACAATTGCAGTTCCTTTCATTTTTTTAGGAGGCTTTACTTCAGTTTTTTTAACCATTATAATTTTGAAACAACAAATCTTTATTACCAAAAATGAGTGCTGACGAAGATTTGTTTAATCGAATAGTTCAGAAACTGCTTTAATGATTGCTGCTGTTGCGGATAATTAATCATTATTTTTTGGGTAAGGGCTAATCTTATAAAAAGATAACTAAGATGATCCAATTACTACAAGTTCGGTTACGGGGTTAAAATCTTTTTTGCTAAACTTGTTAAGGAATGACTCCAGTTGATACTGTTTTTTACATGTGACTACAATTGCACGAGTCATTTGGTTATATTGAATTCTTACTTTCATTCTAGCACGATCAGAATAGTCCCAATTACCAGCTGGATTACGAAAACACATCATATCTGCCGAAATTTCTATATTGTCAAATGTCTTACAAAGACTATGTGTGAACTTACTTTCTCTACACGAATGTAAAATATCTATTAAAGTAGTATAGAGGGCCTCGTTTTCTGAGAAATGAATGGCGTAATAGCGTTGAGGCCCAATACTTAAAAATCTATATACAGGAGATATAGTAGCTGATGCTACAGATACAGCAATAGATGCCATTGCTAAGAGTTAACTTTATATATGAGAATATACTTATTTAATAGTTAAATTAGTCACTATAGGAAAATGATCTGATCCAAATATCTTTAAACTCTTAAAAATGGCATCCCTGTCAGGCTTTTTAAATAAATTTTTACAACCAGCAATAGCAGGTTTTGTTTTCATGTGAAACCCACGAGTAAGTATGTGCGTTAACGTGAAGTCTTCATTCTCATGAAAATAAAATGGGTGAGTGCGAACCCCTTGTGATAAATCGGTAAATCCGCGATGATGAATCTCTCCAACAATCGGCATATTTGGAACGCCCATGTTAAAATCACCTGCTATAATAACCCTGCGCTGGTTTTTAATAGCTGATTTAAATATATTATGGAATTGCATTGAAGCCGCTTGTCTATCTCCATAGGCTAAATGAACACAAACTAGATGTATTTGTTTACCTGATTTAAGAGTTGCTGCTACTTTAATTGCACGGTTACTCCTTATATTGTCTAATGTTACCACAGTGCATTTAACTCGTTTAAACTTGTCTGCTTTCCATAATATTGCATTTCCTGTTAAGGCTGTTTTGTTGCTTGTACAATATGTCCGCCAACCCTTATCACGCCCGCAATACATTTTCCAGTCTGTTGGTGCGAAACAGAACTTATACCCTTTTAATTTTTGCATATACTTCTTTAAAACTCTTGGCGTAACCTCTTGTAAAAATACAATATCTGCATTTTCGATTTTCAAAACTCTAATCTGTCTGTTAATTCTATATGTTGCATTTAGATATTTCTGTGGAACTAGTCGTCTTAGCTCGCTATCTACCCAAACTTGCGCTAATACGTTGAATGACAATACCTTTAAACTCATATATTGATCAGAATATACTTTCACCAAATAGGCTACAATTAAAATTAAAACAACAACTAGTGCAATCATCCATTATACTTACAAAAAAACATTTAAACAAATGTTTACTATTTTATGACACCATCGCATAGCGGCAATTGCGGAAGCCTTAAGAGCTTCTCCTTCGGGTTCGTGGGTTCGAGTCCCACTGGTGTCTTTTTTTGTGCAATAAATAAGAAAAGTAATCACATTTTACCTTCGCGGCGGAGTTCATCTTGTTTGATGTGGTCAATGCGATCGGGTGGATGATGTGGCGGTGCGTAGATGGTGTAGAATTTTAGTTTGTCGTTACCTTTGTTGACGACATTGTGATACACGCCTTTTGGCACAAATGCAAAATGATCTTTTGATAAGTCTGTAGTGGTGTATGTCTCGTGCGTTGGGCTATCTGAGGTCCATACTTCACCAGTTCCGCTTTCTGTGCGGAAGTATTGGTCATTTTCCGGATGCACTTCCCATCCTAGTTCTTCACCAACTGGAACACTCATAACAGTCATTTGTGCATTTTTACTTGTGTATAATACTTTGCGCCAATCCTCATTATCTACAGTTGCTCGTTCAATATTAACACCCCATACTTTTGGCTCAAATACATCATTTTTTGAGAACCAAAACAAAGCCGCAACAAGTAAAAGTACAACAATCAATAAAAAATTCATTTTGTATATATATTAAATTTGAAAAAACATTCCTATGTTATTCTAAGATGCATAGGCAGTGCCAACATGAGAGCGGGGGGGTGATTGCATTATTTGCGATGGAGGGGTAAATACTTGTTGTGGGGATGACAAACAATGTGAAAAATGTGGTTCATTAATTTGTCACAGCTGTTATGAAGAAAAATCTGTCGTTATTGGAAAAGCACTGTGTAAAGATGCTGAATATAGATTTAAATGCCGTTCATGTAGATGGGTTTACTCAAAAGATTGTACAGAAGAAGTCGAGATAAAAGAGTTTCAATGTCCACGATGTTCCGCTGAAATAGTAACCGACGAAGATCTGGTGACATACTTTCTCGCAAGATACAAAATTACACGAGAGTCACTGAAAGTAGATATCGAAAATGGATAAAAAAAGAAAATGAGTAAATTGGTTTAATTTTTTGTTAGAATTCCCCAAAAAATATTATGTTGCTTAGAATTCTTCACTAAATCCGAGTTGCATATCTTCGCTAGCAAGACCAGACGCATGGTGTCCATATGCTGATGGTGGACGCTTAAAGAAGTCACTCATTCGTATTCCTATGCTTTGTTGTTCCATCCATATAAATGGATTATCAACGTTCCAGATTCTTTCATATCCGAGATAGAATAGTAACTGATCTGCTGTGAATTGAATATATTGTGTCATAAGTCTTGCATTCATTCCAATCATGTCATTTGGAAGCGCTTCGCAAATAAAATCTTGTTCAATTTCTACAGCTTCTCTCATAATTTGGTGCACAAGTTTTTGTGGTAATTGATACTTTAACTTATATCGATATACCATAATGGCAAAGGCGCAATGGAGCCCCTCGTCTCGAGAAATCCATTCATTTGCTAAAGTCAATCCAGGAAACATTCCCTGACCTTTGAACCAGAAAATGGCACAGAATGATCCACTAAAGTAAACGCACTCAGTTATCGCATTAATTAAGACTACTTGAGCCAAACTCTTCTTTTCTTCATTAAGTTCGTGCCCTAATGCTTGAATGTTTTCAGGAATAAACTCTGCTAAACGACTTTCCGAAATGTTTAAAGCCCTCATTGAGCTTAATGCATTTTGCACATAAGAGTTATATAATTCCCTAATAGCAGATTGTTTTTCATCGGCTATGTGAACCATTTGATTATCTTTACCAACCCAACGATGCATCCAATCGATCTTACGTTGAATAACAGGATTAAATTTTACAGCTTCTAAAATTTGTTTACGTTCAACAGGGTCTTTAATTCCTTCTTCAACTAATTTACCATATACTTCATTGTGGGTATTTTCCATCATTACTTTGAAATCTTCCCAACGATGCCAATGCATCGTCTTTACTCTTGTTTTAATTTGTTCTAATATACACTCTACAACATAAAAATCCGAAATTGCGAAAAATGCAAGAATGTGTTTAAGAAAAACTTCTTTTGGCTGCCCTCTAATTTCTGCCCAGTATTTAGGGTCCTTGCTTAACTCTGAAACTAATTCTTCATGTACCCAAAAACTAGCCTCCGCTTTCTTATAAAGCTCGTGCATGTCAGAATCTACATTCATTAAAAGACTGGGAAAATGTTCACTTTCCATTTCGACTTGTTCTTTCAGAAATATACCATGTGTTTTAAGCATTTTTAATATGTTTTGCGAACCATATTTTTTCATGACTATCAAATTAGATTTTAATAGAATCGCTTTTTCGAGTAATTAGTGTTTTAGTGTTTCAAATTTCAAAAAATAAAACTTAATTTAATCTAAATCATCGTAGAAAAGTTCACCATCACATATTACGTAATTTTCCGGATTTTCCATATTGTATAGTTCAATATATGGTTTCAGGACAATTTCAATATTGTTTATGTCTCTTATACGAACTAAATAGTAATTATTTTCTTTAGCGTACTTATTTTTAATCACGTCTTTAATTTGTTGTTTTTCAAATGCCTCTACACCGCCAAATACTTCTACAGGCTTGTAGTGTTGTTCACCGTCAAATTCAATTAATAGATTAATTTTAGGGATATAAAAGTCAAATGGTAAAGTTTTCTTATATTTACATTTATCAAATCGTTTTTCCGTTTCGTAACTAATTTGATGTTTCAATAAATGTTTAAAAACAGCTAATGCACCTTTTGAAGAGTTACAAGTAGGACAGCCATTACCATGTAAATGGCTATCAGGTGCTTGCATGAATTCTCCATGTTTCGGGCAAATTATAGTCACATGTGTCTTTGCATTCACATAATTAACATTAGAGTAGTCATACACATCACCATGTTGCTTCTTTGATCCAATTATAAATTCCTCAGTTGTTTTTTTACGAGATCCCCCACATTCAGGACATCCACCACCCTGTAAATGGCCACCCGGCACTTGTTGAAATGGTCCATGAATTCTACAGATTATTATAACTTTTTTATTACTTTTTGTATATTCTACGTTTGAATAATCGTACAAATCACCATGTAAAATGTTAGCTCTTGTAATAAATTCAGCAGTGTCAGTCACAGGATGCTTAGAGCATTTCCGACACCCATATCCTTGTAAATGGTGACTAGGTGTTTGATTAAACTCTTTATGTATCGAACATATTATCGTTACTCTTGTTTTGTCATTAACATAATCTACTTTTGAATAATCATACTTATCACCATGTACAATTTTTGAAGCATTTACAAATATTTCTATTGTTCGTTTCTTTTTTCCAAAACATTCCGGACATCCGACGCCCCTTAAATGGCTACCGGCTTGCTGTTCAAATTCACTATGTTCATTACAAATTATTATTACTTTTGTTCTATTATTAATATAATTTACTTTTGAATAATCATACACACTACCATGTATAAGTCTGGCAGTTTTTACAAAGTCTTCATTTGTTTTTTTCTTAGTTCCATAACATTCAGGACATCCACTACCTCTCAGATGACTATTTGGAAGTTGCGAAAACTTACCATGTTTTAAACAATTTATAGTAACTTTAGTGGAACTGTTAACATACTTAACATCCGAATAATCGTATTGTTCGTCATGTACATTGTTTGCTTTTTCAATAAATTTTTCAACCGTGTCCTGCATTTGTTTTGATATTTTTGTGTATCCACACTTTCTACAGCCGCTCCCTGACAGATGATTTGTGGGAGTTTGCATAAATTCCCCGTGATCCGGACAAATAATTTTAATGTTTGTCTTTGCACCCGTATAATTTGATTCCGAGTAATCATATTTGCTTCCGTGCACAGTAACTGCCACATTTATAAAATCATTGGTTGACTTCATTATTGTTATATTTCATGCGAATGAAATATGCACACTAAACGTTTATATGGAAATTTAAAAAAAGAATTTATTTCCCAGGTTTAAATACAAGTGCCGAAGGCAAAAGGGGATTTAGAAGGGGAATCCCCTTCACCACTCTTCACCTTTAAAAAGACGTTCGCGTACTTCATTTACATAATCTCGCATTGCTTTTTCACCACTCTCGTAAAGTTTGTCTTTGTCTTGCTCACTCATAGAAAAGTCCGTACTTTTTAAATTAAAAGTATTTATTTTTACAGTAAGCTTCCAATCATCAGTTTTCACGTGAACTTTCATCGCCTGCTCGCGCATAGCACTTACTAGTGCTACAAGTGCTTCGATAATACTGTCTGGTACGCCGAAATCATATTCTTTATTATTTTTTTCAACTTTGTATTCGTCCAACTCTTGAGTTCCACAAAGCTTAAATCCCATTATTTGTTCGGGTAAAACTCCTAAATTATGAAGAATGTTTATAGGATAATTATTTGTAACTCCTCCATCGACGAGAACATCTAACATCTCCCGTTGATTTGCATCCAAAGATGTTCTCCAAACTGCTTGATAGTAAATTGGAATACTACTACTCATTCTAATAGCATTTGCAACAGTCGTGTCAGGTTCAGTCAAATGGTCTATAAACTTCGTTTTTCTATAACGATATGACCAATATGTGATGGTGAGGTGGACCTGCGATTTCTCGTACAATTGCTTCATTGTGATATGATGTTCACCAGTTAACTCACACATTAAATTCTCAATCCATTCTTTGAGGGTATCACCCTTGTTCCATCCCCATTTTTTAATAAGTCGGTACAAGTCACGAAGAAATCCTGACGAATTATCTTGAAATTGTTTAAAGTTGAGATTGAATAGTGTGGATTTCATAAATTCAATCGTTGAACCAGCTGCTACAGCAGCCGCGACAATGGATCCAACCGAAGATCCACAAACATGTGTAAGTTTTCTATACCCACCCATCTTTTCCCATTCGGCTAAGGCTCCAATATGGCCAATTCCACAGCAACCACCCCCATCGAAAACCAATGCGGTTTGCCTCTAATAATGTCTTCTGCGCTTTGTTCGTTTTCCATAGTATATTTTAAAGAAGATAAAAAACAAAAATTCATTTAGAAAACTGATTACTTATTATTATATAAACAGAATGACTGACCCAGTGAAAGAACTTCAGAAGGTTAAAGCTGATCTTAATGCGTATGGCGAAAACATGAAACAGCAAACCGATGCAATATTTGATCAGCTAGAAAAAATGCGAACTGACTGGCGTAAACGCATGCAGGTTAAGAGCGCTGACTCTTTTAAAGGGTCGGGGGATGTTGAGGTGCCAACGAACCAAGGGAAAATTAGAGTTGGGCGAATTACGCATACTAGAGAGACGGGTAAAAAGCAATTTGCTGTAACTGACGGATATACCAACATTGTTGTAACAAGTCACAATACAACAAAATTGGGGCATACACTTAGTCCATATGTTCTCAAAGATAGTAAAGGGCGATTAATGGAGAATTTATGGCAGTTTGCAAAGATCTACGTTCAAGTTAGCGAGCAAAGCCATAAAGAATGGTCGCACGATGCAGAAGTTCATGTGCTTAATTATAAGAAAGGACAGCCGATTACAAAAATAACACCTGAATATTGGAAGTGGCGTAGCAAGGGAATGAATCACAAGTATCCTGTGCGATACCCAAACGGGTATGCCGGCAAAGCAAAATGCATTAGCTGCTTGTGGCCTTCATCCGACAGTCCCCTCGAAACATTAGAAGAAGTGGAAAACCAATATGCGGAGATGGAACAGTTGGATTATATTTCTGCGAGAAAACGCGTTTATATTCCATTATACATTCATCTAGCTAAACAAACTGAAGAATTTGCTGAACTCCAAGAGATGTTGAATCACGGTGAGAATTTACAAATCATGGATGTCGACGGTCCAGATGACACAATCTATGATGATGAAGTTCCGGCACCATACAACACTATGACAAAAGGTACACACGGTGTGACTTCTGGTGTTGGTTCAATTGAAATGACCGAGGAAAATGTTAAAGCGTTGTTAAATGACCCGACACAGCCTTTTGGGCATGGTTATTGCCTCGCTGTTGCACTCCTAGGAAAGGAAGAATGGCTGCAGTAAATTCTATATATTTTTTTATATTTTTTTGCACTAATATAGCAAAATGAAGAAAGGAACTGACGCTACTAATGTCAATAACAACAGTGGAAATATCGGCTGTGATGTTCTCAGAGCACGTGAAAAAATCGATGCATGCTTGCTGGTTACCGCGCAGCCGATATCTGCCTAGCAACTATTTAATATAAACCTCTAATCTCGGTGTTTCTTTTTTTACTTCTTTTTTTTACTTCTTTTTTTGACTTCCTTTTTACTTCTTTTGCAGGTTCTTTTTGACTTCTTTTGTTTCTTCGCGCTGAACTGTGTTTTTTGAAGTCGTAACGGGAATTTCCGCTAGTTTTACGTATAGAACTTTTCCAGCCCGTAAGCCCGGAAATTGAGAATCAGATATAATAATAGTACAAGCACCAGGGTTGTATGTTAACGTTAGTGTTTTCATAATAGGATTTTGTGTCTTTAAATAATCAAACACAACTCTTGCACTTGGATAAAATCCCATCATTAACTCCATGACACGACGATGTGCATCTTCTGGAGTCGGTTCTGCACCTTCTTTAAATTCATCTAATGTCTTTTTATCAAATGTTCGCTTGTAACCACCTAGTTCTAATGTTAGTTTCCACATATTATTCTCTTTTTTGCCAACTTCTAAATACCCTGCAGAATCTGGAATGCGTAAAAGGCTGTTAAAATCAAACATAGATGTATCTATATCCATTTCCATGAGCTTTCCTTGGTCAAGATAACCTTCAGGAATTTTATCATTTGGAACAATATTTCCATTTTTAAGCTTTGCAGTTCCGTTAGAAAACTGCACAAAGAATTCTTTAATTAGAAGTTTGACTGGTCTTAAACAAATAGCAAAAGCTGCCTTAATTTGTTCAGGAGTTAACTGATTGTTAATCATGTTTTTATTATTAGGACTAGTAGTTATTTGTTTAATAGTTTTATGGTACTTTGGTGACACATCACTGAGTGATGAAGAACCGGTTGAGCAACGCGAGCAACTGGTGATAAATCCGGAGTTTTCACACCCTGAGGCAGTCGCACGTTTTTATAAAGCGCAGTTGAATAGAAGTGAGGAGCAGACGTTGCAAATTGCGGATATTGAAGAACATTCCGATAATCTAGCAACCTTAAATGTACATAGCTTCCATCCGATCAATCTCGAGCATGATAAAAAAGAAGTTATGGAAGCCCCTTTAAAGATGATGAGACGTTTTAATATATCTGTATTAATTTTGCAAGAAGTACCTGTTGCTTCTTTAGCGGTGTTTACAGATCTAGTCGAGCGCAGTGGCCTCCACCATACTATAAATGAATTTGATTATGATTTTGCAACTTCAAAAGAGCCAATTACAAATATGGTTATTTCTAGATATCCAATTGTGATAGAACGCAAATTACTTTTGCCAGCAGAAAATTACATATTTCGACATCGACATGCCATATTTTTCCGAATACCAGCACATCCAATTTGGCCAAAAAAACTATTTTGTGCCACTCAGTTAGAAAGTGCTGAAATGACACGCGATGACGCCGTGCGTATTCGAAAATCTCAACTCCGTGCTATTATGGACCAGAATCCCGATTTTATTATCGGCGATTTAAACTTCGCTGAACAAACGCCGGAGTACAAAATGATTGCTAAATTCTTCAAAACATCAAAAGCATCTAACTACATAACAACTCCCTGGCAAACCCTGGACTATATTTGGTACAAAAAACCAGATCCAGATGCTAAATGGCATATTGAAACCTACAGCGTCAACTACATCTGGAGCGATCACCGACCCGTCATTGCTGTATTTTCCAATTAAATATTTGTGACGTTTTTAGAAAATGTCGGACAAAGTGAACGAAGTAAACAACGTGGAATATACGAAAGAAATCACCCTTGATATATTTAAATCGGTGGACGGTAAATCAGCAGATGATCTCAAACAATATGAAAAAATAGTTACGTCGAAACCGTCAAAGAAGGAAAAGCGGAAATGATTATTCATGACATAATTTCTAAAACTTCTTTTTCTATTTTTTCAGAGGATAATAGTTTGTATCCAACTTTAGTATGCAATGTTTTCTCTTCTTCAATACTCTTAATTTCTTTACTTGGTAAACCTACAACAGCACCGTGATGATCATGTTTCATAAATATAGTATAAAGGGCTTCGGCAACACCTTTTGTTTGTAATAATTCTTCAATATCAGTTTGGTTTTGACATATTTTACGTATTTCTCGAATATTACGTCGCCGGTAATTTTCAATGGGATCTAAGTCAATCATATAACGGTAATCGGCTAATATATTTAAATCGGCAGTTATTCCTAGTGCTATAAAATGTTTCTTTTCTTTTGCTGCTTTCATAATCAACGCTTCCCATCGTTTGATATAGCTTGACCCCCAAACAATATCCCAGAATTTCTTGTCATCTTCTATTGCAAATTTTTTGTATAATTCTGGATGTTTTCTATATGTTTCACGTATTTGATCGTAAAAAACCTCATCTGTATCAACAATTATTGCTTTATCGCTAATAACTTCTAGTTTTTTTGCTAATGTACTTTTTCCTGAACCGGGAGCGCCTGAAATATGAATAATAGTTGGTACATGTGGTAATTTTGCTATTATTTCTTTAACTCTTAACATATTTATCTGCCAATCAATTGTAATACGAATACGATCATTTGGCATAATAATATACCCTTTTGATTTATATAATTTTTCATCCTTTTCAATTTCATCCATCCATTGTAGTATTTCTTTTGCACTAGGTTGTTTATTATTAATTTTACTAAAACGTGTAGTTCTGCGTTTTATAATTTCTTTTGGATCGTCGCTCATAAAATAGTAATCTTTAGCAGGTATAGGTATCCATTTGCCAGATCTTGTTTCGTTGTAACCTACAAGTATCGTATTTTTTGAAAATTGGTTTATTTTATTCAAAACGTCTCGGACTGAATCCTTCGGTTCAATAATAGTATCTAAATCTACAAACTTAATATCTTTATATTTTTTAGATAATTCTTCTGCTAATGCAGTTTTTCCAACACCTGCAGGACCAGCAACATGTGCTAAAACAGATATTGATCCTCCACCTCCTATTAAGTCGATATAATAAATTCTGTAATCATAATCTTTAAAGAATGCTTCTCGTCGCTCTACTAAATTACCTAAGTGGTAATCAACGTCATTTTCTATATATTTATTGAATAGTTTACCATCAGAACCATTTTGTTTGTAATCTTCAATTGCTTCTTTTGCACCAGGTTCATCCCAAAATGCACCTAACGCATTACCACTTCTATCACTTTCGATATCTTTAATTGCTCGTTGTTTAATTGCTTTCATGTAACTATCTTTTGTACGATGTTGAACCCATATAATTGTAGGTTTGAATCGATTCATAATGGTTGTTAATACTGGTTTATGTATGATACCTTCTAATATAATCGGTTTTTGTGCTGAAGTAATAGCATTTGATATTATATTGGTTATTTTTCCATGAATATCTGGTAAAGCACCCCATTTTACAGGATAATTTCCATCAAAACCTTCTCGTATTATTTCGTCAACATGTGAGATATGATAACCTGATTTTGATAATCTATTACTTAGTGAGGTTTTACCAGACGCAGATTTACCAGTGATATAAATAAAATCAGGTTTGAGATCTAAAATTTCGTTATATGTAATTTCAGAAAACTCACCACCTCCAGATATAGGAGACCTACTATAAACGTATAGGCAAACCCCAATGATAATCAAAAGTAAAAACACCAAAAACCGCATCTCTATATAATATAATTGATTTTTTTTGCTAAAAATTGAATATCTCAACAGCAGATTGTCAATCCACAAGATTCAGCCTCTATCACCTGGCGAGATCCGGCCTAGCGACCCGGCGTGTTGACCTCCCCGACTTGCCAATCGGGGGCGCGGCGATGCGTGGTGCAAAGTAACATTCGCCTTTGCAATCAAGCTTTTTTTCTAAATGACCATTGTTTTCCTTAGAAATTAAATAAAACTGCGGCATTTTATTATAAGTATTCGTAATAGGCGAAATATGTCCATATTGCAAATATGTTACGGTACAATTTCCAAATTCATCTGTTGGTGGGTCTTTAGGAACATTAGGAGGATATAATCCTAACATTAATGCTTGCAAAGCCTTTATTGTTCCACTATGACCAACTATAAATATTCTTTGTTCTTTTCTATTTACTAGCCACTTTATGAAAGTTTCGTAGTTCCTAAATTGATCTATCTTACCACTTGTTTTAAATTCTTTTTCCCATACAGCATCGGATTCTGTGTAGTATTCGTGTATTTTACTTAATCTCTCTATAGGATCATCTATTTTATATTTATTTTCAACTTGGGTGTTTTGTTCACTTAGTTTTAATATTTCATCAATTTCGTCATGCGTTTTATGGTTAAACACCCCTTTTGTGGGTTCAAATAGCAAATCGGTTTTTATGATTTTACCCTTATATCCTATTTCTTTAGCTATAATTTCAGCTGTATGTATTGTACGTTTACGAGACGATGCAACTATCAAATCAGGTTTATATTTAGCTAAGTATTTTCCAGTTTGTATAGCTTGTTCTACTCCTATTTTATTAATATCGATATCATCTTCTTTTGTGTGATTGTCATACCACATATTTTTGCTATTAAAGTCTGTTTGGGCATGTCTAATTAAGAAAATTTCTTTGTTGCTTTCATTTCCGCCTGAAATTGAATAAGTATTACCAAATAGACATAATGCTATTATGATAATAATCACAAGTAAAAGCACTAAAAATCGCATCGCTATATAAAATAATTGATTTTTTTAAAGGCAGATATCTCACACGCGATGCGACATCTTGTCGTAAAATCATTGAGTCTGGCCTGGCCTCAGGCTCGATTTCGAGCCCTTCTGGTAATAATCCTGGCTAAATTCATAGGCCAGTTGCTTCTGTCAGAATTGATGGTAGAAATTTCCAAAGGTGGAAGAGACTTGGTTAACTGGTACGGAGGAACCCTATTCCTGATGGCAGTCCTTTCTCTATATGTCCAAGACTTCACAACCTGGGTTGTTTATACTTCCCAGGGGAAGTTCAACGAAGACGCTTGGAATGATTACTCAAGAATATCTTTCACATCAAGAAGGGTTGCCACTGCAGAACTCTTTGTCGAAAAAAAAGAAAAATGTGTGACTGCAATCTTCCTGATTGTAGATTGGGGTTTACCGACTGTGGTACAGATGATCAGTACGCTCTTCAGTTGTATTTACACATTCTGGCGAGCTGGTTTAACCATTTATTTACTAGCTCTTCTTGGTGTCTGTGTAATTCTGTACTACTTGTTTATTCGTGAAGAACAGAACTCGTTTACACAGATACACAAACTCTTGAGAAATGAAAACAGCAGTCTGAAAGAGAAGTTGACTTTGTGGCTGCCTGAATTCCAATCAGGCGAAATACCTCCGGAAACAATGATCGATATCGAAGCACAGATGTTTGCGAATAACCGACAAGTAGAATTACAATGGAATAAAATCATGGGTAGAACCACTATTATCAGTGAATTGTTGATTTCCATAATAACAACTACGCGCAATTATGGATCAGAATCCAGATTTTATCATCGGTGATTTAAACTTTGCCGAACAAACACCTGAGTATAAAATGATTGCCAAATTTTTCAAAACATCTAAAGCCTCCGCTTATACAACCACTCCCTGGCGAACAACTGTAGACTACATTTGGTACAAAAAGCCAGATCCCGATGCAAAGTGGCATATCGAAACATACAGCGTTAACTACATTTGGAGCGATCACAGACCCGTTATTGGTGTTTTCTTTGAAAAAAATTAGATAGTCTTTAATTCTCGATTTCATTAATCTTCATGGCAACATTAACTGCTACGCTTTTAGCTTGAAGCTTTTGTCTAACCTCGGCAATAGAACGTTTGACATCATCAACAATGAGAGGTTGATAACTTTCATTAATTTCACTAATGTTGGGGAAACATCCGAAAACAACGTTGTTTTTATCAATGTCAAATGAATAGTACTTCTTAAATTCTTCCAAGTAACTATTTTTGACCGCATCGGTATACATTTCACAGTGAGTAAAGCACACAATGGTATGCTCTTTTGCTAAGCCGAGAGTTTTAATATTGCACAACAAATGATCCAAATCTTCTTTCAATCCATTACGAAATCGTTCAAATGATACGACAATAATAACGCAATGCAACTCTGTCTCAAATTTCAATGAACACACCAGCTGATTTTTTAAAGTATCGCTACTAAAATTATCAGCCCCATATCCTTCTGAATCAGTCATAACAAATTGAATTTTTGTGTTATCCGTTTTCAATACTTTTAGGTATCTTCCTTTATATAATCTGACACCTTTAGTAATACTATATCCAGACATTTTTGAATCAGTGTTTTCTTCATAAAGACCTGTAACGTATCGGCAGAGAGATGTCTTTCCTGATCCGACTGAACCAATAACAATGGCCTTGCGGGTTTGCAAGTCCACGCTTTCTTCATCTGACATAACAGAGCTTAACATCTTGCCTGTGTTATTCACTGGTGTGTTTTCAATTTTTAAAAATCATTCACGACATGATTTTTAGAACCTCTTTTTCTATCTTTTCGGATGATAGTAGTTTGTAACCAACTTTTGTTAGCTCTTTTTTATCTTCTTCAACACCCTTAATTTCTTTACTTGGTAAACCAACAACAGCACCATGATGATCATGTTTCATAAATATAGTATAAAGGGCTTCGGCAACATCTTTTGTTTGTAATAATTCTTCAATATCGGTTTGATTTTTGCATATTTTACGTATTTCTCGAATATTACGTCGCCGGTAATTTTCAATAGGATCTAAATCAATCATATAATGATAATCGGCTAATATATTTAAATCGGCAGTTATCCCTAGTGCTATAAAATGTTTCTTTTCTTTCGCTGCTTTCATAATCAACTCTTCCCATCGTTTAATATAGCTTGGCCCCCAAACAATATCCCAGAATTTCTTGTCATCTTTTATTGCAAATTTTTTGTATAATTCTGGATGTTTTCTATATATTTCACGTATTTGATCGTAAAAAACCTCATCTGTATCAACAATTATTGCTTTATCGCTAATAACTTCTAGTTTTTTTGCTAATGTACTTTTTCCTGAACCGGGAGCGCCTGAAATATGAATAATAGTTGGTACATATGTTAATTTTGTTAATTTTTCTTTAACTTTTAACATATTTATCTGCCAATCAATTGGAATACGAATACGATCATTTGGCATAATAACATACCCTTTTGATTTATATAATTTCTCATCCTTTTCAATTTCATCCATCCATTGGATTATTTCTTTTGCACTAGGTTGTTTATTATTAATTTTACTAAAACGTGTAGTTCTGCGTTTTATAATTTCTTTTGGATCGTCGCTCATAAAATAAAAATTTCTAGCGGGTATAGGTATCCATTTACCAGATTTTGTTTCATTATAACCTACAAGTATTGTATTTTCCGAAAATTGGTTTATTTTATTCAAAACATCTCGGACTGAATCATTCGGTTCAATAATAGTATCTAAATCTACAAACTTGACATCTTTATATTTTTTAAATAATTCTTCTGCTAAAGCAGTTTTTCCGACACCAGCTGGACCAGCTACATGTGCTAAAACAGATATTAATTCTTTACCTCCTATTAAGTCAGTATAATAAATTCTGTAATCATAATCTTTAAAGAATGCTTCACGTCGCTCTACTAAATTACTTAAGTGGTAATCAACGTCATTTTCTATATATTTATTGAACAGTTTACCATCAGGTCCGTTTTGTTTGTAATCTTCAATTGCTTCGTTTGCACCAGGTTCATCCCAAAATGCACCTAGTGCATTACCACTTCGGTCACTTTCGATATCTTTGATTGCTCGTTGTTTAATTGCTTTCATGTAACTATCTTTTGTACGATGTTGAACAAAAAGGAACAAATCAGGCTTATGTTCTTTAACAACTGATTGCAAGACAGATGTACCAATTATCCCTTCCAATACAACTTTTTGATCTTTTAGTTTATCAAGTTCAAATACTATTAATTTGGTTATTTTTTCAAACATAGATTCGTCTTTACTACCCCATATTTTTGTTGGATAAACACCTCCAAAACCCTCGCGTATTATTTCGTCAACATGCAAGATATGGTAACCATCATCAGCTAATTTATTACTTAGTGTGGTTTTGCCAGAAGCACCTTTCCCTGCTATATAAATGAATTGTGGATCAAGTTCTACAATTTGCTCATAAGTAATTTCTGATGATTCTCCTTGGCCAGTCTTTATTGTTTTCAAATTGATAACAGAATATAGACATAATGCTATTATGATAATAATTACAATTACTATAACGCGCCACATATAACTTTGGAAATATTTGATTTTTTAAAAGGCATATATCAAAATGTCGCTTATTGGGCAATCGCTCAGACTCGCCTGGTTACAACCAGGCTTTCTCATGATGACGCCATTGATGCTGTTAAGTATTATAGGTCAGCTATTCCTTTCAGAGTTCGTGGTCGAAATTTCAAAAGGAAATGTATCTCTCATTCAGTGGTACATTCTCACAAGCCTCTTACTTGTGTTTAATAGCTCAGTAATTCAACGATTAAACAGAAAAATTACGATTGCTGTCAAAACAACATTCAAAAAGGAGGCATATAAAAAATATGCAAAGCTTGAATACACTTCCAAGCAAACTTCCACCGCGACTCTCTTTTGCGAAAAACACGAAAAAGCTGCCATGTCTATAATGATGATCATAGAATGGGGTTTACCATCTTTAGTTCAAATGCTCAGTACTCTAACCGGATGTGTATACACGTTTTTCCGAACAGGAATGCTTATTTATCTTCCGTTAATTATGGGATTCTGCTCTTTAGTATATGTTCTGTTAATCCGAAAAGAACAAAATTACTTCACTCAGTTACACAAACGATTAAGAAAATTAGACAGTAGCTTGAAAGAAAAAAGAAACTTATGGTTACCAGGGTTCCAATCAGGAGAAATCTCTACAGAAAAAATGACAAATATAGAATTTCAAATTGATAACAACGACACAACCATATATACTCAATGGGACAAGGTTATGAACATGACATCTGGACTAAGTGAATTCATGATTGCGTTAGTGTTGATTATTTCAAATCCTAGTTTGTTTATGACTATGATTGTTGTTATGGGACAACTTATGTCATCACTTCGAAGTCTAACGTATTTTGTCAATCAGTTTAACAGAATGCGTAATGATTACACAGACTACATAGACTTTTGGAAAGATTCTAAGTTTGTAGAAATAGTTCCTAGTTTACCGTGTCCAAAAACATTGTATGTTACAGATGTACAAGTAGTGGATGGATTTAAAATTTCCGCTTGTCAAGGTGTTTTACCGTTAGATTTGTCATCTGAATCTAAATGGCTAATTACGGGTAGCACCGGACATGGAAAATCCACGTTTATTAATGCTTTACTGGGTAACATTTTCGGTGTGGAATTATCAAATGGAGTACCAGCAAACTATCTTTCGTCTGTTGCATATTTGTACCAAAATATTAGTAGTTTTCCGCTGTCTAATATTTCAATACGAAGCGTTTTCAATGATAGTGTTGATGACAACCTGATCAAAGACTGTTTGAGTCGATATTTTCCAGAAGAAGAGTTGACTCAAATTTTGGAAACCATTCTCAAAAAACAAAAAGAAGTAGTGCCTAATCAGTTTGATGCATTGATTTCTGGAATACTAAGTCATGGACAAAAACAACGACTTTGGATTGCTGTAAAACACTTTGAAATGATTACCATGCAAAAACAAATCCTTATTCTTGATGAACCTGATCAAGGGTGTGATACAATCATAGGAATGATGGTGCTTAAAAATCTCTTTGAGACGTTTGCCGATCGTACAATCATTATGATAAGCCATATGTGCAATTGCAAATTAAGTCAACTCAACATAAAATGGACACATCGTTTAACTCTAACAAAAGGAGTGATTAGTAATACCATTTAATTTTTTAAAAACTGATTAAGTTATGTGAAGTAAAATGAATACTCGTCAGGTTCGTTTGAATTTATCAGAGTGGAATTTGGATAGAATATATAATGCTATCAATCCTATGACTGGACAAGTGGAAATGGTGAGAATGGATGGGTTGACAAAACAATGTGATAATATGAGCGAAAAAAACACCAGGCTAGCAAATGGTAGAAAAACCGATCGATTCTTTGTTAATTGTATTGGTATTTATTTTCCAACATGGAGTCTCAAGCTTTTCCGCAATGGCACAATTAACGCAATCTGCTTTCCTGACGAGCATGACATGGAACTGCTTTTCGATATCTTAAAGAGTTGTGATTATGCTCCTTACGTGGTTTCACAAAGGGATATCTTGACAAAGAAGGCTTAATTTTTTTATTCGTCACTTTTTTGATACTAACCCGTTTTGTTTAATAATGCTAATTAATTCCCGATTTTGCTCCAGGATTTGCATTATTAATTCAGATTCACCAGTGCAAGATTTTTGATGTCTTGTTAAATTATAACCAGTTGCGTACGTGTTACCACAAAATTTACACTTATTTTTGGAATCTGATGAATTTATTAAAGGAGTCTCTGTTATAACGCAGGGCGTTTTTTTATTTTGATGTTTTCGTAAATTAAACGCTGATGCAAATTCAACTCCACACTTTGTGCATATATTTTTACGATCACACGGTATACGTTTTTTAAAATGTTGTTTAAGATATTTTTCTTCATTAAACGATTTACCACATTTCTCACAAATATACTTTTGATCTGTTTTATATATTTTTTCAACAGTTATAGTTTCTTTTACGAGAACTGCGTTTTCTGTTGAATCTAAATCTGAATTATCTTCATTATCGGATTGTATAAGTTCTTCTAACTCAAATTCCGAATCATCTTCTATATTGTCTTTCAATAATTCATTAAATGCATTGTACTCTTCTATAATTTCATCAACGTCATTTGTATCAATGTCAAACCATTCTGTTTTTCTAATTCTAAATTCAGCAAAATGCTTATGTAACACTGTTTCTAATCTATTATATCCTTTTATTGTTTGATAAACATATAATTCGCGATAATTACCTGTTTGTAACTGATTTGAACGTTTTCTAGGATGTTTAGATTTACCTATTTTACATATTCTTGAAGTGTTTATTTCGAAAATAAAGTACACTTCTCCTTCAGGAGCTTCTTCTAAATCTTGTTGAACAACTGAAAATTCCATTTTATATTAATTTTACATGTGTTTAATTGAAAAACCGCGTTTGAGTTTTTAAAAAATTTTAGCCTTAAATCGGGCCGTCGAAAAGTCATAAGAGAATAGACTCTTTCTTGAGCATGATGCAATCAAACAAATGTTTTTGCAACGCCGCGATACTCATCTCACAATTGCTTAAAAACTGTTTGTGTTCATGCTTATAATCTGCTGCGAGAACATTAAGCGCTGCTTGATACTGGTCAAGCGAGGGTATACCGAAATCAACTGAGACATCAACACGCCCTGGGCGCTGAAGTGCCGGATCGAGTTTCTGCACGTGGTTAGTTGTCATGAACATAACAAGTCCGCGTTGTGTGGTTATGCCATCCATGCAATTTAGCAATGTGGAAAAATCGACGCCGGACTCGGCTTTGCGCTCAGTGAACAATGCATCGACATCCTCCAAGAGCAAGAAGGAGTTTACGGGTACTGATTGAAACAATCGTTCAAGATGTTGAGCGTTAAGTTGCGGCGTCATAGTGAATTTTGCGATATTTCGATTAAATTTGCTGGCGAGAGCCAATACAGTTGACGATTTACCTGTTCCCGGCGGACCATGAAACAAGTAAATTCTCTTCCACGTGACACCATATCGATCATAGATTTCCGCGGAGTTGAAAAAGTTCTGCAGTCCGTTAACTAACTCATCCTTCAGTTTGGAATCTAAATAGATGGTTTCCATTTCGCGCTTAATACGGTTGCTATGTTGTGACCACTGAAAACCGGCATTTGTTAACACTGTTGTGTAGATTGCCAAACTTGTTGTAGGTGTCGTTGGTTTACAATACGTCAACAACTCTTCGTAAATTCCGGTCATTACCGCAGCAGCAATACCAGTTGTCAAATCATGCACACGAATACAAATTTCGGTGCAATTATATTGGCCTTTGCCGGTAATACTACATGTTGTTCCATTCCAGTCAAAATACCAAACTGTTTGGCTGTTATATGCAACAGGGCTCCAATCAATCGCTACAAAGTGCGGTTTTGTTTGAAATGAAAAGTCACACGGGGCGTTTTCTGACAAGCCGTGCTTTCGTAATATCTTGTACAAATACTGAATGCCCAACGAATAGCTTCCGACTTGGAGAATACGATTAAACACGTAAATTTTGAAGCTACGAAATGCTAACGTATCTTTTTCGCGTTTAGTTTTCGGCTTGCCGACCCAAACTGACACTTCATTGTCTTTCAGATCCTCCTTTTTCACGCTAAATTCCATTTCAAGGTGTTGTGATACAAAAAATTCAATTTATATTTCCACAGGTCTACGCCCGAAACTAACGTGGTCACTTTCTAAATCGCTTGCTTTTGTTTTAACAATACTACCGTCATGAAATGAGTAATAGACTTTTTTTATTCCGGATTGTTTGATTAAAAGTGTGCAATCAGCACATGGTTTGGAGTTCCGCAGCACCCATTCGCCATCCGGCATTTGTTTGAACCGGAATACATAAAGATCCGCACCCGCGTAAAACTCGTTGTGGTTTTTGTAGGACTTGGGTAGAGTAGCGTTTTGATCTGACTGCTGTGTCTGGAGCCCAACGAGAGAAACGGCGCTGTCCCTGCGCCTTCGTATGCCTCTTCCTCTTCGACGGCTCACGCAACTTCGGATGCTGATTGTGCAACAACGCACACTCCTCCGCGTGAAAAGTGGACTGACGCCCACAATGTTCACCTCCATACTTGTTCACTTCACACGAAAGAATGGTCTTGCCGCGCACAATATAGCACACGTGCTTATAATTGGTCTCGCCCTTCTGGGCCTTCTTCTCACCGACATCAAGCAGCTGATTCAACATTACCTAAAGTTATTAACTTTAGAAGTATCTGTATTTAAATAATCATTTTTTAAGAAATTTGAATTAATGCATTTTTTAAAACAGAACACAAAAATGTCATACGTTTTACATGATAACGGAAGACGTGATATGGTTGCTAATAATATGAGAATCAAGGAAAAGCTTGATGTAAGTCACATTGAAAGCAAAGATGGTATTCTCATCGCATCACCTGTAACTTTTCAAGATAAAATATGTGTAAGTCAAATTGATGGAGAAAATGGTGTTACCATTTTGTCGCCTATAACATTCACGGGGCCGGTACATGGAATTGAATTAATTAAAATGGTTGAATGTGATGCCTGTGAATATGAACATCCAGGTTTTCAGATTGACAACAAAACCATTTGTCTTGAGTGTATTCGTGACATGGCGATACAATTTAGGGCTAAAGAAAGCTGGGCAAACCAAAATGGCGATCCAATGAAAAACTGTTTTGATATGATTAAAACTTTACAAGACGAATTAAAACAATGTAAAGAAGAAATTATCAAATTAAAAAAACCAAATACTACAATTACGTCAGGCGAGTTTTTGTCGCAATATCTTTAAACATTTTATTGCGTTTCAACGTCATCAGATGTCTTTTTTAAGAAACGAGGCTTTATAACAAGAAAATAGACCAATGCTAACACAACAAGTAATATCATAATACCTACTCCGCTTAAACCCACGATCATCGATACATCTGCAAAATGTTCATTGCTTAGTTTGAAGAAATCCATTTTTCTTTATATATAAAAAATGATTTTTTATCAAAAAAAAACACAAAAAGCAACAACATGGACGAATTTGTTGAAAAAGCAAATAAGTTGCATGATCCGGAACTTGCCAAAAAAGAGGGCGATCATGTTTATCAATTCTGGGATGATGGAGAAATAACATCCACTAAATGCGGTAGTTTGCTCGGTCAGAGAACTTTACATACAATTCAATTACCAGTTACTGAAGCACCTTGTTGCAAACTGGCTGGGGTTTATAATCGCCACACGTATGTTTATGTTACATATGATCAAGCAATTGATTTGCAAAATCAACTCAGATCGTTGAAAAATTGATTATTTTACCTTTTTTTATACAAAATGAATGCTTTGTATTGCACCGGAATGGTCGCCACCTCGGTGGTAGTGTTAAGCTATGTCATGACCGATTCGTACCTACACAGTGCCAAACGAAACCGCGAAAGGTGGTTGGAACAAAACATTAACAATCCGATACATTGGCAAGTTCAACTCGAGATGGATCAATTGAACGAGTGGCGAAACAAGTCACTTATTTACCAGATTCGGGAATTTCGAAATCTACCACCCAAAGAGGTTACAAACCACCACCACTAATCGTTTTATTTTTTGTCATATAAAGACTTAACAAATATTGAAATATTCTATTTGAGTAAAATGGAAACCGAAATAGCCAAGAGAATTCTTGAAGGCGAAAATATCTTTCTTACCGGTCCCGGTGGAACAGGAAAATCTTACACAATTCGTTTACTTTATAAAAAACTTCGGAGTTTAGGCAAAAAAGTATATTGCACTGCTACAACTGGTATAGCAGCACTTAACCTATCCGGGCCGGGAATAAAAACTCGTACAATACATAGTTGGGCTGGTATAGGCAAGGGTGATGCAACCGCTCTTAAACTCATAGAAAAAATTAAATCCCATTATGAACATAAACGCAGATGGGAAGAAATACAAGTACTTATTATTGATGAAGTTAGTATGCTTGGAGCCACGCTGTTCAAAAAACTAGATCTTATTGCACGGGTTGTACGGGGTAGACGTGATGAACCATTTGGCGGAATCCGACTTGTAATGTCCGGTGACTTTTTACAACTACCACCAGTAAAAGATGGATGGCTGTTTGAAACAAAGGAATGGGCAGATCTTAAGTTGAAATGTATTCCATTTACAGAACCTAAACGATATGACGACCTTGAATACTTTCAATCTCTTTTGCGACTTCGCCGCGGAGTTCACACGGAAGCGGACATCGCAATGTTACAAGAACGCGTTACCGCGTATGATGAATATTTACTCAAACAAATGAATGCAACTACATTAGAAGTCAAACCTACGCTGCTGTATTCAACAAATCGAGATGTAGAAGCTTATAATTTAGAACAGCTTCATGCTTTACCAGATCAAGCGCGGACATACAAAGCTGAGGATCATTTCAAGCCGTTGCGACCAAGAGTTGGTAAAGAGAAATATGAGCTTATGCTTGACGATGCAATTAAAAAGTCACTTGTATTCAAAATAGGAGCACAAGTGATGTTAAGAACAAATCTAGACGTAGATGAGGGTCTAGTCAATGGTAGTCGAGGTGTTATTACAGGAATGGGTATCGATTTCGTTGATGTTAAATTCCGTGGTAGCGACGCACCGACTCGCATTGCGCAGCATACATGGACTATTGAAGACGATGACATGGAAGCAAGTAGAACACAAATGCCTTTAATACTTGCATGGGCATCAACTATTCACAAGTCGCAAGGATGTACTATTGATTTTGCAGTTTGTGATATTGGTAGTAGCGTATTTGCAGAAGGTCAGGCATATGTTGCATTAAGTCGTGTGAGAAGCCGTAACGGATTATTTCTAAGTGACTTACACCCGCCGGCAATCCTTACAAGTAAAGAAGCAACTCGATACGTAAATAGTATTGAATCAAGTGAAGTGAAAATATTATTCCGCTTTACTGCACCACATACTCAAAAAATGCTTAAAAAAGACATATTTAAGGGTCTTGAAGCTAAAATTGTCGCAGTGTTAGAGCCTAATACCCATATGTACATTTACGCCGACACAGTGCTAGATCAAATCCCAGTTGTATTATTTCTCAAAGGAATTGTCCGAAACTTGACAATAATACATAATGGCGAAGTTCCGAAAATTGTTGGTAAGGTTCCAATGTTTAAAGAAAAGTATGAAAAAGCAATTACTCAAGGTGCTAATCAAACTGATGTATTCATTGCAGATCGTGTAATTGTTGCCGATTGGGGTGAAACACCAAGTGTCGATGCTAGTGAAATTCTCAACGGATATCCGAAAAAACACTACATCGATCTTCTTGCCATTTAACCTGTATTTTCTGTTAAATACAAATTATTTTTTTAAAATATAAAACGATGGAAGAAGTTGCTGTACAAATAGATGAACCGATTAAAGACGTTAAAAAACGAAACAAATCCTTGCAAAAAGAAAAAGCTGTTCATGAACTCGAGATTGAGAGAATCAATAATGAACATAATAACTATACGACTAGTAAGAGCGTTTCGCAGAACCTGATTAATACATCATTAATTATTTCGTTAATCAACACAGTTGTGGTTGTTATAAAAGCTGGTGATCTAAATGGATACAAAATTACACTCATGGTCTGTATTGCCGCATCTATATCAATACAAATTATCATGTTCGCTCTTTTAGTCATATTGGCTAAAGCCACGCAAGAAAAAATAGGAAGAACGTGTTCTGCCACGAAAATCAATGTTTGGGTCACTATTCTCAGTGGTATCCTCCCCATTATCTCAGGTACAATCGCCATCCTCGACCAGACGTCACGCTAGTAGTGATTCCGCGAGAACGCCACTGCCAATATGGCGATACACACTCGAGTTCCTGCACTTTGCATCGACATTCTCTGTAGAACCACAAGGTGAAAGTGTCCAGCCTCGTGTCTCGGGTCGGCAGCACACATGACACGGCTTATCATTTGTCAAGTAGCCGTTCGTGCACGCCTCGTAACACAGCCTTCCATACTCGATGGAAATATCAATTTATTTAAAAAAGTAAAAAACTCAATGATTCTGACAAGCACACACCTCGCCATCTATGGCATGGAGGCCATCAATGGTGTTGCAACGACAGAACTCACCACAACCCTCGCAGCAAACGTAGACACAGCCCTCAGCAGCACCGTCGCTGGAATCGTAAGGGTCGTCATCAGCATCACCGCTGGAATGGCCACCATAACAATACCCTCTCGCGTTGTAATCGTAAGGGTCGTCATCGGTGAAGCCGCCATAACAACCAATGTATATGCCGCTAGAATCATTACCCGCCATTCTCGCGGATGTTTTTTGCCATTAGAAAAATCAATTTTTCACAATGTTCACTGCAGCCAGGCACATTTTACAAATTTTTTGCAGAAACTATCCACCTGAGACACGGTGTTGTAGTCGCCAACGGAGATTCGGATTATACCACATCGGACAATATAAGGGGCGTCAACACCTCCTAAGACGTGGCTTGGACCGGCCTCACCAGTCAGGCAAGCGCTACCAATACTTACAATAGCATGCTCAGCCGCCAAGTCGCTCTTGAACTTAATATTACAAAAGCGCTCATATGCTCGATCTGCCACAGAGCGCAAATTGATGACACTCAAAAGTAGGGTGTTTGGATTGGTTAAATCCTCGTCAGGCATCCCAAATTTATTGACAGGTCCCATAATGACTAGGCCTTTTGTGACACCATTGACCGGTTTAGACACGAGCTCTAAAGCAGCTTCGTCGGTTTTACCAGCAAGGTTTTCATAGGGTATTAAACTGAACTCTTTGCTTAACTGTTCAATGATTCGCCGTTTCATGTCAAGAGTATGTTTGTTTTTTTGAGCGCGGTTGGCGAGGGTGATTTCCATAGCTTTCAAAGCACCGCAAATAGCCGGAATATTCTCAGTTCCACCGCGCAGATGATAGTTGTGGCTTCCTGCAATTTGACCTTTAATTCGATCAGCTATATCATTATCTAATACGAGCACCCCAATACCCTGGGGACCATTCATTTTATGAAAACTCATACTCAAAGCGGCCATGTTTTTCATATCTGGCTGAAACTTACCAAATGTCTGCACAGCATCAGTATGAAACGGTATTTGCCGAGATGCTGCCAATGCAGCAATTTCGTCAATAGCTAGTCGATTCCCAATTTCATTATTTGCGCTCATAATACTAATCAAAATCGTACGAGCATTCATCGCAGAGTTAATATCTTTAGGATCAATATTTCCGCGAATATCTGGTTTAATATATGATACATCCACACGACCTTCTTCACTTAACAGTTTAGCGCAATCTAAAATCGACTTATGCTCAATCGAACTAATAATAATATGTGGTTTAGCGGTAATTCCACGTCCAGATACTGGGCTAGTTCGCCAATGATAATCAACCATACTGCGTATCATTAAATTATTTGCCTCACTAGCGCCACTCGTAATAATAACCTTGTGGTGATCTGCACGACACCACTTAAGAACAGCAGCGCGCAATGTGTCGATTTTGTTCTTTGCTTCTAATGCATAACTACTCGATGCATTTCCTAGCCATACACCATCCGCCATAGCTTGAACTACTTCTTTATGAGGTTGTGTTGTAGCATTATTATCAAAATAGATACTATCATATATTGTGCTCTTACGTCCTATGTACCAAAGCACGAGGATCATCACAATTACAATTCCAATCGCTAAAGCGAACATTCTATATTTAAACCGAAACATTTTTTAAGTAGCAAACGTAAAATTCAACGTTTTTCATCATAAACTTATTTTTTGTCATAGACCACGATATTAGGTTTGTATAGTTTTCCATCAACCACAAAATTGATAGTGTTTTTTATAATAACAACATGTTTTATGTTAATGAACGTGAAGCGAAATTTGCAAACTCGCCGTTTGCTCAATATGCTAAAAGCGAAGGATTTGGGTTATGGGCGGTGAGTTCTAGTTATTTCATACTCAAAGCCATTGTTAACAGCGAACACAATTATTTTGAACTCGCTGAGAACGATTGCGTCGAGGAATGGAAACCAGCGAAAAAAATCACAGCGAAATTTTAGACGCAATTGTGAACGTGTCGGTGCTAAGTGAAACTCTCCCACGATTCATCAGAATAGTTTATTTTTTAACTACTCGTCTTTTAGTTACAGTCTTTTTCACAACTTTGCGTGCGGGTGCTTTTTTAAAGGTACTTCTCTTTTTCTCGTACTCCTTTTTCATAGCCAAAACTTTTGGATCTTTCCATGCTAACTGCATTGCTTTCGGATACGTTAATCTAGTATTTTTACGGCGTTTTTCATTCGCCACTGACACAGCGAATTTAAACACCTTTTGCCATTGAGATTGTGCTTTACTCATCCTTTATATTTGTTAACGTATCTTTTAAATGCTAAAAAACAAAAAGGAAAATTGATATTTAAAAACGTGATGATTATACATTTAAAATGGGAGTGACGAAATTTTATGAAATCACTAACAAAAATGTCTTATCTGATTCTGAAGGAAAAAAGATATCAGATTTAGGCGAAGACGTTAAGCTTGAAAATCTAAGTGGGTTACGAGTAGCAGTTGATGCAAGTACAATGATTTATCAAGCTTTGCTAGCACTCCAATTTGTTTCGTCTCTTACAGATTCCTCCGGAAAACCAACTGGACATATCAACACCATTTTTAACAAGATTCTTATGCTTAAAAAAGCAAATGTTGAACAAGTATGGGTGTTTGACTCGCCAGAACAAAACGAATTAAAAAAACAAGAATTAGCGAAACGGGAAAAACGAAGAGAGAATGCAAAAGATGACAAGCAAGCATTTAAAATGGCGGGTGAACATGTAAAAGATATTCAGGACTTGCTAGAAGCTATGGGAGTACTTTACATTGTTGCACCTCCAGGAATTGAAGCTGAACAATATGCAGCACTTATGACACAAGGCGATGATCCATTTTGCAGCTTTGTGATGTCTGGTGATTCTGATGTTCTGTTATTTGGTGGTAATTTGCTACGTCCGATGACACAGAAATCCGCTACAGGAAAGTCAAAGAAAACAGTTTATGCAACTTATAACATTAAAAAAATTTTAACTGAATTTGACATTACACGGGAGCAACTTGTTACCATGGGTGTTGCCATGGGTTCTGATTTTGCGCCAAAAACCCCACGAATTGGTCCATCAAGCGTTCATAATGCGTTGAGAAAAAATAAGCTGATATTAACCACTGAGCAACAAGCAGCACATGATTACTTTATGAGTAGCTTGGATACAACTTCTGCAGCAATTAACAAAAGTAAATTTGATCGGGAGAAACTGGTTTTATTACTGGTGAAACGCGGCTTTAAAGAAGATCGAATTACCAAATTGATTGATGCGGCATATTCATGAGGCGTTGTGTTTTGGTTATTTTTTAGATTTAGTTCCTAAATAAGCATAGTCGCTCGACTTTTGGTTATTATTAATTTTGGCCCATATCCGCGAATTTCCATTTAAAGAAATATCGACACAAAATATGTAGGGTGTTTTTGTCAAAAAATTACAGCAAGTGCGAAAAGTCGTAACCAACCGGGAAGCCAACAGGCTGGCGACCACGTTTTGCTCTGAGAAGTGGAATTCGTTCAACGTCGGCATTACGTTCCAACTCCCACAAACCAAATGCCATACTCTTCTTGTATGTGTCAAGATACACATTCTTGTAGGAATATCCATTCCCGCTGAAAATGGCCTCCATTTGATGCTTCATCATTTGGATTTGTGGAGCAACATTTGTACTCTTATTGTTGCTACGAGTACAAATTGTCAATCCAATCACACATTTGTCACCACCAATATTTCTGCGCAGATATGTGTCAATGTCAACACATGGGCGGTGACCAAATTCATTGCCATTCAAAGTGCACATGGCATCATTCCAGAAGTAAGGAATTGTTGGGCGTGCGCGTTGAAGGTATCGTCCCATTGTGTTAAATGATGAATTCACGCCATTGGAGCGCAAAATTTGCACCACATCAGGATTGATGTTTGGTGCCGTAATGTCTCGTGCACGAAATCCAGCTTTCAGAAGATGATTGGTTGTCTGCATCTCCTCAGCATCAAGAATCAATACACGGGCCGTTCCATACATGTATTTTTTCTTATGGGCGCTAATAGTGGTTGCCCATAACTGGTTAATACCAACTTTGGCCGTGCTTGACCTGTATGGAAGCCCATGCTTCACAAAGCGCAACGTTTGCTTGCCACACCCCATAATGTTTTTGATACGAAAAAAAATCAATTTATTCACCCTACTCGAGGCCTGGTACTAACACCCCGAGTCCTTGTGTTGGAATTACAAAAGCGGCGTCTAAGGGGTTGAAGAGTTTTTCGGGGTTCAGTCCAGCTGCAGACACGACACCCCGCCCAAACTGTTTTACGGCACGAAGACCTCGTTGTGCAATACCCGGTATTGGATTTGCTAATGGCTCTCCAAATCCGATTGCACTCATTCCGCGTTTTGAAACAGCATTCATTTGGCTAAAAATATCTTGTAACGGATCAGAAAGACATTCTTTACTAGAAAATATACTGGCAGTGGTGTTTCTACCTAGTTGCAAAGCAGCCTGTAACCCTTGTCTAGATGCGTTTTGCACCTCCATAAATGCCGATTGAAGTGGATTAGCAAACTGCTCGTGGTTAACCATTCCCATATTAGCAGCGATGTTTCGCCCTGATTGAGACACCATATTCACTCCTTGTTGTGAGATATCGCGAATTTGTAACAATGCCGAGCGAATACGATTTTCATACTTTTCTTTGTCACGAATGCCTACAGATGCAGCGATACCTCGACTAGCATCCGCGAGAGTATTTAGTCCATTAATGGACAATGCACGAAGTTCCACAAATGACGCAGAAATTGGATTCATAAATTGTTCAACATGACTGGCATACACCAATCCTGGACTACCGTCAGGCATTTCACTTGGAATGCCCCAATCTTGATCACCGTAAGGAGCCGCTGCAGGATAGCTTAATGGATAATCTTGATACAAAGCATCCCGCATGTGCTCAGAACCTCGAAAAGACACACCACCAGCATGACCCGCAAATGTTACGGCAGGTGTTGTTCCGTCTGGAAGATACTGCGGAATACCCATACGAGGATCTGCATAAGGTGCTTCTGCAGGATATGAATCCATTGGATTATTCCACATAAACTCTTTGACAGCAGCCTTTGCCGCAGGAACCGCAGATAAACCCTTGTCCACTTGTCGCAAATATTCGAATAAAATCATAATTAATAAAGCTGCCAAAAACACCACCATAAATTTACTTAAATTGATCGGATATGCAGCTAAAAGCCCGAATAAGAACAAAGTTCCGAATTTAAGTATGCTACTACTAGCAAATTTGTCTATAGCACTAGGTAATGGCCATAGAGTGTATCCAATCAAAGCACCAGTCCCCATCGTTAAAGAATATCTAAGCACATCGGCACCCAGAATAGCATTTAGTGTTTCAAACATCGTATATATTAGGCTACTAAAATTCAGAAAAAATAAAAACATATATTGACTTTAATTATTATTGATGCTATAGCAACTGTTGTCGTTGGTTAATAGTCAACGTAGCTTCGTGTCCTACTTAAGGCAATCTACATGCTCCCCAATTCATTTGTCGCTTTACCGGTCTTTCTAACACTGGTAAATATTTAAACATTCCTTCGAAATCACGGCTCCTAAACCGGTAGCTGTCTCCTTCGATGTGAAAATATGTTGTACGTCTTGTAAATCGTACACTTTTCTGTTTTTTGTTGAACTGAATAACCGTCTTCATGAGGTCAATTGATAAAGGAACCATCCCATGATTTTTAATCAAATGATGTGCCTGCAATTCTGAAATGTCTACGATATAATAGACGGTTCTGAGTGGGCGAATACCATATGTAGTTGTAAGACAGTTAGGAATTTGATTAATAATCCATGTGAAAAGCTTGGAGTCTGCATCATCATTAGTAATGATTTGATTATAAACATCGTGCCAATTTTTTATTGAAGCGTTTTTTCCGAAGTTATCTTTAAGAATTATTTCTTCCCAAGATTCTCTTATTAATGTGTCGACAATTGTGTTGTCAGTTGGTTCAACTTTACCGCCTGGAAATTCCAAATTCTTTTTCGTCGGCGAATCTAGAATAGTTAAAACTGTTGAAGTATTGTCTGCATCTTTGTATCTCAAAATTAGACAAGCTGTACGCGCTTTGACAATACATCCTTGTACTTTTTCTTCAAAGTAACACTTATCTCCGTGAAACCGAACCATGGTCATGGTATTTAGTATACGTTATCCCTTTAAATGGTTTTTAATTTTGAAGTAAATCTATATAAAGATTCCTAAAGTAGATCTTTACTATTAAGAGATGAGAAAATATAGTTTTTCGTTAGAAAAAGAAAGTCGAAAATTACCTCCAATTAGTAAATGGCTCGATCCAAACTATGAAGGAGAAATATCTTTCTATACGTCGGGAACAGATATAAATTTCCCGAAAGATTGGCGAACTGACTTTCCTAATTATGATTATAAAATTTCTGAGTTCGAAAAAATAGATTACTCGAGCGACTATAGTTGGTGCGAGGATTTAATTAAAAAGTTTAATACGGAACACACAAGCGAAATATGGATTGACTTTTACGAAATTTTTACAGATGTTCTAAATCCAATTTTAAGTAAATCTGCGAAACGTAGAAATAGAACGAAACTATATAGAAGCTTTCATGTTGATACAGACGCGGTTTATGCATTAAACCATCTTATAAAAACAAAACATCAGGGATTGTTTTGGGAATGGGTTGTGACAGGCAAACGCGACTCGGATCTATATAAAAGATATCCACAATGTTGGACTTTTGGAGCTGAATGTGATGGAAACATGCAATCTGTTGATAACTGCAAGTCTATTGGCAATATGATTGATAATGTACAATTATTTACAGCTGTTTTGGATTTAGGCTCTATTCTTTGTATGTCACAAATTTTGGCACATGAAGGTGTTGCTGTTTTCGCAATGGACCAAATTGACACTTTTAAGTTTTGCTTAATTTATATTCTTGTATGCAGCTTTGAAACCGTAAATGTCGTAAGACCGAATCGAATGTACTTTGTCTGCGAAAATTTTAAAGGAATCTCAAAGTCACACATAGAAAGACTAGAACGAATTTTGAGATATACAAAAGATTTGGAGGAGATGCCTGCAATTTTTGAAAAAAACAAAATCGCTTCAGAATTCATAATGAAATTTTGCGATGCCTTTACAAGAGCTTCGATGAAACGTGAAAAAAAGAACTTAGATTGGTGGATCACATCCACCGGTATTTGTCCAATTCGCGATCATCTTAAGCTAATCAATTAAATTACTTTTTTAATCACCGATTTCATAGCTGTCTTCTTCCGAATCATCATTGTCATATTCAGCAGCCCCTGCGGTTGACCCATATTTTAAAGTATATCCAACAAATCCCAAACCACCACCTACTAACAATAAGATCATTCCTGACATAATATTCCATGATCCCAAAAGACCGAGTCCAATAGCAATAAAGATAATTGCCAAAAGCATAAGAATTACAAAGGTGAAAGTGCTAGCACCTTTCTTTGCCTGTGATACAGGATTAAACATATCTAAAATTCCACTCATTTTTTAAGTAAACTATATATACATGATTTTTTAATGAAAAAATTTTAATATTTCATTTTATTTATTTTGTTAGACCTAACTCTGCCGGCCAAAAAGTCGTGCGAGTAAGGCACTGCATGCTCTGCATTCTTATAGATTAATTCACTATTATTTGATTAGATCTTAATCCGGATTTAACTGCTTTTATATCATATATTTTTGTACTTTCTCCGTCGCACAACTCGTTATCAAACTTATTAATTTTTGTACCTTCTGTATATACTTCTTCTAAGCAAACTTGAGTTAAAAAGTCAGAAATTTTTCTGTAAACTAATCTTAACATTTCGTCAAAAGATTTCGTTCTCCATTCATCCTCTATATGAACCGCTACTACAAGACACAATGGGTCGTTACACGGACATAATTTTAATGTCATATTCATTGGATATTTTGGATCATTATATATCCGCTGTACTAAGTCTGTAAGAACCTTAGCGAAACCGTATCTTTCAACAAGTCGCTGAACGGTTTTTTGTGTAATGTGATCTGTTTGTTCATTTCCGAAGTTTACTGGTTTATATTCCATATTTATATTGACCTGAATATGATAATTATTCTGATCTCCGTTAATTATGGTGCCTTGATTAACCAAAGTAGAAGATGGTTTTAAAGAGGTTAATTGTAACATTTGCGCCTTTAGTTCTTTATTTTCTTCTTTTATACTATTTACTTCCTCCTTTAGACTTATCATTTCTTTTTTCATTTCAATAAATTGTTTAATGAAACGAGTCATTATTTCGTTATCAGCGTCTGCAGTAGTTTTAGTTTGACAAGTTTTAGAATGTCTTCTACATGAACTAGCTGTACTAAATGTTTTTAAACAGTTAGGGCATTCCTTATTCAAGTCCATAATTATATTGCATAGAATTTATTATTAATGAATTAGTATTTAATATGTTTTTAGATGAACATTTGAACATGTATGTTCACAAAAAGTTTAAATATAAAGTGTATTTTTCATAAATAAGAACCTTATATGTATTTCTCTATGAACATGTAAAGTTCAAATGTTTTTGGAGTTTTTGGAGTAAAAAATTTTTAAGTTTTTTGTAAAACTAATGTATTCAAAGGTATATATTTTATGTGCTTAATCAAGGAAAAAGATCAAACCCACCTAAACAAAAAATATTTTTATACTTTAAATTAGAACGCTTTAACAACAAAATTTAGCCTTAGCGGGCCGATCGAAAAGTCGGCACAGTAAGCCGATTCATCCTTCGGATTTACACAGAATTTTCATCGGGCGCGTGGGGTTGTAAGGGGTGGAACCCCTTGATCGAAACAAGAAATAAGATTATCTCCTTCATCAAAAAAGTTAACTCCAGTGCTGTAAGCAAAGGGGATCTAAAAGGGGGAACCCCTTTGGGGATCTAGAAGGGGAAGCCCCTTCACCCCTTCAAAAAAGATAGTAATCAATTGACGGCCAGTGACTTTGATAATCCCGCCTATCAATTTGAATACGTCTGCTCCGAGCATTGGGCAGATCGTATGGTTTTAGTAATTGAAAACGAACTTAATCGCCTTCAGGACCATTGAATACTATCACAATATGTGATAGATCCCGGCATGCTCTACCGATTTATCTCATCATTTAACCAATACAATTTGTACATTATTGTCAGAGCTCTTATGGCTCTTCTAACGAACAATTAATTGGTCAAATACGTGGGTAAGGTGACTCCTCAATAACCTAACACGCTCCCTCTGTTATTGATTTTGAGGCAGGAGTGAACCCTCTCAAAATCAACATAGGAATAGATAAGAAAATAGTCGTGTGTCCGAACACTTAGAAGGGGTGTCGAATAACTTATTCAGTTTCCCTAATGCATTCATATTTTTATTGGTGTTAATTGTCTAAATAGAAATTTGAAATTAAATTCTTTTACTAAACAATATGAGTAAGCGATTCCTTAAAGCTGTGAAGGCTACAAAAAACTTTCTCCTCATGAGCTCATGGCACTAGTAATTCTTATCAAAGGCCAACTTTCACGTGACTGTGAAGAATGTGGATATGAGGAACCATTTGAAGCTCGTCTTGAACGTGACTATGATTTGGATGATCAAGACCCATCGGAGCCTGTACCCACAAAAAAACAGCTTGATATTGATCTACTTGCGTATCGTCTACGTGATCCAAGATTAACAAATGAAGAAAAACTGCAAATTAAGGAAGAAATTGTGAAGACTGCCTGTAACGATGAGTAATTAAAAAATGATTTTTTTTTTGGTCCAAATTACAAACTTAGTTCTTGGTAATGTCCGAGACCGCCGCTCAATGCCACTTTTGGGGCCTCTCCTCCTGCTGCGGATATGGGGTGAGTGCTTGCGATTCGTGTCTTGAAGAATCCACAAAGTATTCACAACTACATGATTGGGAGCTTCACAACACGCATGGTACATTTAGTATGTGTGATCATTCGTGCGAAGAAGACAAAAACCTCAAATCTAGTCGCTGGAACTTGACCCGAGGAAAGGATGAAAAATAATTTTTTATTCTTTCATTTCGCGGCTGAGGTCGGTCGCTGATGTGTCTTTGAATAGTTTTGCATATTGTATGATTTCGCCGGATTTGTCGGCACCACTTAACACTAATCTTCCATTACTAACTCCTAATTCCATTTCAAGGTCGTGTGGCATAATATCTGTCCAAGCAATGTCGTCCTCCGGTAAAAGGTCGCTAGCTTCACTTAAGTCGTTGACATACACAGAGTAATTAACATTTTTTCTCGGCAACACAGTTACTCCGGTACTAATTGTAAGTTCTAGTTTTTTACTAGCAATAATTTTGTCATCAGCATGCATAATTAAATATCCTTTACGTGTTTCGCTGAGAATTCCAAATCCATCGGACGGTCCAATAAATAATAACATACCATCAATATCAGCTTTTTCAGCCCATTCAGGATCAGCTTTCCACATACCGTTTATCATATCATCGTACATTCCATAATAAGAAGAACTAAGCATCCAACATAATAAAAATACAATAAAGACAACAACACCTATAATAATATTTTGATGTTCCATGTTTTTTTCGAACGCCTTTTAAGTATATATATGTTTTTTTAAAATGTTAGTTATGAGAAACGAAAAACTCTGTTTTTTTTTCGGACACTTTTCGAGTATATATCGGACAAAATCCAAACTATGAAGAAACTCAAAAAAAAAATAGTAATCTGTAAGTTTATTCATCAAATTCTTGGTTCTCTTCGTAGTTGACATCTTCATGAGACTTGTCGTCTTCAAGATTTTCCATGGCATCGTCAACTTCGGATCCGTTTTCCTCCTCTTCGTTGTTGTTTTCGTCATCAGTATCTTTCTTTGACTTACTTTTAGTGGTCTTTTTTGTGTCCTTCTTAGCACCTTTCTTTGCAGGAGCCTTCTTTTCTTTCTTGGCATTCTCCTCTCTGACCTTTTTGGCATTCTCAAGGCACTCATTCACCCATTGTTCGGCTGAAGAGTAAATACCGTACTGGAACTCGTGCTCATTGCTACGCTGCATGACATAGAGTTGACGAATGATACCAATTGCATCTTTTGGGTGCAATGTCCCAGGGGGATTTCCCCAAATGAGATCCATGTGCATGACTGCAATCAATTGCACGAACTCGATGAATTTGCCGATAATGGTCTTCAGCTGAATATTGGGTGAATGTCCTTGATCGTTCTTAAAAGTGGCCTTTGCTTGCTTAATAAGGTACTCCTCCAATGTCTCGCTCTTGGTAACATTTGGAATTTCGTCATTGTCTACAAACTTATCGACGGGTACTGAATCGACTGTATCAACAATGAAATTGCTAATAGCCAACATACCATAATGGTTGTCGAGGTATGCGCGGATTTGCGAAAGCACTTGATCGGGCTCATTGAAAATTTTCTTTTCATGCTGATAGCATTGAAAAGCCTCGTCCATGTACTTGCAGAATAGAAATTGCAGAAACAATTTCAAGTCTCCTCCTACAGTGACAAAGTTCTTGACTTTGTGTGGGCCTGCATCTTCTTCTTTCTTTGTAACCATTTTGCCTGTTTTAGCATCTTTGACCTTAACAACTTTGTTGTCTTTTTTCACGGGTACAAGTTCGGTGTACTCATATGTGTAGTATGGAGGATCATCATCCTTACTCTTGGGGTCATTCAATTGCTCAAGAGTTTCGAAACGGAAGTAGGGATCTTGATATTCATCACCCTGCTCCTCAGTGTAGGTATCATGAATACCCTTGCGACGCGCTAGCAATGCATACTTGTACATTTTGCCTAACGCTTCTGCAACTGTCTTTTGTTGCAGGTTTGCGGCTGTGCCGATCCATTCTGTCCAATCACTCATCCTATTTTAAATGTTGTTGGTGTGAAAATTCGTAGAATATTTCAATTTTTAATATTCTAATTCTTGTCTAAATGGGAATTTTTTCACTCTATTTTATCACATACTTTATATAGGAATCGATGGATCCATATTATAGTAGTCGTTACAGCTCTTGGACAAATCCATCAATTTATGGCAAAGAAAAAAACCCAAAACCAAGCGCTCCAGCTTTAGTACCATACACATCTGTAAAAATTATTACATTAAACACTTTTCAAATTCCGTGGTTAACTTCTGCATATAATAAAATTGCTAATCGCATATCAACACCTGTTGAGCATGATACTCGTGGTGATAATTGTAGAGATCAGGAATTACGAGCAACTCGGCTTATAGAAGAAATCAAAGATTATGACATAGTAGCATTACAAGAAATGTGGGGATCAAACATGGACACAATTCACACAGCTATGAAAGAACAAGGGTTGGCAATGCCAGATGAATTAACATCTCATATTGTATCTGGTCGCATGGCTGAATATTATAACCACAAATCTGTCATTTCCAAACAAATAGGTGGGCTATTTTTCGGTACAAAAGCACCTATTATTTGGTATCGGCATCATCGGTTTACAAACGACACAGGTGAACAATATTTAAGCAAAGGTGTAGGATTTGCATTACTTGATATGAATGAATATTGGGAAGGTAAGTATCTTTTAGTGTGTAATGTACATATGTTTTCTGCACATAAAACTGAAGACAGGGAAGAACGACAAAAACAGCGTAATGAAATTAATGAGGAGTTTGTTAAAATACATAAGGAGGAATTATTTCCTCTTGGCTTTAGTTGGGAAAATTGTGGTGTAGTATTAGTAGGTACATTTAATACTCCATATTTTCGAAATGACAGAATGGGACGCATGACAGAATATCTTAAACTAACATGTGACTTTGCACCACGCGCAGGTGCTACTCAAGATTTTTACATCCAATTACATCCTGATTGTCAGCGCGTTTTCACTTATGATTTTGTGAATAATAGCTATTTTAATCACGATAACAGAGATGATGCCGCACGACTTGACTATATTCTCGGATTATCAAGTATTCCTGGAGAAAATGGTGCACGTACAAGTGTTATGCAATTAGAAGCAACCAAGTGTGATATTAATCGGAATGAGGAATGCAGTGATCATTTCGCGGTCATTGCAAGTCTGCGACCACTAAATATGTTTTAAACATATGAGTCTGTTTTTAAAGGTTCGCAAAGTTCCAACGCAAGAAAAAGCGTCAATTGGTTGCGTTTGGGTTAATCCAAAATACGCGAATTTAGGATATGCGTCGGTCAAGGGGATTGTACATGAAGTTGATTTTGATAAGTCTGTGGATGAAGATGAAATAGCACTGAACGCAGTGACACGAACAGAGCATGATATAATGTTGGGTGAAATGATTGAAATTCCCTATCCTGTTCATGTTTTGCATACATCCGTGGCACCATTAGACCACGAAGTAGGACAAGTTGGAGTAACGGTACGCAACGGAATAAAATGGATGCAATACCAGGGAATATTTTTGGATTTGTGCGAATGCGTGTCTGATGGTACGTCAAAAGATGTAATGCATTTGATTACGAGTCGTGGTAAGATTTTGAACAAAGGTACTTGCCAATTTCGAGATATTCCAGCTCGTATTGTGGAACTGGAACATTGTGCGGATGCTCGTACATATTCTGGTCTTCTAGCCGCCATGAAGCGTGCATATCCTAATTTCACCGAACAAAACATCGTTACATGGGTGGAATACGTACGTGTTGTGTGAGGGTTTCATTTAGTTTCTATTTTTTGATTTAAAAAGATGAAAATTTTTTATATAAAAACAAATGGCTACACGGATTGGATGTGCATTATGTACCTGGATTCTATTCAGCTGAACGAAGTACTGAAATTATTGAACATCTGAAAGCCACGGAATACAACAGTGACAAAGATAGTCAAGTCCAAGTGTATGGAAAATGGTATAACATTCCGCGGCAACAAGTGGCCTTTGGTGATCCAGGTACAACATACACGTTTAGCAATAATACAGTACCGGCAAAATCATGGCCATCGTGGATAGAGAACATTCGCACAGAATTAGCAGAATGGTGTTATGATAACATGTCAGAAATAGATTGGGATGGTGGCGAAGATTCACCGCCCAATGGTGCATTGCCATCATTTGTGCTCGTTAACCACTATCGCAGTGGAAGTGACAAAATAGGATTTCATAGCGATGATGAAAAAGATTTAGCAGGTGTACTAAACACAGAAACTAATAAACATGAAACTGTTATTCTCTCACTAAGTTTTGGTGTCACGCGCGAATTTGCCTTTCAAAATAAAAATGCAAAAGCGATGAAACGCAGTTTTATGTTGAGAAATGGCGATTTGTGTGTGATGCGCGGTGATACTCAAAAAAACCTGGAAACATGCAATCAATGAAGGACTGCCCGAAGGCAAGTTCGCTGATTCCACATCACGTTGGAATTTAACATTCCGATGGATGGTGCCAAAGGTTGTGGTGAAAACACCCATACAAAAAACGCCTATTGAAGTTGGAGCGCATATATTAAGTAGTAACCAAAGCCGGAACTCCAAAAGTACGACAAATTTCAGGATCGCAAGTGCAAACGCTACATTGGTCATCAAAAAATCATTGCTGGCAATTATTCGGTGATCCAATCAAATGGACTGGGGTGTAAATTTTTTTTGGCAAACAAAACCATTTAAAAAATAGAAACTAATAAGAAAAAGATGTCGCGAGCAAAACAACCAAGAATTACTACTGTTGAGAAAGATCCACCAACACAACCTGAAGAAACTCCTGGTGCATGTTTAACCGTAAAAATTTGTACTGTTTGCAACGGATATGCATTTAGTGTATTTCGTGTTTCTTCTATCGAAACAGTGTGCCCCTGTGGAACAAATCGCGAAACTGTAACAAAGCAATTACCACTAACTCAGACAAATCTGCAAGAAATAAAAAGTGCTTTTGAAAAATTAACAAAGTAATAATTTTTTCGTCTTAATATACTTTTATCATGTGGTGGATCGTACTTGTTGTTATTTTAATATGGTACTTCTGGAATAAGCGAATGAAGGAACAAAAAGAAGCCGAATTAATGGCGTTGATTAATCAAAAGTATCCTAAGAGTTGTAGTGATCAAGAGCCTTGCCCAAAAGGACAAGGCTGTATGTGTCCTCCTGAAGCAAAAGAAATGTGTCAGAAGAGTGGATTGCGCTGTGTCAGTCTTGGTGATGTGCAGTCAACTAAGTAAATAAAATTGATTTTATTTTTTGAAATAACTTAGAAAAGTATGGAAGAAGTACCAAAAGAAAAAGAGCTGACAGCGCAAACACTGGAACAGGAGTTGCGTACAAAGCTACCTGATCCAGCAAATATCACTACACTTCCACAGGCACGTGAAACAATTAACAAGTTGAATAATTTGGTAGTCGGGGCTCGTCAAGATGTTTTGAGTGTTACAAAAAACATGAAATGCATAATGGACCTTCTGGAGAAAGAGCGCGCACTTACCAAAGACATGGCAATGCAAATGCTTGTAAACACCAAGGACACTTTGTACGGCACATATGGTATGTTTAATTCTGGTATGCAAACTATGACATTCAGCATGACTCAACTGATATCGGATAATGATGCTGTGCAAAAGTTGCTAATTCCGCTTGTGCGCACGTTCACCAAACATGAGTTTGGCTGCTCCGATGGAAAGGTCTACATGTGTTTGCAACCATCAGAGGGATTTCTAGGTGAATGGGAATACGCCATTAAGTCCCGGTGGTGTCAAAATGACGCTAGAGCCAAAGGGTATTGAGAAATTCATTGAATGGATGCCTGCAACTCTAATTGCTGAAGACCTTCCTGCCGCAATTGAATGGATCAATAAACTATTGCCAGTCATCGACCGTGCAATGCTCCAATTCATTATTGCAAATCCTGAAGAAGCAGATGACGTCGAAACAGCAAAAAAGTTGTTGGATCAGTAATCATCGTTTATTTTTTTATTACATGTTTAAAAGTTCTGCAAAACCTTTGTTGTGTTGGATTTTTGATAAAACACCTTTGTTTTGTTCGTGCACTTCAGGTTTATCCCAATCAGTTTGATCGGCTATTCTTATAATTGGGTTTGCTGTATCAGAATCATTTTCTTGTAAAACATGATTAAAATATGGTCCATTAAGTGGATGCATACACTTCTGTATTTTTTTAGTTAATTCTTTAGAAACTGTTAGAAAGTCTCGCTGTTCCCAGCTTTTTTTGTTACTAGAAACTTGTGCGAAAACAATAGCATTTTTACTTTCAGAGTCGAAAACTACATTATGAAACTCAGGTATATTAGGATTGGCATGTATATGATCAATCATTTTTGATATAAAATCTTTTTCATGATTTCGTACTAATTCTAGTACTTTGTTTTTATCAAGTTTTGTCAGGTCTTCTTGACCAAAACAACAAAGTGCCACATTAACATACATGTTGTTTTGAATATTAGTTGAATTGTCGATATTTGTAAGGTTAATTCCTGACTTGCTTATCATTTCCATTAATTTATCTTGCTTTTCCGACATTTGCTGTAATTGTTTTTGTTGTTGTGCAACCAATTGAATCAGTAGTTCTGGTTTTTCTTTTATACCACAAGTTTTCATATGTCTGCGTAAATTAAACTTTGTTGAATAGTCATTTCCACAATACTTACATGTTATTTTTCCATCTTCAACTACAGGTACTGTATCGGGTACGCATGGGTTTTTTCTGTTAAGATGATGTCTAAGATTACTAGGTGTTGTAAATGTTTTACCACATTTCGGACAGTCGTTATTTCTATGACAACTTTTTGAGTTTTTATGTTTTTTTAAATAACCTTCAGTAGAAAAACTTTTACCACAATTTTCACATGTATGAGACCCTTCCATAGACTAAAAATATATAATATTGCTTCGGAGTAGATTGTTAATGAGTTTGAATTGAGTTTAGTAAATTTTTAAACTCAAAAGAGAAAAGCTTAATTAGGAAATTTAATCAAATAAATACCTAAAAATATATAATATTGCTTCGGA